>Ga0213922_1000638_pt1 | contig 15443 bp, 18 predicted proteins | sample McNCre2917MG_FD_165060 | JGI IMG/M metagenome (GOLD analysis project Ga0213922, IMG submission 165060) | Freshwater microbial communities from McNutts Creek, Athens, Georgia, United States - 29-17 MG | ecosystem: Environmental > Aquatic > Freshwater > Creek | place: USA: Georgia | collected... | reverse complement strand
AGTGCTTCCAGAACCCCTTAAAACGTCCTCAGTGACTTTATAAACGTACTTAGTACCCGAGCTATTCCCAAACTGGATAAAGTCTCCAGCCTTGAATACTTTAGCCGTTGAAGAAACGCTAGGCAGATTGCCAATACTGATGGTTTGAGCGTTAGCCGCCGGAACTGACGCCAAAGTTAGGGCAGCAGCTTGAGCCAAACTCAAGTCACCTTGATAAGCCGTGAACCAAGAAAGGTTAGACGATGAGAAAACGATGTTCTCGGGAGTCTGTCGGTCAGCGTTGTCAATCGCTTGAATCACGTCCCTGACTTGAGGATAGTACAGGTAATTGTGAGGCGTGATCGTAAAGACCCAAGGCACAGCCGTAAGGTACTGAGCGACAGTTACATATCCAGCGCGGGTGACTTGTTGACCAATCATCCGGCGATTGTTCACCGTCATGCTTTGCTGAATCTCAAATATAGTTTGGTAAGCCATTATGCGCGTCCCTTAGTGAATGCCAGTGACTTACTAGCATACTGGTTTGCCGCCCACACTGCGTTAGGGCTATTCAATAAACGATCTTCAAAACTCTTGGTGTCAATTGCGCTGATTGAAAAGTTATTGACAACAGTAGAACCGCCCACTCCAGACAATGCATGATTGGGAATGATCGTCCCCGCAGTGCGAGGCACAAACAATTCCGGTCCTCTTTCACCAACCAAAGCAACTTGGTTAGGAGTCGGGTCGCCACCGTTTGCATAAGGCGCAGCACCAACACCGCCTATATCGGCACCACCAAACTTAGACCCAAAGATAGAACCACCAAACAAACCGCCTGCCAAACCTTTGAAGATTCCAACAGCTTGCGCCCTAAGCTGAATCAACAAAAGGTCTTGCAAAATGCTTCGCGTCAAATCTTTGAAACTGAATTTTCCGGTTTTAACAAAACGCTCAAGCGCAGATTCCATGTTACTGACAACAGAATTAAATGCACGTTGTCCGTTTTCCAACTCGGTAGGTAAATCGCGAATAAAGTCTCTTGCGGCTTTTCCTACACCTTGAGCAAATGAACCTTCACGGGTTTGCTTTTCTAATTGATAACGTTCTTTTGCCAATTTAACAGCTTGTTCTGCCAATTCGTTTTCTCTACGAATAGCATTTATTCTTTCTTCATCAGTCAATTGAAGTTCTGCAATTTTTTTAAGTTGGTCTTCTTTTTCGTAACCAATCATTAAAAGTTCGCGTTGATATTGCACATCTTCTTGACGCATTTCTAAACCGCGATATTCCAATTCCATCAGTTCTTTGGAGCGCTCAATATCTGTGCTTTTTGCTGTCTGACGATCTAATTCATTTTTGGCAAGACCTTGCTCTAATTTGTCAATTTGTCCAAGAGATTCATAAAGTTCTTTTAATTGAGCTTGTTGAGCAGCATACGCTTTGGCTTGTTGATTCCAATATTTTTTAAGTTCAGGGTCTTCACCAGGAACAACAGGACGTCCTAGCGGTTTTCCAGGTTGCATATCCAAGCGCCGTGGATCATTGGGGTTTCTGACATTCCCCAAAACCTTGCGCTCAAATTGATCTATTTCTGCTCTGGCTCTTTCTGCTCGTTGGATATTTTCATCAAATACTTTTCCGGCAGCACTTGGGCCACCTTTTAAGAAAGCCCCTGCAACATCAATAAGTCCTTTAATGTCCAACGCAATTGTCTTAATAACAAATGCCACATTAGCAGCCACAATAGCAACAGTTTGAAAAACTGTTTTTAAAGCATCGCCCATTAAGGAACTTTCGCCCTTAATGTCTTTTATATATTCAAGGGAATCTTTAAGGATAGGTCCAAGAGCAATAGCAAATGTTTTAGCAGTGTCTCTAGCGTGTTGAGACAACATATCAAACGCATCAGCAGCAACTTGAATGGCTCTGGCTTGATCGTCAGTTACACCTGCGCCATTTTGAATATCTTGGTTCAGACCGACAAAATCAACGCCTTTAGCAGCCTTACCAAAAGCATCCATTGCCCGAGCATTTCGAGTCAACGGGTCTTCAATAGCCGCAATTCCTGCAACTGTTTTTTGGAATAAATCTTGGGTAGAAAGAGTGCCTAAATCTTTAAGAGTAACGCCAGCCTTGGCAAAATGTTTTTGCGCTTCAAAAGAACCTTTAGCGGCTTCGTCTACATACTTCGTAAAACTGGCTAATAGCTTTCCAGCGTTCTCTGCCTCACCGCCGTTATTGGCTAAAGCATTCTGGAGTTTAAGAATCGAATCAATTGCTACATCGTTGGCTTTTGCTACGTCTGCAATGTCATCAGCGTATTTGAGCGCGGCAACACCAGAGGCAACCAAAGCAGCCGCTGCAATCTTTCCATATTTTTCAGCGGCTTGCCCGAATTGATCCAACTTCTTTGCGGCTTGGTCAAGTCCTTTATTGAACTCTGCGGTATCCAAGCCTAGCAAAACGCCAAGCCGAGCGATCATGTTAGCCATTGCTCACCTCAAACCTTGTTTTATCAAATCCAGGGGCTTGGCTCATAAAAGCCAGCAAACTATTATTTACCGCATCTTTTTGTTGTTCAGGGGATAGCGGAGGATAAATGTAATCATACGCAAGTCCCATAATGTTGGCTAGTTTGTAAGGTGCGGAATTTGCCGGACGAATGTAGTTAAAAATGCCATTAGTTAATCCTGCCAATTGGTTAAGCAATCCAGCATTGCCGATCATTCCATCGGCATACATGGTTTGAATTTGCGCCATCGTTACATCGTCCAAATCCGCTATGGATTCATGGGTGTGCCCGTTAAAGATCATGGCGCATTCAACTTGACGCCTTAACGAGCCAATTAGTTTTTTCGCGCTTCCCTGTATGTCGGGCTAATCGCTTCACCGATTTTTTCAATTATTTGAAGCTGAACAGACAAAGGAAACTCAGTCTGAATGTCCTCATAAGTCAGGTCATCCAAAGTAGCCTCTGGCACTTCAGGAATCAACAACTTAAAGAACTCGGTAATTCGAGCTTCGGTCAAGACTTTATTTTGTGCCGCTTCCCTCATGGAGCGTTCACCAATCATCACATCATTGTCCAGAAACTGAAACTCATCCGAGCCTCGGAATTTTTCCAAAGGTGCGACCATTTCTTGGTAGACCTTTTCGACCTTTTCTTCGTCTGCGGTTTCAATTCGCTTATACATTGCATCGGATTCTGAAACCAATGGAATGCGAACTTTGAAGATATGCCCACCCAATTCAAAGGTGCGGGTCAGAATGTCTTTTCGTTTAGCTTGGTATTTGTCACCAAATGCTGCGCCTAGTTTGCTCATCTTGTTTTCATCCTGTATTGATTGATTCGTCTGCCCAAAATCTCACCCAATTTTTTAACAGTGGATTGAGATTGTGATTCTAAAGAGGGTCTGAGATAAGGTTGCGCTCCGTTATGAGCAGACCCAAATTCTTGCGCTATTGCCCTAGCATCGCCTTGAATTCCCATGAATTTATCAGCATTTGCCACGCCCATCTTAGCAAGTTTCTTTCTTGCTAAATTAAGCCCTTTTCCACTGCTCATCTTTGCTAACTTTTGTCCAGACGCAGTCGTTACCGCAGCGATGACGGTATCGGTGTCACTGACATACTTAGACCTACGATCCCTTTTTGTGGGTCTACGCGCTTCAATCTGAAGGGACAATGCCAACCCACCAGTGTCCTTTGGAGCGTTCGTTATGGCTTGATTTAGAACTGGTTGCATTGCCTCGCGTACAGCAGGAACCAGAACAGAGCTTTGAGCTTTCTTGTCGCCAATGTCATTGGCAAGCTGTTCAAACGCAGCATAAACATCTTTCAAGCCTTCAATCTTGAAGGTTGTCATTTCATGCCCCTGGTTTAATCAGCCTTAAAAATAAAAGATTGTTCAACTTAGACACATACTCCACCACCTGCTCTGGAGTAAATTTGTCTGCGTGTCTAGCCGCAATCTCATGCGCCAATGTGATTGCCGTAAGTTTTTGTTGGGTAAACCCAAACCAATCTTTTCTTGAGTCGGATTGAGTTACCAAAAAACTCAGCAGGTCGTTAGTGTCTTGTATTTTCATATTTTATTTTTTAGCTGGCGTGTAGGGGTTGTATTTTGCCAAAACCCTTAGAGCAACAGCTTCAGCAGAGTCGGATTCCGCTTCTGCCAAAGCGTCTGCAACTTCTTTACCGTTCACCTGAAGACCCCGAGCAACTAGATCAAGGTCTTTATAGGTGCTGGTCAATTCATCAAGTGCGGCTTGTAATTCCATTAGGTGTTACTCCAACCATACTGATTACCGCGAGGATGGATCGTGAAATTGCACTTAGCTTCTGCGCCAGGTTGAGCATCAATCGTAAACTGACTGACGCGACCATTAAAGGCGTAAGCAACAGTGCTAGAACCATCCACAGCAGCCACCACAAACGTGCGATCAACGATACCAGAGTAAGCATCAGAACGGATTTGCAAAAGTGCCGTATCCGAGGGATTCCAAGCAGCCGTTACGTTCAAAGACGTAGGAGCCGATTGGGTCGGGATTTTGTCAGACTGACGCGAACCTGCCACGGAGAAGTTAGCCACAGCGTCATCTTGACCAAACGCAGGAACTGCCTCCACCGGAACCTGAACACCAGCCGAACCAGTGCCATTAGCCGTAGTGCCCACAATGGTAGCTACTTGACCAGACCAAACCGCTAGGTTAGCCGTGGTCAAAGCCGTAGGAGTCGCTGCGCTTTGCATCCAAAGTGATGCACTAAAACCAGGAAGAATTTTATTAGGTGCTGCCATGATTTTTCCTTAAGCGTTGTTAGACCAACCATACAGGTTGCCACGGGGGTGGATGGTGAAATTACACTTGGCTTCAGCGCCAGGCTGTGCGTCAATGGTGAATTGCGATACACGACCGTTAAAAGCGTAATAAACAATGTTGGAACCATCAGAAGCAGCCACAACAAAAGTTCGGTCAATAATGCCGGAATAAGCATCACCACGCAACAACAACAGAACAGAATCAGAAGGATTCCATGCCGCCGTAACACTCATGGAGGTTGGGGCAGACTGAGTGGGAATCTTGTCCGATTGACGCGATCCAGCAACCGTGAAGTTAGCAACCGCATCGTCCTGACCAAAAGCCGGAACAGCCTCAACAGGAACCAAGTTCCCAGAAACAGCGATTGCGGCAACGCTTGCCAAGGTGGAAAGTTGAGTCAGAGTCAGCGCAGTGGGGGACGCGCCAGATTGGGCATACAGCGCAGCCGAAAACCCAGGGAGAACTTTATTTGGGAGTGCCATGTTAATTCCTTTAAAAAAATGGTTGGCTGTTTTATGTTGGAACGTCTAGTGTGCAATCGAGGAAAATCTGAGCCAGTTTTTCATCGTTATCGTATGAGTTGTAAAGCCAAAATACATCAGCTTTAGAAATTTGAAACCCATTTGTTGCACCACCAAACAAACCGCTGTATCCGTGTAGCGATTGTAGTATTTGATTGGAAATAGTGAAACCATCTTCTATCTGTTGAGTAAAGATAGAAATCTGAAACACGGGTCGATCTATTCCCTTAACCGACTGAACCGGACCTGTATAAACATCTTGGTGGACGTTTCTCAGCATCCAAGTAATGAACTTAGGCTCAGTCGCAAAGTTACGGTTAAAAGCCGCATAAACAGGTACAGGCGTGACAATAGATTGCAGTTGGTACTGAATCGCCTTCCCATACTGAACCGGATTCATTTGTGCCATTTACACCGCCGTAACTGGGTCTGTACGATAAGCCAAAATCATAACCGTCATCCGGTCATCCGATTCGCGCACGTTATCAATTCGCCAATCCTTGCCTCTCCAGTTAATCGAATAAAGATTCTGGTTGTCCACAATCTCTTTGGTATTCGGTGTGTAGTTCAGCGTGAAATTCACCACATCTTGATATAGACGGTATTTCTCAGCGATTCGCAAACTGTTTGCCACAGAATGAACCCGAGCGCGAGTTTTGAACCATGTTGATTGGGTAGTGCTTTGTTCGCCAAAGTCACTTTTCCCAAACGACAGATTCTTTACCGTAATTTCCTCAAAACGTGCGATTGCCATTTACATCACCAGAGGTTTGTAAGGACGCAGTAAGGCGGCAACACCAAACGGAATTTCTTTTAATTGATTGTCCGTGGTATTTGAGCGATTGTTGTAGAGGTGAGTCAACAACAAAAGCGCGGCTTGTTTGATTACCGGATAAGTAGACAGAATGTTAGCCACCAAAGTGTAATCCACGACAATCGGCGCAGTCATCACTGTGTTAATCGTGGTGGGTAGACTTTGAACGATAACCTTATTTCCAGAAGGATCGTATTGATACTGGGTAGGATCAATCACTTCAATCGTGGCAGGAAAGTTACCGTTGTAATAGTAAACTTGGTCGATTGTGACGCTTGATTGGTCTGGGTAAAGGTTTTGGCTCACCTCGGGCAGATCAAGGCTCACAGGGCTTGAAATAAGGCTTTCTGAGCCATACCAAACCCGATAGGACAAGGGCATGATAGACATTCCCAAATAGTCCTCAATTGCTTGACGAGTCGCCAATTCCAAAGAGCTTAGATAAGTATCTTGGCTCTCATCCTGAAACAAGTTCAGTTGTTGGGTAATCTCATCAAGCGTCAGCCAAGGCGTTACTACGTCACGGTTAATCTGCTCAAACTTAACGTAGTTGAACGGATTGCGCGTGACGCCAGCAAAAGGATAACTGCTAATGTCTTGAGCAGCCATGCTTCACCTTAAGGAGCAGTGTAGGACATACGCACACCCGCGAACGGATCACGTACAGAACTTACCAGACGTTTTTCTGCGTACATGGTCACAAAACCTGGCGAAGTTTGCTCAAACATTTGAACCGACATTTCTTCAATGTCAGCAATCGTCAGGAATCGAGGCCAGTTAGCCAAATAGATCGGGAAAGCAGAAGTCAGGTAAGGATTGGGAATCACAGGCCAACCAAACACACGACCCAAAGCAGCACCATCAGCGTCACCGATTTCCAAGAACAAAGGCAGTCCTTGAGAATCTTTCAGTTCACGCAAAGCCAGAATCATATCTGGCGTCATGTGCCAAGCCGTACCAGGCAGCGACCAATACTGAGCAGGCAGTTGGTATGCCATACTCACGATATTGTTATAAGTAGCCGCAGCAGTCGTTGCAACCGTGGAAATGGTGTGAATACCATTCGTAATTGCTGTACCCGAGGAACCATAAGCACTTGCGCTAGAACCCAGATACATATTCAGACCGCGCAAACCATCCGTGCCACCCGTGGAAGTGGTGGTCGTTCCACTTTGGTCGTTGTTTTGCACCATTGAAGTTCCCTCAAGTTGAGCGAATTCAAGCGCAAGGTCTTCAACCAACGTAGCAGGAAGGTTGTTCACATCAGAGAACACCGCAGTACGAATGGGTAACTGAGCAACCAAAACCCGAACGGGCAATTGCCAAATTGAAGTGCTGACGTTCGGAGAGCCAGAGTTAGGCGTAAACGTATAGCCCCAAGGATTTGTAGAGTTGGCTGCGTTACCAGTCTTGGCAACAAACTGAACATCAGAGCCACTCACAGAAATTTGTCGAGCGCCCATGCGTAGCGGGTTCGCATAACGCAGAGCAGCAAAAGCATCATCAAAGACAACATTACCACCGACACCCGAGCCAGAACCAGTAAGGGCAGAGGCTTCGCGCAAGTCAATAGTTTGCTTGCCGCCTTCGGTGATTGCTTTCTTGATTCCTTCTAGGATTTTTTCGGTATATGTCATGGCAATTCCAAGAAAAATATAAATAGAAAAAGTGGGGGATTTCTCCCCCACCCTTTTTAGGTCGCAGTGCCAGTCGAGCGATAACGCACGATGCTGAACGGATCGCGCACCGAGTTGCACAGACGCTTTTCGCCGAAATACGTAATGTATCCAGGAGCTGTCTGGTCGTAACGGCGCATAACCATGTTGAGGCGATCAACAATGGTATGACCACGATCCCAGTCACCGAAATACATCGGGTACAGGCTAGAAGTGCCAGCGGAACCAGTGGTGGTTTGGCTCGGGGTGTCGAGATACTTGTTCACGACAACATCAAAGCCCAACAGCTTACCAACGATACCAGGCTCTGCCAGGGGATGCATACGCTCAAAAATCGGAGTGCCATTGCTGTCCTTCAAACCGCGAATCTGCGACAGCAGAACGGGGTTAATCATAAAACGAGCGCTGGTAGTCCAATATTGTTGCGGCAGGGCATAAATGAAGTTAACAACGTCTTGGTAAGTAATGTTAGCAGCGCCAACAGTGTTACCGTTCGTGGTCAACTGGTCATAGGTTGCCAGCGAGTGCAGACCGCTAGAAGAACCAGTGCCGGACGAGCCATAAGCAGCCGTAGAGGTCGTGCCACCAGTGTAGGTAGCATTAGCACCACCGTACTGATCCAGACCGCGCAGACCGTTAGAACCGCCGTAAGGCAGAGAGGTCGAACCCTGGTCGTTGTTTTGAATCATCGACTGGGCTTCCAACTGGGCAAATTCCAACAGCATATCGCTGATGACGTTTGCTTCCAAGCCATCAATGTCGTCCAGAGCCGCAGTACGGATCGGGAATTGAACGTTCATGTCTTGCAGCACCAATTGCCAAATGGTCGTGCTTTCAGTGGTAGCCGAGCCGTTGTTTTGGATCGTATAACCAAAAGCAGCGCCAGCATTACCCGTTTTGGCGCGGAACTGATAGGAAGAACCATCAGTGGCAACAACGCGAGAAATGTCACGCAAGGGGTTAGCCAAACGCAGAGCAACAAACACGGGATCGTAAGCAGTACGACCACCGAAACCGTCACCACCGCCAGTCAGAGCCGAGGCTTCTTTCATGTACGCAGCGTATTGGCTTTCGTCTTCAAAGAGCTTCAGTTCTTTTTCCATCCGACCGCCTTCTTTGTAAAAGGCTTTCAGTTGGTCTTTAACGGCGCGGTTCGCCTCAGTAATAACGCTTTTGGTGGGCGCTTTAATGATTTGAGGGGCTTGCACTGCGGCAACTTTAGCTTCCAGAGCAGCAACCTTTTCGGTCAGTTCTGCTTTAGCGGCTTCGACTTCAGCTTTAGCGGCTTCGGTCACTTCGGCAATCTTAGCCAGATTAGCGGCTTCGATAGCGTCCAGTTTTTCAATGATTTGAGACATTTTTCAACCTTTGATTCGTTGAGTTAGGATTTTGACAAGTTCGCGCTCCTCAAGAGCAGCAATAATGTCAGCTTCGGTCGCTTCCGCATCAGAATCGCTCTGAGTCGGCGCAGGTTCAATCTGTTCTTTAACAGCATCACGCTGTTCCAAAACTTTCTTGAACGTAGATGCGGCAGCGACCGCATCTTTTTTAGATAACCCTGCTTCACGCAAGGCACTTTCTAAAACTTTGAGATCGGCAGTCCCGTCCTCTCGGAAGAACTCCAATTTTTGCACTTCTGCTTGGGGATTGTTAGGATACATCACGACAGACACTTCCCGCAAACCACCTTTAGTGATTTGGAAATAACCATCTTCCCAATAATCACCCGATCCAGCCGGATAGGGAGTGCCATCTTCTTTGACCCACTGATATTCTTCAGCGTAAGCACCAACCGAAACACCACCAAACATATTGGGGGATTCGCACATTACTTGATAGAGGTCAGAACCAGTCGTGGTGTTTACATACAGACGACCGGAAGCAGTCATGCCATCATCATCAAATTCAAATGACGTCCACTCGCCAACAGGAATTGCATCAGCATCGTGATTAACGAACATCGGCAAAGGACGACCAGACTTAGAAAACTCTTTAGCCCAATCCATAAAACCTTCAGGCTGGTAGTTAAAGCGCCGACCATCAGCACCCTCCCGAGCACCCCAGGTAGTTACGCGAGCTTCAATCTTTCCACTCGGTTCCTCGCTTTTTTCGATTGCGAGTTTTGCTTCGCATACCATCATTAGATTTTTGGTCATGGATTACCTCATCGACTTTAGTTCGGTCAATATCATCTATTATTTTAGGGGGCCGACCCCTTTTCGGAGCAGGTGGCGAATTTGGCTTATATGTTGCCAATGATGCTATCACTATTTTAAAAATCATGCTCATAAAATTCGTTCAAAAACATGATTTTTATGTTTGTTAAGTTTTCCTTTTATGCAAGCAGAAACATTTGGTGGCTTAAATCCAGCTTTAACAAGTTCATTTTTTCCTCGAAAAAAAGAAACTTTTTTTGTTTCTAAATTGGTTGCTTTAACTATACCAATTGATAGTTTTTTTGAAATTTTTTCTTTTGTTTCTTTTGGCATAACAATACCTAATTTTGCTTTTTTTATATTTTCGCAATGTTGTAATGTCTTTTTTTTGCCAATTTTTGCCATGGACATTTTTCTTTTTGTTTCATTAGAAAGAATTGAGCCACTTCTTCCTTCCCCGCCATTTGTTAAGTTTGCTAATTTAATGTTTATATTTTTTAGGCAAGAAATTAGAAATTTTTCATGCTCAAATGCTTCTTCTTCTGTTTTCCAATAAGACAAAATTTTTACTTCAAATCCTTTATTTTTTTTTACAATTTGTTTCCAATAAGCATTTCTTCTTGTTGTCCATGCTCGCAAATTTGAACCTTTACCTATGTAAAAAATTTTTCCATTAGGACGAAAATGTGCATAGGTATAAAATTTCATTTTGAACCAATGTTCATTTTCCGAGTTTGATTGCCGCCACCGCCTCCGGTATCTTGGGCACTACTGCCAGGAATCGGTTTATCTTTGCCCTTAACATCTAACAGTTCATCAGCACCATCTAGGTTGGGCATATTCAAATATTCCCGCGCTTCATTGGGCGTCATAATCCCACCTGAAACTGCCGCCGTGACAAAGTTCATTTGATCCAACGGAGCGCCCTTTAGGAAGTTCCGAGTGTCAAATTCCACAGTCAGGGACGGGTAGCCATTAAACAAATGCTGTTTCAGTTTCTGCTGAATGCTCACCAAAGTTGGATACATGGTGGATTTATAGAACTCATCCAGCATCGTCTGAGTATTGTTATATTTCTGGTCTGCAATACCGATCATTGCCGGAGGAACCCCAAACAAACCACAGATTCGCTTCATGGTTTGCTCTTTGAGTTTGGCAGCGTCAGCATCTTGAAGGGTTAACATATCCAAAGGTTGATATTTCATACCCTGATCCAAAAGCATACCCTGACCAGCTTTAGACGGATCAGATTGTTTGCTTCCGGTCATAGCCGCCCAAGCCTCTTTTAGTCGAGCAGCGATTTCTTTATATTTGGCGTCAGGAATAACTTGTTCGGTAACGAACATACCGGACGGTTTAGCACCATTCAACATGATGTAATTGGCGTACAGGTCAATGTCCTGATCCAGACCGACAAGTTCAGCCGCCAAGATACCTTTGTTAAAACCCGCAGAACCTTGCCACGCCATTTCCTTAACGTGCATGATCTGGTGAGACAAAAGTTGGTGGTCTTTATTAAACCCGTAAGATGGAGTCGCCAAACGATAGGTCGGATAACGAGTCGGCGTGATTGTGGTGGCAATCAAGGTCGAATCCAGAATGTACATTTCCAAAGGAGTCTGGGTAGAACTCTCTTGATCTTTTCTCCACCAAAGCGTGAATGCTTCACCACTTAACTCATACCACATCAGCCACTGATACCAGAATTCGTATTGAGACTGAAAATTGTTCGGATTCATCAACAGGTTATAAACAGACTTCGCCTTGTCTTTATCCCTGCGTCCTACGGTTGGGTCTTTAATTGCGTCAACATAAGAACCGTCATCAGACTGAGCCATGATGCGGATAGGCAATTGGGAAAGTGCCCGAGCTTTTGCGCCAACGCAAGCCATAACCGTGGAATTGCGCGACAAAACGGACATATCCACCGGACGACCCGCATTGGTGGAACTTCCAGTAGTGACGTAAAGTAATTGCGCGTAAGGTGTATCGGGTTCTTTTCCGGCAGCAATCAGCAAATTGTTGCCGAGCGCGGTCATACCAAACAAGGTATTTGCTTCGTCTTTTTTGACTTCTTTGCGCTTGAAAATATCAAGAATTCCCATGTTTCACCTCGCTTTTCTTTATTTTATACCTCAAAATAAACGAATGCCATAGGAATCTGATGTAAATACGTTATCAAGGTGGCAATGTAAAGCCATAATCATGGCAATAACACCGTCCACTTTTGCTGATGGGTCTGCCTCATTTTTTCTGATTTTCAGGTTGGAATTTACGTCCACATAGCATTCGCAGTTGGATATCTGCCAACCGACAAATGGATTACCGTCATGCTTAATCGCATTTTTCATAATCAACTGTTCAGCAGTCTTGGATGGATTGGACAGAACCGCCATACCCTGACCAACCTTCTTTACGGGTAAACCCTTACCAAATAAATTAGCCACTAAAGCCGCAGCGTTGTACGGGTCAAATCCAATCTCTTTAATCTGCCACTTTTCAGCTTCTTGGGAAATGTAGTCCTCAATCTGGTTTAGGTCTGTTACGTTGCCTTCTGTTAACTGAAGAATGCCAGAATTGATAGCTTGGGTAAAAATAGATTTGTAGTGATTTGGAATAAGGTCTAAGGAATCTTCAGGCAGGAAGAACTTAAACCTGGCGTATAAATCTTCTTCGCCATATCGGTGGAGCGTACAAACCGCATTCAAATCTCGACTGTGCGCCAAGTCAAATGCTAGGAAAGTGGCTTCTGGTTTGTCTTCTGGCATTGCAGAAACAGATTCGTCCCAATATTTTCTGTCAATCCAAGCAGCATTAGCACTAACATAAATGTTAAGTGTCTTGCAAAGGAATTCGTTAAGGGTTGCTGGTTTGTGAGCAGCTTCCGCAGCCCTCTGAGCAATGGCATCATCAAACACAGATATACCATGCATCGGATTGGCTTTTTTCCAAACCTCAATGTCGCGCCAATCGTCCTGCGGGTCAAGTCCGTACAAAAGACCAAACCACCGAGGATTGTCTGCCGCTTCTCCGTTAAGCATAGATTTATAAAGATTCATGTCCTCATAAAACTTTGTCTCTTTTGTAAAGGAGGCAGTCGTAATGTAAATCCTAAGTGGATTTGCCCTGGCCACCATACCGGAGTGCAAAACCTCAATACTGTTTCGATCTGTAATCTGTGCGGCTTCGTCAATGATGACGCATGAAGGGTTTTTACCGTCACCCGTCTTTTTTGTGTCTCTGCTTAACGCTTTGAACATTGACTGGGTGTCGCCGATCTTTTTTACTTCGTATTTGCTAACCGCAAAAAGACCAGATAACTCTTGCGGCATATTTTCAATAAAGCCTTTGGCAGCATCAAAAACAATAGTCGCTTGTTCTCGGTTTGTAGCCAGCGTAAAGACTTCTGCGCCCTTCTCGCCACACAGTAACTCATAAAGCGCAATGATCGCTGTAAGCGTTGATTTGCCAGCCTTGCGAGGGATAAAAAGAATGACGTCAGTCACCATCCTTTTGGATTCATCTTTCTTTGATCTGAATCCATAAATGGCACAGATAAAGAAAATTTGAAAAGGCTCAAGGATGATAGGTTTGCCGGCATCTGGCCCTTTGGTGTGACAAAGAGCAGCCGCAAAATCTAAGATATGTTGGGGATAGTCAGGGTCAAACTTCCATTCCCATTCTTTGTTTTCTATTTGATTGATAAAACGCTGACAGGTTAACTGAACCGCCTTGCAGACGTTTATGTCTCCCTTGCAGACCGCATGAGCGTATGCAAGACCATCTTGCCATTTCATCCTTTTGGCCCTCGGAGGAACTTAGCAACAGGGCTGCTTTCCTCCGGCTTTTGCCGATCCAGTCTGCTCTTAGGAGTAAGACCTAATTCGTTCATAAGTTTTATCGTGTTTTTCATGGCTTCGTTTGCAACCGAAATGTATGGATTCGGCGCAAAGGTTTTATTGTCGTTAATTTTAACAATCAAAGGATGTTTGCCCTGTTGCGCCCTAGCATTGATGTATGTCTCGAGCTGGTCTGCAAGCATCATTAAAGTGTGTCTGTCTTGCTCACTTCCAATTCCATAGACCTCATAAAGATAGTCTGCGGTTTCGTTGATAAATTTTTCCTTAACAAACAATTCAGGTTGATTTGCCCACTCTGCAAATGGAATGCGCTTTTTGATGTTTTCAGGCAAAAGCACACCAGCATTCACGCCCTTTGAGCCGTGAATTAAATGGATTTCTGGTGGTAACTTATTGTTCGCCATTAATTAGTTCAGCTTTCTTGCCAGTGAAATCTTCCCAACGCTTAACAATTACATCGCAATATTTGGGTTCTAATTCAACAAGTCTTGCTTGTCGGTTTTGTTTTTCGCAAGCTATTAAAGTACTGCCAGAACCTCCAAACATATCTAAAACAATTTTTTTGCTTTTGTTATCTTCCAACGCAATTTCTATCAACTCAACAGGTTTCATTGTAGGATGAACCGTATTTTTCTGGCGCTTGATAGTCCATATGTCACCTCTAAGCGTTTTCTGACCGCCATAATCACCGTAATAATAGATGATTTCGTGCTGTTTAAAATATTTATCTAAGTGCTGCGCCGGATTTACTTTGTTCCAAACAATCATGGCTTTAGGTTTTCGCCCAATTTTTTCCATAGCTTCTCTGAACAAATGTGCGTAATGCCATGAACAACAAACATACATAGTTTCACAACCATAAAGTGTTTGTGTTAAGAAATCAACAAAAACAGAATCTTCCATCTTGTCGTTTTTAATCTTATCTCGCTTATCACTAACGCCCTGATAATCTATGTTGTAAGGCGGGTCGGTAAATATCATGTCTGGTCTATCGCCGGCTAAAAGTTTGTCAAGATCGTTTTGACTTGTGGAATCGCCGCAAATTAAACGATGGTTACCCAATAAGTAAATGTCGCCCAGTTTAGTCTTAGGTTCTTCTGGAGTTTCAGGAACAGCATCCTCATCGGTTAGTCCATCCGTAATTTCAACCGGAGTTAATGCCGCTATTTCATCAGGGTCAAAGCCTGTTAACTCAAGATCAAAACCCTCAAGTTCCAATTCTTTTAATTCAATCGCCAACAGTTCATTATCCCAACCAGCGTTAAGTGCTAATTTGTTGTCTGCCAGGATAAGGGCTTTCTTTTGCGTATCTGTTAAGTGCGCCAGTTCAATCACAGGAACTTCAGTCATTCCCAGTTTGCGCGCTGCCGCCAATCTTCCATGACCAGCAATGATGCCTTTTTCGCCATCAACAAGAATCGGGTTAGTCCAACCAAACTCTTTTATGCTTCCCGCGATTTGCGCGACCTGCGCGTCTGAGTGCGTCCTTGCGTTTTTTGCGTAAGGAATCAAGTTTTCAATTTTGACTTGTCTTATTTCCATTTTTTTTGCGTCCTTTTTTTTATTTTATGTTAAGCCCCCCCCCTTCGGCAACTACTTTTGCGAAAGATTGAC
>Ga0213922_1000634_pt1 | contig 15522 bp, 24 predicted proteins | sample McNCre2917MG_FD_165060 | JGI IMG/M metagenome (GOLD analysis project Ga0213922, IMG submission 165060) | Freshwater microbial communities from McNutts Creek, Athens, Georgia, United States - 29-17 MG | ecosystem: Environmental > Aquatic > Freshwater > Creek | place: USA: Georgia | collected... | reverse complement strand
GTCAACGTTCCCCACCAAAAAAGGCTTGGGGAGGCGGGCGGCGGCCTCTTGGCGGGCGGCTTTGGTGCTTCGGGTCTTGGCGGTCCCGTATGCCTGTCCTTTCTGGCTGTTGCAGCGGGAGCAGGCGGGGACGAGGTTGTCCAGGGCGTTGGTTCCACCGCGGTCTACTTCGATCACGTGGTCGCAGGTGGTTGCTTTGCGTGTCTTGCAGTAGACGCAGTATGGGTTGCCTTGTAGGACTATGAGGCGGTTGGTGCGGTATGTCTTGCTGTTGTAGATGCGGCGGTCAGCCATCGAGCGCCTCTAGTACGGCGGCGTTGGTGATGCTGATGACTGGGTGTTTGGCTTGGGCTGCTCGGTGCCAGCGTCCTAGTTCTTCGATGGCGTCTCGGTTGCCGATGTTGGCTAGGCGTTTGAGGTTGCGGATGTGTTGGCTGAGGCTGATTGGTTTGAGGCTGGGGCGTTCTGCTCGGCCTGAGCCTGCGCAGTTGGGGCATGGTTCGTTGGTGGTGGTGCGGGCTGTGCCTTCGCATCGTGGGCAGCTGGGGAGGTGGTTGGTGTCGGGTTTGATTTCTCCGTAGACCTGGAGGAATACGGCGGGGCTGATGGTGGCGTGTTTGATGGTGCATTGTTTAAACGCTGTGCCTGCTCGGCCTTCGTCGAGGTCGGTTAGGGCGTGTTCCCATGCTCGGCATCTGAGGGTTGAGGGTTCGAGTTCCCAGTAGGCGAGGATTCTGGTGATGAGGCGTTGGGTTGTTGCTGAGTCCATTTGTCTGCTTTCGGGTCGCGTACTTACGTAAGTAGGGACTCACGTCTGTGCACTAGGTCTTTTTTCTTTTAGTTCTTCTAATGGCGACGGGTTTACCGGCGCCGGAAAAGCCGTCTCCGGTGGAGCGAGTTTCCGAGGTCGGTCGTAGACGGTTGTGATGGTTCGGACACGGCCGTCATCTGCTCGATGTTTCGTCCTCCGCAAATAGCCGAACGTCTCCAATTCGCGCAGCCCTGACCGGATGCCATCACGCCCGTCGGGGGCGTTACGGGCCAAATCCTCGGCTGACGTACGCCAATTGTCTGGCAGGCTCAACAGGTACGTGAGGATGCCTCGGGCCTTAAACGAGAGCCGAGTGTCACGGATCGTTTTGTTGTGCAGGACTGTGAAATTGCCGGTAGGGCGAGGGCTACGAACAATCATCGGCGGGCTCTCCAAATAGGTCAAACAGGCAAAGCTGTTCAGGCTGTTGGTACCGATACTGAGCCTTTTGTGATTGCGTAGGACAGCGGTCACTATCGGCCGGCTGCAGGCATCCGTAACACCGGTCATACTCCAACCACCAAGACACTTTGGTCTCTGTGGAGTAATGGTCGCCGCATTCCCCGCAGGTGACATCGGCCGGTTTCATCGGCGGGCCTCCATCAGTTGTGCATCTGCCTCTTGGAGGCACTCCTTGATTGTCTTGTTGATGGCCCAAGAATTGTTGCCAACGCCAAACGTGTCCTGCATGTAGTCACTCGCGCAGATGTGTAGCGCGATGCGCAGCCGTTCGATCTCGTCGGCGGCGTCCTTTGCGATGACGTGTGCCGAGGTGCACATTTCGCAAAACGAGTCGTACGCATGATCGCTATCCACCCGTAGTCGGGTCACGATGTCATCAGCCACGGCGGGCCTCCTTGCATTCACGGCGGATACGGCCACGTTCCACGGGCACCATCCCGGCGACGATATGACACGGGCACGGATCGAGTTCCTCGCCCATCACCCAATTGGTGCAGTCATCGAGCACGGGACAGGTGGAGCACAACAGGATTCGGTTCCAGTCGGTACGTCTGCGTTCGTACCATGCCTGCTTCTTTGTGTACGTGGATAGTTCCATGTCTTTCCCACGGCAGGCCGCACGCTCCAACCAATCCCCAGGAGGCAGTTGCTTCGGGATCATTTACGGCCTGCCAGCGTGTTGATGATCTCGGCAAGGTCGATAGGACGCCACAGCCGATACAGCTGCGTGGAACCTTCGATCGCTTTGCCCCACTTGACCTGCTCGGGGCTGAGACGGCCGCTATCGGTCTTGAGTTCGACGAGCAGCACACCATGCCGAGGATGGGCTAACAGCAGATCGGGAGCGCCTACGTCGCCCTGCACAGGTGTCATCCAACGGCCGGCTACCTGAGCGGGCCGCTGGTGCGACACAAACCAGCCGTACCGGTGAGCGAGGTCGATTACCTGCGTCTGAAATTCGGCTTCAGTTGCCACCAGATTCCTCCGCCTTTAGTTCGCTGATGAGCTGCGAGGCGTCGGCTTTGCTGAACGAGGCTGGCGGGGTCCAGTCATCGAGGCCGCGGCGGCGCATCATCCCTCGGAGCATCCCGAGTTGCTTGTCGGTAGCCGGGTCGGTGCTGGTGGTGTTCGGCCGGGGAATTGCTCCCTCGGGATCGGCTTCGTAGCGGGGTTCGCCCCTGCTCGGCACGGCTTCCCGTTCGGGCCGAGCAGGGGACGATTCACGGGCGTTACGCACCTCGTCAGCGGATGCGACTGGCCCATCGAGGTCGGGCATGATCCAACGGAGAGCCCGCCCGACCGCTGAGGTTGATCCGTTGGGTTGCTCGGAGCCTCGGGTGAACGGCGACCGTCCCGGCCATGTCTCCCAACAGTAGGCGACAACGGGGAAGGCGTCCTCGGGTGAGCGCCATACGGTGACCTTGCACTCGATGAACAGTTGGTCGCCGATCTCGCGGATCAGCGGCTGATCCTCCACGATCCGCAGGTCGGGGAACCGGAGCGACGCCAGTTTCAGCCGGGTGGATACGTCTACATAGCCGTCGAGGTTCACAGGTACTCACGGACGATCATCGCCGCCCAGCCTTCGTCCTTAGCGTTCTGGATAGCGGCGTCAGCGTCCTTCATTGCGTCCATGTGGACGCCGTAAACGGTGTGCCAGGGGGACAGTCCGCCGTCCTCCGATTCGGTGACACGGTGCATACGTGACCGGTAGTAGCGGAGCAGGTCTACCAGTTCACGAATAAGGTCGGTTTCGGTAGACATTGCGGCGGCACGCCACCGGAAGTAGGCGTCCGACGTGGACTGGAGACCGCAGTAGCACTCCAATTCCGGTGCTTTCATGCAGCGGCGGTCCTTGTGGACGGCATACCGGCGGTACATGTCAGAGAAGTAGATGTCTTTCGGCAAGGTCATTTCGTGCCGATCCCGATGAGGTAACCGGACAACATGCCGACACCCAAGATGACGAGAGAGACAAGGAACGTCATCGGGTCACCAGCTGCGACAATTCGACATCGAGGACAGACGCGAGGGCTTCAGCGATAACCAGCGCCGTCGAGGTGCCACCAGCAAGCAGGCGGGCAACCGTGTTCGGGGTGATCCCCGCGGCCTTGGCGAGCTCTGCGCCGGTCATGTTGTGAGCGACCATTTCGCGCAGCAGCGCGATGGAGTCGATACGGCACGTAGGGCCAGCCTTGCGGCCACGGCGGGCGGGAGTAGGAGTCGGGTCCATGCTTCCTTCTTTCGGTTGTAGGTGCCTTGCTGGCACGCCCACGAAATTACCGGGTAATTCGCGCAGCGTCAACAATTACCTAGTCAGCGACTAGTTGGGTCCAGACGGCGGCATTCACGATCCCGTCAGCGGCTAGGCCGTGGTCGGTCTGGAACTGCTTTACCATCGCCTCGGTCCGAGGTCCGAACTTGCCGTCCGAGTTCCCTGCCGAATAGCCCGCCGTGCGGAGAGCGTCCTGTAGTCCGGCCACGTCGCGTCCTTCCATCCCTCGACGCAGGATGCGGAGCGGCGGCGGTTCTGGTGGCAGTGGGGCAGGTGCCGGTGTCGGCAGGTTCCAGACGGGCAGGGGATCGTACTTGTCCTGGCTGTAGCTAGCACGGCCTCGGGGAACCTCTTTTGGTTGGCAATGCCACGGCTCAGACAGATCGGAAAACTCAATGATGCCGTAAGCGGCACAATGCGCCTTCATCCAGCCGAGGTCGCCGACCATATCGACCGCAAGGCAAGCACCCTCAGAAGTAGTCGCCTCATGGTAGGAACGGCCCGGAGGCGCAGCAGCAGCGCCCCTAACGTGCTTCCAGCGTTGCCCGTTCCATCGAATCTCACCAGTCGGCGACACCTCATAGCGGGCACGGAACAGGCGTTCCTGCGTAGTCGAGGAACGCCACGCCCCGCCAATCCCGAGGCTCACCTTCTGATCGGCGGCGGCTTGCATCATCGCGAACAGTCGGCGTCTGAACTCGGCGTCGATCCGTCGGATGACCGAGATGGTCAGCAGCTGCTCGAGGGTGCGCCGGCCACCGGCGTAACCGTACGGGAACGTGGTCACTCGGCGACCGGCTCCACGGGCGTCTCGGCGTCGGCCTTCTTCTTCTTCGGCTTCGGGCATCCTGTGAGGTCCACCGTCGCACCAGCCTTCAGGGTGAGGTGCACCTGGTTGTCAAGCAGGACGGCCTCGTCTACGCAGTCGAGCTGTACGGCCCATGCGTAGACGGCGGCGGCGTCTGCGTTGGTGCAGTCGAGGTCTAAGCCGGTGCCGTACCTGTGGGCCAGTTCGTAGTCGGCGGTCTGGTCGGCGAGTTTGCTGGTGATTCCCCAGCCGAATCCGACGCTGATCGTTCCGCCGGAGGCGGCGCTGATCCCTTCGGAGAATGCCTGTACCTCGGCGCTCGGGCCATCTGCGTAGTCAGTCATCGGTGTTTCCTTCCGTCGTTGTGGTGTTCGTCTACTTTGGCGTCCAGCCGGTCTACCTTGCCATCCAGTCGGTCTACTTTGCCATCTAGGCGTTGCAGGATTTCGACTGATTGGCCGTGTTGTTCTGTGTTGCGGCGGTCGAACCGTCGCATAAACACCATCAGGGGCCCGCCGATGAGGGCTACGGCGATGGCGGCGATTGCGCCGCTCACGGTTCCACGTCGATTTCGGGCAGGCTGCCGGTGTTGGCGTACGAGTCCAGCAGGGTGACGACGGCGGGCACCACGTTGGCAGCAAGGCCAAGCACCAAAGCACGCCATGTCGATACGTCGAGCAGTGCGCCGGTGCCGAGACCGGCGAGGGTCTGAGCAACAAAACGGGCGGTGTAACGGAGTACAAGTTTGCGGTTCACATGCCTACCCTTTCGATCCACATTTCCTCGGTGGCCGAGTTGCTTGTACCGCCTCGGACATGGAACGAAACGGTGTCACCAGCTGCAAGGCGCTGAGTGGAGGTCATAGCCATACGGTTGGTAGTGGACGGCCCGAGCGGATAAGTGACGTTGGTACCGAACGCTGTGATGTCGTACTTGGTGCCGTAGGCCGCAGTCGTCCACCTGACGGCCATTTCACCGGTCAGGGTTTGCGTCACGCCAAGGTTGACGCGGAGGATGCAGGTATACAGACCGGCCATACCGGCCGGGATCGTGATCGAGGTAGCCCCGGCGGTAGCGAACGCATCGGTATCCAGCACCTCGGTGGTGAGCGGGATGGTTTGCCAACCGGCGAGGATGCCGAGGGCCGCAGTCCACTCACCGTAGGCCGGGCGAGTGCGGGCGTAGACGGTGGTGTCGATTCCCGTAGCGATGGTCTGCATCTGCGATGCGCCATTGGTGACGAGGTCGGTGTTGTTCGGATACGTCCAACCGAAATTGGTGGTTGTGCCCATTGTGCTCCTTAGATCGTTTCTTGTTCTAGGTCGATCCAGCGGTAGGTTGCGTCCACGGTGGCGTATGTGACGCCCGAGGTCACGTCAACGTAACGCTGCGCAGCCTGCGAAATGGTGATATCGGAGATGTAGAGCTCTCGGAACCATTGTTTCGCCCCGGTCGCTGCGTAAACAAAACGGTCGGTCCAGCCTTCTACGAAATACTCGGTTTGTGCTCCGGTGATGAGCGTAGGAATCTTTACGTACGAGCCGGTCTGCATGTTCTTTAGGACGGCATCACGGTTTGCGTCGGTCAATTTCGACATATCCACGATGATGCCTGAGGTGCGCCAGCCCGGTGTCAGGCCGTGCTGAACGATGCGGAGGGCGTTGTAGTCGGCCTGCGAGACGTCGTTTATGTAGGTTGTGACCGAGCGGTTGTATGCACCACGGGCGGTTACTGACGCTGTGTCTTGATAAGTCGAGGTGCCGCCAGTCCAGGTGACCGAGCAGAAGTTGACGAAATCGGAGACAGTCTTTTCGAGTTGCCAGTCGTAGCCGATGACTGCACCCAATGCCGATAGGTCGAACTTCTGTGCGGCAGGCATGGTGGCAATACGACGCGAGTCGTAATCGGTGAATACGACACCAGCCGGCGTTTCTAGGAGTACACCGTTGGGTTCGGATGCGACCACTTGGCTGATGAAGCTGCTGGCGTTGGCGTTGGTCTGGATCGGTGTCGTTACCGTGTTGGTGCCGGTGGCCGTCGTGATCGTTTTGGATGGCAAACCACCTTCGGCTTGCACGGCGGTGAGCGCTGCGTTGACGACGGTGCCGGTTGCTACGGCCGTGTAGGCGGCTACGTCTATCGGTGTCCGGTTGATCGAGGACAACGCGTCCGAGGTCGCAATGATCGTCATCACATGATGTTTGACCTGAATATCGGTGATCGTGCCCGAGAAATAGGTGGCGGTCGCTAGGGCAGCGTTCTTGATGTAGACCTGCACGCGGTCCCCAAGAAGCCACAGGTTCGGGTCAGTCGTTCCGAGGCTGGTCGAGTCGTAGATCACATCGAACGTGTACGTCTGTGAGTTACAGCTTGAGGTGTTGTCCTTACGCCCGTAAATGGACGACGAGCGCGCATCAACGATTGCCGACACAGAGGCACCGTTCCGATATACCGAGAACGTCCACGCCATTACTGAGGGATTCCCTGGCGCTGGTTGGAGCGGTCTTGGTTCTGCCTAATGAGGTCCGCGGTTTCCTGCGAGTTCGTTGCACCGTTCACAGTGATATTTGTGACGTTCGTGACGCCTGCCGAGTTACTGAATACGCCATTGGCTGCCCACGTATCAGCAATCGAACTAGCAGACGACGTGGAAGGCATAGCAGTCGTCACCGACGAGCCGAACGAGATACCGAACCGAGTCACAATGTCTTTCGGTACACGGTCAAGTAGCAGAATCCATTGCTCGACAGTGGCCGAAAGTGCGCCACCCTTGCCTAGAAGGCCTTTTAGTTCGTTGAGTTTGCGGGCCGCAGCGTCGTTCTGGGCGTTCGATTTCTCTGTTTCGCTCGCATAGTTACGTGTCTCTCCGGCAAGGTTTGATGCAGCGGCTGCGGCTTGATTGAGTGCCCGTTCTGCTGCGGCCTGAAGTTCCGCAGCTTTCTGCGCATCCTTAGAACTGCCGGTTTTGTTTGCTTGCTCTTGAGCCTTCGCGTATTCCTCTAAGGCTTTCTTAGCGTTGTCGTCAGCGTCCTGCGAGGCGTAGCGAGCGTTATTACGCTTGTAGAGCGCTTCACGTACGGCGTCGATTGCGTTGGCGTGGTTTTGGTCTGCAAGGGCGGCGGCGTCGGCTGCTTCTTTGGCAGCGAGATCAGCAGCGGCTTTCTGCTCGGTAGCAACGGCGGCGGCGCCGGCTGCGATAGCGGTGGTGTCCATCGCGGAGGCTTGGGCTCTGGTTGCGCCGACGCCAAACTCGGTAGCGATTGCTGCGGCTTTCTGAGCGTCGGCGGTGAGGTCGAGTTGTTGCGTGAGATAGTCCTGTACCAGGGCGACACGTTGGCTGCTTACGCCCGCCTTCGTGAGTGCGGCGGCATATGCGTCAATTGACGGTTGACCGCCGGAAACGAGTTTGGCGACACCTGCTGCTTTAAGGCCGAGCGCTGTGAGGTCGGCCGTAATGTCTTTGACTTCTTTGGCGACGGGCAGGCTGAACCCAAAGATTGTGCGTACAAGGCCGTTAGGTGAAAGGGCGTGCACCTTCTTGTTCACCTGGACGAATGCGCCGCCCACCTCATCAATCCGGTCACGTACCGCCGTCGAGACGTTGGAGCCGTCACGCAAGGCATCCGTGAATGATTTGACTTCCTCTTTGCGCCACGCCTTAGCGGCTTTGATGTCCTCAAATACCGATTTGATCTGAAGCAGCACCACCGACACGGCCAGCATCGGTCCAGCAGTCTTGGCGAAGTCAAGGAGGGAGACGCGACCAGCAACAGACTGAGCGACAACCTGACCCATACCGGAGGCCACAGCGCCGAGCGAACCACCCACGTTTGCGAGTTCGGTAGCGGCCTGACCAGAGAACGACGAGAACACCTGACGGCCTGCCGTCACCTGCGTATTTACGGCGGCTACACCGGTGTTCAGGTTCTGTGTTTCGGTGGTGACGTTCTGAAGGTTGACATCGTCCACCTTCTTGATGGCGACGGCTAGCGTGTCGGCCTCGTTCGTGATTTCTTGGATAGAGACGCCTGCACGGTTGAGGTCTACGACAAGTTTGTTAAGGCCACCCTGTCCGAGCTTCGCAGCGAAATCGGGACCGAGAGCCTTAGCAAGAGCGTCCGCAGCAGCCTTCGATGCTTTCAGGTCAGCATCAAGCACGTCCGCCGACTTGCTAATGGCGGTAGCGAGACGCTGGGCGGCGGTAGTCGAGTTCTGGGCGCCGTCCTCGACGTCTGTAAAGGCTTTGCGGGCGTCACGGCCAGCCTGCTGCAACGACTTAGAAAGCGACTGCCCGAAATTGGCGAACGATTGCTGGGCGGCTTTGACGCCCGAGCCGTCATAGTCGGCTGCGATGGGGACAACGATTGCCATCAGTCACGCCCCAATCGGTTGTTCATCACGGCTTCTAGGTCGGTGACGGCAATGCGGAGGTTCTCTTCCGTAATGGCGGTGAGCCGTTCCGAGTCGCGCCACATCGAGCGAGACGGCCCGCCGGTACGTTCAGTGAGCACCTTCACCATGTTGCGACCGGAAGGCGTAACGCCACCAGACGACTTGCCTGCCATGTCCCACATCGAACCGGCGGCGTTCCGTTGGACGATGGAGAGCAGCGGAATGTTGCCCGAGCGGGCAGCTTTGGTAGCGCTCCGAGCCGTAACGCCAGACTTCGCACGGGCCGATGACCAGCCGAGCCGTTTGCCTCGCGCCATACCGGACATGGGGCTAGATGCCGGGATGAAACCTCTGATGGTGTTCACCATCGGGTTAGCGGCCTCTTTGATCCGAGCCTTAGCAGCCTTCGCGAGCTGCGGGTCGATCTGGCCAAGTTCACGTATCGAGGCGGCGACTCCACGAAACTCTAGAGACGGTGTGAGGCTCATCGTTTCCGGTTCCGTTCGTTGAGTGCGTCCACGATCGTAAGGAGCATCTTGCCGTCTTTCATAAGTTCCGACGGGGCTAGTCCCGTCACTATTGCTACCTCAGCGATCAACCGGCCTAACGAGCCGGACTGGTAGGGGTGTTCTCATCGTCCCCTACGGTCTTGATGCTCTGAACGGTGGCCGCCCAAATCTCGAACGGTGGCACCACGGTGCCCGAGGCTTTGACGGCCTCCCAACAGAGGTACAGGAGGTCTTCGATGCCGAGGCCGTCGTCGGAAATACGGGAAATCTTTGTCTTGTATTTGCGTTCCCATGCCATGACGGAGAACGGGTTGGTGACCACCTGGTTGGGTGTGTCCTCGATGGTGTATTCGATACGTAGTTGCATGTCGGGCTGCTTTCTGTCAGGTGAGGGTAAGTGCGCCGTCTACCGGGAACGAGATCGTCTGTGAAAGCACCTCGGTGGCCGCACCGCCGATCTCGGCAAACACGGGGATGATGTTGCCGCTCGCGGTGCGCGTGGTGCCTGCTGCGATCTGGAGCGAGAACGCGACCGCGGTGCCGGTAACGGCAAGGTCGTAGAGCAGCTTGGAGACGCCCGTGGTGGTCGCCCAGTCCTGGAACTGCTCGACTTCCAGCGACCAGGTAACGGGTTCCTGCTTGGCCGTGCTCGATGTGAGCGTGATGTACTGGTTCGTATTCTGGGTGGGCACCAGACGGGCGTTGGTGACCTGACCGGAGTACGCCACCGAGTTGATGGTGAGCGTGAGGTTTCGTCCGGTATAGACGGGCATGGTTTCTCCTTACGGGGAGACGGTGATAGCACCGTCAACGGGGAACGAGTAGGTCTGTGAGAGCGCCTCGGTTGCTGCGCCACCGATCTCGGCAAAGACCGGAATGATGTTGCCGGTGACCGTGCGGGCCGTACCAGCGGTGACGACGAACGAGAACGCTACCGCGGTGCCGGTCGCCGCAGCTGTGTACAGGGCCGATGAGAAACCGGGCGTGGCGCCGGTCAACCAGTCCTGAAAACCTTCGACTTCGAGCGTCCAAGTGACGGGTTCCTGTTTTGCGAACTGTGAGGTGAGGGTGATGTACTGGTTCGTATTCTGTGCCGGAACCAGTTTGCAGCTGGTGACCTGCGCCGAGTACGACACGGTTGCGATGCTGATGGTGAGGTTACGCCCGGTGTAAACGGCCATGAATGCTCCTTACGAGGCTTGCAGGGTAATGACGAGAGAGTAGGACGGAAGTTCCTGTCCAGCGATTGAGTAGACGCCCGGATTGGCGACCATGTTCGTGCACTCGATCGGCAGGGCGAACACGGTGTCCATCATTGCGACCAGGCTGTTCATGGCGTCAGCGTTCCCCGGTGGCGGGGCGACAATGACGCACGGCACCGTGATCTCCAGCACACTCAACGAGAGCGCCCGAACAGACGGAGCGTCTACGAGAATGGCCGGCGGTCGGAGGTTCCGAGGATCGGACACGACCGGAAGGTCTGCGTCCTCGAGGGCGGTGACGAGTCCGGCGATAGCGTCGGCAATGATCGTCATGCCACCCTCGGCTTGTTGATCCCGAGCAGCTTGAGTACCTCGGCGTTCGTCCCGATAGGGGCTATGGCGGCCATGTCTTGGAACGAGGCGTACGAGTCGATCGAGCCACGCTGACGGTAGAGAGAGGCGGCGTAGATGATCGTGCCGAGCTGCGCCGAGTGGTTCGGGACGGTGGAGTACCAGTCCGAGTAGCCAGCCTCGCGGCGGCGGCGGAACGCCCAGTCGTTACCTGCCTTGACGGCGGAAGTTAGAAATGCGTCGTCGTCTATTGAGGCGGGGGACACGCCGAGGAATCCCTCGACCTGCCCGGAGTCGATCCATGTACAGACCGGAGTGAGTCGGCCGTCGCAGTCGAACGCTGCGATATCGCTCGGGTGGTTCTTTGTGTACGTCACCGTGTACGTGGTGACGGTGCCGACGGTTGTCGTGATGACTCCCGTGAGCACCTGGTTGCCGTCAAAATGCGGCTGGCCGGCAGGGTTGACGCCTGCCACGGTTACGTGGTCGCCGACACGAAGACCGGCAATGGACGCGACAACGAGCGTAATAACGTCATCGGTGAGTGACGCCTCGCTGATCGTTGTGTAGTCCATTGCCGGTCCCGTTCAGGTTCAGATGAGATACAGGACGTACGAGCCGCCGCCGCTGAGCGGGGGCAGGACGCCAGCTGCGATGTAGCCCCAGAGGCCGAGAGTCGCCGAGGCAGTTGCAGGGTTCTCCACGCGAATGCCTCCGGTGCGGCTGCGGTCCTCGTAGACCTCGACGGCGGGGCCGTAGACGAGCATTGCCTGCTCTCCACCACCGAGGTCGTTGGTGACGACGAGGTTGAGGCCGAGGGGGCTGATTCCGAAGTTGGCAACACCGACCGAGGTGCCTGCAGCGTTGATCGGCCCGAGGTACGGGAAGATTCGGTTCCCACCAGCGTCCTTAGCCTGACCGAACTTCGCCCACACGGAGGTGGACACCAGCAGGTGGGTCGGGAGGACGCCCGTGGCGTTGCGGAGCTGGGCTGCGCCGTCGTACAGGGCGGCGATGACTTCGTCGCCGTCGGTGGCGTCAGTAATGGTCGTGTTTGCGGAGCTCGCCGCGTTTGCGATCCGACTGGCGACGTATGCCTCGGTCTGGATCGAGTACTGCCGCACCATGTCGTTGATGATCTGCTGCACCAGAGCCGGGTCGGACCAGTCGCCCGACTGGGAAGACACGTTGAGGTACCCGCCGAAGGTCTTCTTGTCGAACTGCAGACGGCTCACCTGGTACTGCTGCGAAGCGAGGGAATCGAACTCGTCGTTCTGCTGACCGACTGCGGTCGTCTGGTCGATGTAGCGACGGAAGAAGATTTCTCCCGACATGGGCAGTGCACGGGTACCGACGGCGTCAATGATCGGACGGCCGGAGAAGTAGGTGCTCCAAACGTCGCCCATGAGCGGCTCCGGCAGGAGGCCGGGAATCTCGCCCAGTGCGTTGTCGGCGGCGAGCACGGCGTGGTTGCCGGAGATCATCGCGGAGACGTACTCTGATGCGCTGACGCGCGGCTTGGTGAGGGCACCGCCGAGGATGATCGGTGCTGACTGGATGGGGGCTGCGGCCTCGATGTCGGCCATTGGTTCCTCCTCAGAGGTGTCAGACGACGAGTCGTCGTCGTCGGTTGGTACGTCGAGGGATTCCTCGGCGATGGTTGCGGCCACGTCGGTAATCGTGGCCGCGGAAAAAGCAGGGAAAGGGGTCATGGACAGTTCACGCCAGTCGGCGGCGGCGATCACACAGACTCCGTTGTCGAACGTGAAGTCGGTGGCGATGACGCCCACGGACACGCCGTCGATAACGCCGTCAACGGCGAGGGTGAGCGCCTCGTTACCGGCGACCGTCTCGCTGATCCGAGCCGAGAACAACATTGCCTCAGCGGTATCGACACGCTCGGTTACGAGTCCGACCGGAGCGGTCGAGTCGTGGTGCATCAGCAGTTTCGGTGCAGGGCCGTCGGTCGGGAGGGAACCAGGCAGGAACCGGACCGGTCCCGTGCTGGCGTGGGCGTCCACGTTGTACGGGACTGCTACGCCCTGAATCGTCCTTGATGGTGCCGCGCCTGTATCGGCGGCGAGCACCTGAAAGGTTTGGGTGAGTTCGATCTTCACGCTGGCACTCCAGTCGGTGCAGGGGTTTCGGGCGAGTGATCCATCGCAGACGGCTTCCACTTGTCAGCATCCAACCGGACGATCCGCCCGCGGGGCGTCACGTCGTCACGGCTGAGCGTCTGCTCGATGCACTCAATGAGCGGGAGAGCACCCAAGTCGTAGAGGTCTTCTTTCGCCTGTAGCGCATTCTGGTACGTCATCGAGGAACCAGAATCGGCGTTGACGAGATAGGACGGCACCGAAAGCAGGCGGGCGAGTTCGACAGCTTGGTGTTGCCGCGCCTCAACGAGCTGCATCTTGGACGGGTCGAGGGAGGACTCGTTCCAAGTTACGTACTCGTTGAGGGCGGCAACGCTGTTGAGTTCACGGGCCTCGGCCCAGCCGGTAGCAAGTTCGCCGAGTTCGTCGGTGGAGAGCGGCTCACCGCCGGTCTGTGAAAGCCACCCGAACGCGATCGGGGAGGATGCGAAACGCTCGGATGCGAGGTCTAGGCGTTGGGCAGTGCAGATTGCACGGTTACCGCAACCGAGCACCGGCTGATTCGGCGACCAGAAACAAACCACGTCACGGATCGGGAGCTCGGTCCCGTTAAACCGGATGGCTTCGATGGCGGTGACGGGCGAGTTGCCCGCCCACATCGCTGCTTGGACGTTCATGTACTCAGCCGGTAGCCATTGGAACGAGGCAGGGAATCCGGTTGCCATCCTCGAGGTCACCAGGGCGAACGCTCGACCGTAGAAGATCAGATCGTCAGTGATCCACGAAAGGAAGTGTGACCGCGTGGTGCGCGGATCGGGACGCCACATCCATGACTCGGGCGGGAGCGGGATTTCTTCCATGTCCTCGCCGTTCCATTGGGTGCCGTACTGCTCAATCGGGCAGGACGAGACAACGGAAACGAGAAGGTCACGGGCACGGCTAACCGTGGGGAGCGCCATAGCGCGTTCACGCCCGCCCCCGACGGCAGACGTGAACGCACTCAGACCGCCAGCGGCCACGCTTGCCGTGCTACAGCTGCTGGCGGTCACGGGAACATCAACATCAGCCGAAAGGCGACGGCGACGGACGAGACCCATAGGGCCATTGTGACAGACGCCGGCGGTCGAGCAGCGCGTTACGTAGAGATACGATTAGCGGGCAGAGGTCGCGAATTGCGGCTTTGCCGTGTACCTCGGTTTCGACGCGAGAGCAGCGGCGAACACCACCAGTCGGGCTAGTTCGATTGGTCCCGGCGATTTCTGACTGGACAGCGTCGGCCCCGAGGAGATGTTGACCGCCACGGCCCGAGCCATTTGTTCGGCCAATGGCAGGTCGGCACCGTGCGATAGGCGTCCCTCAACGATCATCGCTTTTACGAGCGCCGTCCATTTCCCGATTTCCTGTTGGCCGACGGTGGTGCTCCGACGAGCTAACGGCGGCGGCGTGTGAATCTGAAGGCTCGGGGACACGGCCAGTACACATGCAGGGGCGGCTTTCATGACGGCGGTGGCCTCGGCCCACATGTCGGTTGCGTTCGTTGCCGTGAATGCCGTCTGGACGTGGATGCCGTCAGCGGTGACGGTGGCGGTCACTCCGGCGTAGCGGAGGCCGTCGGTTGAGGTGTCCACCGCCAGCACGGCGGGCAGACCGGTCGGCACCTGATCGGTTTGACACTGATCCCAAAGGCCGTGCTCCAGCCATGCCCGGTCGGTCGATACCCACATATTGAGGGCGGCACGCAGGAACGCAGACCGATTCGGTGCCTTCGATTCCTGTTCGAGCACGTCCAATGTCAGCGTGTGACCGATAGCCGGATTTGCTAGCGGCCAGAGCGACGAGTCCGCAGGATCAGCGTCGGACGGCACGGAGTACTCAGCCATGTAGAGCGGGCCGGGAGTGCCGGCGGCTATGGCACGTAATCCCTGTTCCCGGTATCGGAGTAGCAGCTCGGAGGCCTCGGTGCCCGCCGTCGACCACATGGTGCACAACGGATTCTTGCGGGCACGTTGCGCGGGGATGAGTCCCTGGTCGATCACGTCGGCGGTGATATCCCACGTCTCATCGGCGCAAATCAGATCGGGCGAACGCCCGTGGCCAGCCGACGGCGTGGCCGCCCGAACCAACCAGACCGAGCCGTCAGGCATCGTCAGTTCGTTACGCCCGAACGACCACTTCGCATCGGCCCCGAACTGGGCTTCCAAACGTGGGGCCAGCATCTGGTACAGGCTGACGGCGAGATCGAGGGTATGGGCGGTGCTGATGACGAGCTGCGGCCCGCCGCGGAGCAGCGGAGCCTTCGTCAACCACCAGAGGATCAGAGCAGCTTGGGCAGTCGACTTGCCGTTCTGGCGGGCCACCTGCACCGTGCTGATCCGATGAAGCGGGAAACCCTCCACGTCAGCGCCCGTGATCCCTCCGAGCACGTGAACCTGCCAAGGCATCAGCTCGACGCCCATCACCTGCCGGTACAGAGCGGCGATATCAGCCGCAGAGTCCACGGCCCCCCTTCTCGGCGTTTCCAGTCTCGGCAACATCGGAGCGAAGCGCTGCTCGACTTCGACGGGCTGCGCCAAATTCTTTTTGGTTCGGCCGTTCTTGGGCAGAATCGTAGAAGTA
>Ga0213922_1000633_pt1 | contig 15550 bp, 12 predicted proteins | sample McNCre2917MG_FD_165060 | JGI IMG/M metagenome (GOLD analysis project Ga0213922, IMG submission 165060) | Freshwater microbial communities from McNutts Creek, Athens, Georgia, United States - 29-17 MG | ecosystem: Environmental > Aquatic > Freshwater > Creek | place: USA: Georgia | collected... | reverse complement strand
CTACTTGCAAGCTAGCATCAGCGCCAACTTTTTTGGCGTACTCGGTTAATTCAATCGCTTCGCTTGTTGAATTACCGCCTGTGCCAGCAATAATAGGAATACGTTTTGCTGTATGTTCTACAGTTAACTTGATGAGCTCACAATGCTCTTCCACAGAAACAGTCGGTGATTCGCCGGTAGTTCCAACGATCACAATACCGTCCGTACCCTCAGCTATATGCCAATCAATTAACTGGCGTAAAGCAGGTAAATCAAGACTGCCATCGGCATGCATAGGCGTGACGATAGCCACCAAACTTCCAGAGATGTTTTTAGCTAATTTAGTCATGTTTTTGATTGTAGCGGAACAGCGCAGATTCTCTGAATACAAGCAGGTTTAGGCAACTGAATTTGAACGTCTTCATAGGCCAAAATCTTCATCTTTTCAGAAAATCCAAGCAATTCATTAGGTCGTAATAAAAAATTGGGGTTACTTGGCTTGCCAAAAGCCTCATTGCCAAGTGCAAAAGTTTCATAAATCAGAACCCCACCATCCTTAAGTAACTCAGGTAGGTACATCAAAAAGGGGCGATATAGGTAATTAGTCACCACCACCCCATCAAAAGACTTGGCAAACTCAGAACCAGAAAATGGCCAATTATTTTGTTCTAAATCAATGAGTTGTGTTTTTATATTTAACTGCAGTTGGCCTGCTTTATTAGTAATTTCCTGCAAAACTTGAGGATTACGATCAATCGCTAGCACCTCATAACCTTGAGTAGCTAGGTAAATAGCATGGCGCCCAGTACCACAGGCATAGTCTAATATTCGCCCCCTTGGGCGAATATTAGATACATGCTGAGTAACCCAGTCAGAGGCTTGTAAATCAGCCTCCAAGGCCGATTTAACTGTAATCAAGCCCCATCGCCTCGCGTACATCACGCATCGTCTCTTGGGCCACTTTACGAGCCTTATCACAGCCGTCAGCAATAATGGCTCTCAATAGACTTGGATCATCTAAATAAATTTGAGCTCGCTCCATCATTGGCTGCTGCTCTTTTAAAATACCTTGAATAACAGGCTGCTTACACTCAATACAACCAATTCCAGCGCTCTTGCAACCTTTTTCAGCCCACGCCCTAGTCTCATCATCGGAATAAACCTGATGTAACTGCCAAACTGGGCAACGAGCAGGATCCCCCGCATCCGTTTTACGAATACGCGCAGGGTCTGTAGGCATGGTTCTGACCTTCTTCTCGATTGAAGCTGCATCCTCACGCAAAGCTATCGTATTGCCATAAGACTTTGACATCTTCTGCCCATCTAAACCAGGCATACGAGATTCTTTTGTCAACAAAGCCTGAGGCTCTGGAAGAATAATCTTTCTAGCACCCTCTAGATAACCGAATAAACGCTCACGATCACCCATAGAAAGGCTCTGCGCATCAGCCAATACAGCTCTTGCCTGTTCAAGCGCCTCTTCATGCCCTTTTTCCTGATACTCAGTACGTAACTCCAAATACAACTTTGTACGCTTGCTACCTAATTTTTTAGCGGCCTCTAGCGCCTTTTCTTCAAAGCCAGGCTCGCGACCGTAGAGGTAGTTAAAGCGACGAGCCACCTCACGAGTCATCTCTACGTGTGGAATCTGATCTTCACCAACAGGCACATGCTGCGCTCTATAGATCAAAATATCCGAAGCCATCATTAATGGATAACCTAAGAATCCATAAGTCTGCAAATCTTTTTCTTTAAGCTTTTCAATTTGATCTTTATAGGTAGGAACACGCTCCAACCAACCCAATGGCGTCCCCATCGCTAATAATAAAAATAGTTCTGCGTGCTCAGGAATTTTGCTTTGAATAAACAAGGTAGCCTGAGTTGGATCAATACCCGCCGCCAACCAATCAATCACCATATCCCAAACGGAAGACTCAATGATGTCTGGCGTTTCATAGTGAGTGGTCAAAGCATGCCAATCTGCCACAAAGAAATAGCAAGGGTACTCGGCCTGTAACTTAACCCAATTCTTAAGAACACCATGGTAGTGGCCTAAGTGCAAAGCGCCCGTTGGACGCATACCGGATAAAACTCGTTCAGAAAACATATATCTCTTATTGAAACACCGACCAAACAGGTCGTAATTGCGTAGGTAGATTAGGTAATTGTCCCAAATCCGTATGGCTCTCTTGGGGATCATGAAAATCAGACCCTCTAGAAGCCAAAAAATCATACTGCTGCGCTACTTTAGCAAATGTTTTGAACTCAGTGGCACTATGGCTGCCCGTAACCACTTCAATCCCCTTGCCACCCAAATCTTTAAATTGCTCATATAGCTGCGTTAATTGCAAAGAGGTATAGCGATATCTCCCTGGGTGAGCAATAACGGCCACCCCGCCAGCCCCTGTAATCCATTGAACAGCATTATCAAGGGTTGCCCATGAATGGGCCACAAAACCAGGTTTACCTTCAATTAAATAATTGGCAAAAACTTCATCTGTATCTTTGCAAACACCGGCTTCCACTAAATATCTAGCAAAATGCGTTCGAGAAACTAATTCTGGGTTGCCCACAAAATGAAGCGCCCCTTCATAAGCATTAGGGATACCCACTTTCTCTAACTGCGCTGACATTTCTTTCGCGCGTTCAGACCGACCATTACGAGTTCTATATAAGCCATCTATCAACAGCTTGTTTTCGTCATCAACACCAAGGCCGACAATGTGTACTGTTTGCCCAGACCAAGTAACAGATATCTCCACACCCGAAACATATTGCATACCCAATTCAGTAGCTGCTTGTTTAGCTCGCTTCTGGCCACCCAACTCATCATGATCTGTTAAGGCCCACAACTGCACGCCATTATTTTTTGCACGGGCCGCCAATGCTTCTGGAGTTAATGTCCCATCAGAAACCACGGAATGGCAATGCAAATCGGCATTGATTGTGTGCATAGCTAGATTTTACTAGTCAATTAAGTTAAACGCGTATCCACAATACGCCTAGGGGCCTCAAGGTATTCCTTAGACTGCATTTCAATAATTCTTGAAACTGTCCGATGGAACTCGTTAGCCATCTGTCCTTCCGTATAAAGCAGCTCTGCTGCCACCTCTGCAGAAATAATTAATTTCACTTTGTGGTCATAAAACACATCAATGAGCCAAGTAAAGCGCCTTGCCTCACTGGCCATCTTTGGAGGCATGTATGGGACATCTGAAAGCAAAACCGTATGAAATAAATTAGCGATTTCTAAATAATCATTCTGCGAACGCGGCCCGCCGCACAAAGTCTTAAAATCAAACCAAGCAACGCCACCGGCACGTCTAACTGCACGAATTTCTCGAGCCTCAATATGAAGTGTTGGGTCTTGTTCATCGTGGGCCTCTGCCACGCTTTCAAAGACCTTATTCATAGTCGCAGTTGTTTCAGGACCCAATGGACAGTAATACGCTTTTACTTGCTCCATCACTTTTTGACGGTAGTCCACTCCGGCATCGACATTCATGATGTCAAGCTTCTCTTGCAATAAGGCGATGGCTGGCAAGATACGATCTCTGTGCAACCCATCTGGATAAAGCAAATCCGGACGATAGTTAGAAGTCATGACAAATTGCACGCGATTCTTAAATAATGAATCTAACAATTTATACAAAATCATGGCGTCAGCCACGTCACTCACATGAAACTCATCAAAACAAATTAAGCGGTAACGCTTAGCAATATTTTTCCCCAATATATCTAGGGGATCGGCTTTACCACGTAGATCTTGCAACTCTCGGTGAACTTCTCTCATGAATTCATGAAAGTGCAAACGAGTTTTCTTTTCAACTGGCGAAGATTCGTAAAAACAGTCCATCAAGAATGACTTGCCACGCCCAACCCCACCCCACATATAAACACCGCGAGGCAACTCCGGGAAACGCATCATTTTTGCCAATTTGCCACTACGTACTTCTTTATACGATAACCATTCATTTTGGCAACGTTGCAAGCGATCAATAGCAGCCTGCTGAGCAGCATCGCTACCGTAGCCCCGCTTAGCTAATTCTTGTTGATAAAACTCAGTTACTTTCATGACCTGTCAATACAAAAAGTTTGGGGACCAAAGAGTTTTCTTAAAAAACTCAGTAGCCCCCAAGGATTGCTATGGATAAAAGAGCATTACATATTTAACGCACGTTTATCTGTAGCCAATGCTGCCTCTCTCACAACTTCAGAAAGACTTGGGTGTGGATGGCATACACGACCGATATCTTCAGCTGCAGCCTTAAACTCCATTGCTACCGCAGCTTCAGCAATCAAATCAGAAGCGGCATTACCAATGATATGTACACCCAAGATTTCATCAGTTTGAGCATCAGCCAATACTTTGACAAAACCATCAGCAGCACCCATACCTAAAGCACGACCATTCGCAGCGAATGGGAATTGGCCTGGTTTATAAGCACGACCTTCAGCTTTTAACTGTTGCTCAGTTTTACCAACCCAAGCAATTTCAGGAGATGTATAAATAACCCAAGGAATACAGTTGTAATCAATATGTGGCTTTTGACCAGCAATCACTTCTGCAACCAACACACCCTCATCTTCAGCTTTATGAGCCAACATAGGTCCGCGCACTACATCACCAATAGCGTAAACGCCAGGAGCTGATGTTGCGCATGTGTGGTTATCGATAGGGATAAAACCACGCTCATCAGCCTTAAGGCCAATCGCATCAAGATTAAGACCATCTGTATTTGGGACGCGACCTACAGAAACAATTAAACGATCACACTCCAAAGTTTGAGCAGCACCAGTACTGTCTGTGTAAGCAACCGTTACGCCCTTCTTCGTTGTTTTTACATCGCCAATCTTCACGCCTAAATTAATCTTCAAACCCTGCTTAGTGAATAGCTTCTGCGCTTCCTTTGCTACACCTTCATCACAAGCAGCCAAGAAACCTGGCAATGCTTCAAGAATAGTTACCTCAGCACCAAGGCGACGCCAAACAGAACCCAATTCCAAGCCAATAACACCAGCACCAATCACGCCTAATTTCTTAGGAGTTGCGCCAAACTTCAAGGCACCTTCGTTATCGCAAATAAGCTCGTTATCTACTGGCATACCTGGCAAATGACGGGCTTTAGATCCTGTTGCAATAATCACATTTTTGGCAGTTACAGTTCCAGCATCTTTGCCATCAATCTTAATTTGATAACCTTCAGCGCCTTTACCAGCAAATGAAGCATGACCTTTTAACAATGTGATTTTGTTCTTACGGAATAAGAACTGAATGCCACCTGTCATTTTTGTCACGATGTCATCTTTACGAGCAATGACCTTCTTAACATCAACGCTCACATCTTTCACAGTAATACCGTGATCAGATACGTGGTGCGCGATATTTTCATACTCTTCAGATGTTGCTAACAATGCCTTCGATGGAATACAACCCACATTCAAGCAAGTACCACCCAAACGTGGCTCACCCTTAGGATCATCATAAGCATTGCTTTCTGCACAAGCCACCTTAAAACCTAGCTGAGCAGCGCGGATTGCAGCAATATAGCCACCAGGGCCGCCGCCAATCACAACGACATCAAAATTTTGACTCATGTTTATCTCTCTAACTTTTTAGCTAATTAAAGATCCAATAAAAGACGCGCTGGATCTTCCAAGGCTTCTTTCATAGCAACTAAACCTAATACAGCTTCACGACCATCAATGATGCGGTGGTCATAAGACATTGCTAGGTAATTAATTGGGCGAACAACTACTTGACCGTTTTCAACCACTGCACGGTCTTTCGTTGCATGAATACCTAAAATCGCAGATTGTGGCGGATTAATAATCGGTGTAGACAACATTGAGCCGAAAATACCACCGTTAGAAATTGAGAATGTACCGCCTGAAAGGTCATCTAATGTCAACTTACCATCACGAGCCTTCACACCGAACTCAGCAATTTTCTTCTCGATATCAGCCAAACTCATTTGATCAGCATCGCGCAAAATAGGCACAACCAAACCACGTGGTGAACCTACCGCAATACCAATATCAAAATAACCGTGATAAATGATGTCATTACCATCAACAGATGCATTCAAAATCGGATATTTCTTCAAAGCATGTACAGCAGCTTTAACAAAGAAAGACATAAAGCCCAACTTAGTACCATGCTCTTTCTCGAACTGATCTTTATATTTATTACGCATCGCCATCACTGGCGCCATATTGACTTCATTGAATGTTGTCAAAATGGCATTCGTTTGTTGAGATTGCAATAGACGCTCTGCAATACGTGCGCGCAAACGGCTCATTGGCACGCGCTCTTCTGGACGACCACTAGCACTGCTCACCACTGGAGCTGCTGCAGGAGCAGCTTTAGCCACCGGCGCTGTGCCTGACAAAGTTGCCAATACATCACCCTTAGTAATACGACCATCCTTACCAGAACCAGCTACTGCTGATAAATTATTTTCAGCCATTAATTTAGCTGCTGATGGCATTGCCTTTGCACTTGTTGCTGGAGCTGCTGGAGCCGCAGCAGGCGCTGGGGCTGCTGTCGCTGGAGCAGGTGCAGCAGCAGGCGCTGCGGCCGCAGCTTTAGCAGCGCTATCAATTTTTGCAATCACTTGATCAGAAACAACTGTACCGCCATCACCAACAATAATTTCAGCCAATACACCTGCTGATGGAGCTGGCACTTCTAAAACAACTTTGTCTGTTTCGATTTCAATCAAGATTTCATCTTGAGCAACTGCTTCGCCGGCCTTCTTCTTCCAGGTCAACATTGTTGCTTCTGCAACTGATTCAGATAACTGTGGAACTTTGACGTCTACGATAGCCATGTTCTTTTCCCTTTTGTATAAAGTATTTATTAGTTAAATTGCTTAAATTATTTAGTTAATACAAAGCCTTTAAGCTTTGCAAATGCGGCATCCACGAGAGCTTTTTGTTGATCTTGGTGCAAATGCGCATAACCACATGCTGGGGATGCAGACGCTGGACGACCTGCATAACCCAACTTCTGACCATCAGTCATATTTTCATGAATGTTATGTTGCACAAAGAACCAAGCACCCTGATTTTGTGGCTCATCTTGACACCAAACAATTTCAGCTAACTTTGGATATTTCTTCAATTCAGCAGCAAAAGCTTTGTGTGGGAATGGATATAACTGTTCCACACGAATCAAGGCCACATCATCAGCCTTTTTCGCCTCACGAGCTTTCACTAAATCGTAGTAAACCTTGCCTGAGCAAGCCACAAGACGCGTTACTTTTTTCGCATCAATCTTGTCATCTAACTCACCAATCACTGTGCGGAACTCACCTTTTGTGAACTCCGTAATTGGAGATGTTGCATCTTTATTTCTTAATAAAGATTTAGGCGTCATGATGATCAAAGGCTTACGGAACTGACGAATCATTTGACGACGCAACAAATGGAAAATTTGCGATGCAGTCGTTGGTTGAACCACTTGCATATTCATATCAGCGCATAGCTGCATGAAACGCTCAGGGCGAGCTGATGAGTGCTCAGGACCTTGACCCTCATAACCATGAGGCAACATCATCACAAGACCATTGGCACGACCCCATTTCACTTCACCAGAGGCAATAAACTGGTCAATCACCACTTGAGCACCGTTCACAAAGTCACCGAATTGAGCTTCCCAAATAGTTAATGTATTTGGTTCAGCTGCAGCGTAACCATATTCAAAACCAAGAACAGCCTCTTCAGACAAGATAGAGTCAATCACCGTAAATGGCGCTTGACCATCCGCAACGTGCTGCAATGGAATATAAGTACCTGTATCCCACTTCTCACGGTTTTGATCGTGAATCACAGCGTGACGGTGTGTAAAGGTGCCACGACCTGAATCTTCACCTGATAAGCGAATTGGATAACCACTCGCCACCAAAGAGGCAAAAGCCATATGCTCACCCATACCCCAGTCAACATTTACTTCGCCACGACCCATAGCCGCACGATTATTCAAAACGTTATCTACTAGGTTATGAGGCTTGAAGCCTTCTGGTACTTTTGTAATACGCTCAGCCAAACGCTTCCACTCTGTTAGAGGAATCGCTGTATCAGCAGAGTCGGTCCACTTCTTATTAAGGAATGGACTCCAATCAACGGCATATTTACCTTTGAAATTAGAAATCACTGGATCAACTGTGTGCTTACCTGCTTCCATAGCAGCACGATAGGCTTTCACCATCTCATCACCACCACCAGCAGGCAATACATTTAAAGCTTCTAACTTGTCCGCGTACAACTTGCGAGTACCAGGATGTTGAGCAATCTTTTTGTACATCAACGGCTGCGTTAATGCAGGCGTATCTTGTTCGTTGTGTCCCAATTTACGGAAACAGATGATATCAATCGCGATATCTTTCTTAAATGTATTGCGATACTCAACTGCCAAGTTAGTCGCCCACACTACCGCCTCAGGATCATCACCATTAACGTGCAATACAGGCGCTTCAATCGTCTTTAAAATATCAGTACAGTAAAGCGTTGAACGTAAGTCACGCGGATCAGAAGTTGTAAAACCGATCTGGTTATTAATCACGATATGCAATGTGCCGCCTGTGTAATAACCGCGAACTTCAGCCATCGCCAAAGTTTCTTGAACCACACCTTGACCGGCAATCGCAGCATCACCGTGCACCAAAATCGGCATCACTTGTGCACCAGTCAAATCACCGCGGCGATCCATACGTGCACGCACAGATCCTTCCACCACCGGGTTCACAATCTCTAAATGAGATGGGTTAAATGCTAACGATAAGTGAACTGGACCACCTGGCGTTGTTACGTCACTTGAGAAACCTTGGTGATACTTCACGTCACCCGCTGGTAAATCTTCTGGCGCTGTATGTTCAAACTCAGCGAACAAATCTTTAGGCATCTTGCCTAAAGTATTCACCAACACATTTAAACGGCCACGGTGAGCCATACCAATAACAATCTCTTGTACACCAGCAAGACCAGCAGCACGAACAGTTTCATCCATAGAAGCGATAAAACTTTCACCACCCTCTAATGAGAAACGTTTTTGACCCACATATTTAGTATGCAAATAACGCTCTAAACCTTCAGCTGCTGTTAAGCGCTCAAGAATCTGCTGTTTCTTTTCTGGACTATAGGATGGTGTTGAACGGGCAGATTCCAATTTCTCCTGCCACCAACGTTTCATCTTTTGATCAGTGATATACATGAACTCAGCACCAACTGTGCCGCAATAAGTCTGGCGCAAGTTTTGTAGCAACTCACGCAATGTCATGTTGTCTTTACCAAAGAAAGTGTTACTTGTATTGAACACAATCTCCATATCTGCATCGCCTAAGCCATAGAAAGACGGCTCAAGCTCAGGAATATTCGGGCGCTCTGTGCGCTTTAGTGGGTCTAAATCAGCCCAACGTGTACCGACGTTACGGTGAGCAGCAATCAATTGCTGAACAGCCACGCGCTTACGACCCAATTCAGAATCTGCCGAGTCATTAATAACTCTAATAGGACCTTGCTTAGCTCTTTCAGCAAAAGCGTTAACGACAGGCGCATGCGGCACGTCACGCTTAGTTGTTCCATCTACAGCAGGAACGTGCTGAACATTGTCGAAATACTCTCGCCAATAATCAGAAACAGAAGCTGGATTTTCAAGATAGGCTTCGTAGAGTTCTTCTACGTAAGGGGCGTTACCGCCGAAGAGATAAGAACTACCTCTGTAGGACTGCATCATATTGCTCACCTTTCATCGGGTATCCCGAATTTGTAGTGGGTTAAACCTTCCGCGACACGGCTTGACCGGTTAGCGGATTGCGAACTAGTTGTAACTGCAACGGAAGGATGTTCCGCAGATAAGAGCTTAACACGGCTAAGCACCTATTTGCCTTACTTTTTTACTGAATATGACTGTAAACCTTAGCTTTCAGGTCTGCAGTTAGGTCTTTCCCCTAATAAAATAAGGATTATTAGCAAGAGTCTTGTAAGAAATCCCCTACAAGAAAATCAGAATTGCCCGATTTTCAAAAATTAAAAACCTTTTTACCATCTAATTTCCTTTAAATACTTAACAGGAAATAAATAATGGAAGTTAAAAATCTTGAAAATCCTAAGGATTACTTGAGCACTCGCCAAAGCGCGCGTTATCTACAAGTATCACTGGGTACCGTCCAAAAGATGGTTGAAACCGGCGAGTTACTTGCTTGGAAAACCCAAGGTGGTCACCGCCGAATCCTCACATCCTCACTAGAGCAACTATTGAAAAGAAGGCGCTTAGGTATACGGCAACGGTGTGGGGCACAATTTTTACTGTTAGCCATCATGAAACGCGAAGCTTCTTTTGAGGGATTTTCAGCCTTAACTGAACATTGGAAATCTGAGGTCAATCTACATATGTCAGCTGATAGTCTGGAGGCTCTCATGCAAGCAGTATCGCTGGCCCCAGATGTGATTTATATAGATGCCCAAATATCACCTGTAGAACAAGTTCACTTAACGAGTTATCTCAGCAAAAATACCCATACTCGCAATATTCCCATATTAGTTGAAGATGGATTTTTAAAATTACACCCTCAAATATTAGATATATCACCAGAAAATAAAGTATTAATGGATTCAGGCACAAACCCAATAAGGGTTGGTAAAAAGCATAAAAACCCATTAATAAGATCATATAAATCAGATTTATTACTTTTGGAAAATGGGGCTACGAATATCAAGTTTGGTGAAAAATTAGAAGCACTAATTCTAGATTGCATGGCCAAGAAATGCGAAGCGGCCTGATATACAGGCCGCCATTGATTTACTATATATATTAATTAGATAGCAAATTGAGTTCGATCTTTACCTTCAATCCATTTTGGAGCCTTACCGCGACCAGTCCAGGTTTCACCTGTAGCTGCGTTGCGGTATTTAGCTGCAACTTTACCACCTCGTGAACCAGCTGCACCTTTACGCGCAAATAAATCTGAAGCACTTAAACCATACTGCTCAATAATTGCCTTAGCTTTGGTAATGCCCTCTGCCTTTTCAGCAGCCTGAGCTTCTAAAATTTGCTTTTCTAAAGCCGCTTTTTGAGCCAACAATTCTTGATATGTTGCCATTATTTCCCCGTGTTTAATGAATTATTCATATTAGATTAAAAATCTACGAGATTATTATATACAAATTATTAATTAATCCATAATTTTTATTAATTGATATATTTATTAAATATATAAATAATATTAATTTAATTAGATTATATAAACTGGGGTAATAAAAAGCCTGAAACATTAGCTTCAGGCTTTGTTTGGTCGGGGCGAGAGGATTTGAACCTCCGACCACTTGCACCCCATGCAAGTACGCTACCAGGCTGCGCTACGCCCCGAAAATTGATTAACTAGAAAGAATATGAAGGACAGCTAATAAATCAGCTCTAATGGAGCCAGCATCTGATACATCCACCGTGGCACCACCCTGTTCTTCCAACCTGATTCTTGCGCCACTAATCGTAAAGCCTTCTTCATAGAGAAGCTCACGAATACGACGAATCAAAACAACCTCGTGATGTTGGTAATAACGTCTATTACCGCGTCGCTTCTGAGGCTTTAACTGATTAAATTCCTGCTCCCAATAACGCAAAACATGAGGTTTGACGTCACAAAGATCGCCCACTTCACCAATCGTGAAGTAGCGTTTCGCTGGAATTGGAGGGAGCAAATCCCCGGCAATCATGCCGCTACCATTCTTTTCCATAGGTAAAACTCGTTAGAGCTTAGGATCAACCTTATCTTTAAGCTTTTGACTAGCGTGGAATGTCACCACGCGTCTAGCTGAAATAGGAACTAACTCACCTGTCTTAGGGTTGCGACCAGGCCTTGCTGATTTCTCGCGTAACTGAAAATTACCAAATCCTGAAATCTTGACGTCAACACCAGCCTCTAAAGAAGTACCCACCGTCTCAAAGAAGGCGTCAATTAAATCTTTAGCTTCACGCTTATTCAACCCAACTTGGTCAAACAAGGCATCTGATAATTCTGCTTTAGTAATCGTACCTGTTTCATTCATTTCAGGACTCCGTTTTTCGCTTTTTGTTACTTTTGTTATTAAGTATTAACGAATTCTAGCTTCGCATTTTACGCTCATCGCTTCTATGAGGCTAGAAATCACTGGTTCTACTTGCGCATCTTGTAATGTAACTGAATCATCTGACAAAGTAATGCGGAAAGCTAAACTTTTCTCATTTTCAGCCATGCCACCCATACGGCCAGCTGTCGGCTTAAACTCATCAAACAATTCAATCTTCTTAATAAGCACTTGTTTGGATGATTTCATCGCATCCAACAATTGCGCAGCTGTTACTGATTGCTTAACCACTACAGCCAGGTCACGCGTTACAACTGGGAATTTACTAATTGTCGCAATTGTAGGTAAACCGATTTCAACAATAGCCGCCCAATCAATCTCAAACAATACTGGTGCCGCAGGCAAATCATAAGCTTGTTGCAAACGTGGATGCAATTCACCAATAAATCCCAATACGATATCTTTACCGCGATAACGCACTACCACTTCAGCGCTACGACCTGGATGAAGTGCAGGATGCTCAACTTTTCTTGTTGTGAATTCTAGTGGCGCCAACAAGGCTTCAAGATCACCTTTAACGTCAAAGAAGTCAACCGCTCTTGTAGGAATCCCCCACTGCTCAGGTAGAGCACTACCGTAGGCTAAACCTGCTACATGGATTGGCTGATCATACCCAGCAATACTTAACTCACCAGCTTGTGCGTTGGCATTGCGCTGGAATACACGACCCACTTCAAATAAACGCACGCGCGTCGCTTTACGATTTAAATTTTGGCGCAAGTTCTGCACCAAACCACCAATCAAATTACTACGCATTACTGACAACTGACTAGCAATTGGATTTAGAACTTTAATAGGATTTTGATTACCAGCTAGCTTTTCTTCTGTATCAGCATCAATAAAACCAAAATTTAATACTTCTTGATAGGCTCTTCCTGCAATCGCATGGCGCAGGCCATGAATATTTCGGCGCGCCTCATCAGTTCCTTGCATGCGTTGTTCTGCAACAGGCGGATTAGCTGGAATATTTTCAAAACCATAAAGTCTTGCAACTTCTTCGATTAAATCTTCTTCAATCTCAATGTCAAAACGATAACTTGGTGGGTTAACAACGAAAGCGTCATTACCTTCACGTTGATATTTCAAACCAATACGGTCAAAAAGTTCCGCAATTGCATCAGCAGTCAATGGCACACCAATCACACGCTGTGCTCTAGCCACTCTCAAACGTACAGGTGTACGTTTTGGCAAATCTAATACTTGATCAGTTACAGGACCCAATTGTCCGCCGCAAATTTCACGGATAAGGCCAGAAATAAATTCAAGCGCATCAACCGTACCAGCAGGATCAACACCGCGCTCAAAACGATGTGCGGCATCTGTAGAAAAATTAAAACGGCGTGAACGCCCCTGGATTGCTACAGGCCACCAGAAAGCAGATTCAACATAAATATCTTGTGTGTCTAATGTCACGGAAGTTGGGTTACCACCCATAATGCCCGCAAGACTCTCTAGACCTTGCTCGTCAGCAATAACGCCAACAGACTGACCACTCAATGGCGCAACAGAAACTGTTTGCCCGTTGAGAAGTTCTAATTGCTCACCTTCTCGCCCCCAACGAACAGTTAATCCGCCTTTTAATTTTTGGAGATCAAACACATGTGTTGGTTGACCAATCGCCAACATAGCGTAGTTAGAAATATCAACCAAAGCTGAAATACTTCTTTGACCGGCGCCCTCTAAACAACGCACCATCCATGCTGGCGTCTTAGCTTTTGCATTAACACCTTTAATCACTCGACCAGCAAAACGACCACATAAATCAGATGACTCAACTTTAACGGGTACAGTTTCTTGAATGTTTACTTGTTGAGTTTCTATTTTTGGCGCACATAATTTAGCGCCTGTAATTGCAGCAACCTCACGCGCGACACCCAAAACAGATAAGCAATCAGCTTTATTAGGCGTTAGCTTGATAACAAAAATTGTGTCATCAAGTTTTAAGTATTCTCGAATATTTTGACCAACCGGCGCATCAGCTGGCAACTCCATAATGCCATCGGATTCCTGAGGAATACCTAACTCATTACCTGAGCACAGCATCCCTTGAGATTCAACGCCACGCAACTTACCTAACTTGATAGCGAAAGGTTTGCCGCCTTCTTCAGATGGAGGCAACTGAGCACCCACTAAAGCACAAGGTATCTTAATGCCCACACGCGCATTGGGAGCACCACAAACAATTTGTAGCACCTCGCCACCTGCATTGACTTTACAAACACGTAAACGATCAGCATCCGGATGCTGAGTAGCTTCTAAAATTTCCGCAACCACCACACTTGAAAATGGCGGCGCTAATGAACGAGTTTCTTCAACCTCAAGACCAGCCATGGTCAAAGCATGAGACAACTCTTCTGTTGTTAAATCAGGATTAACGTACTGTCTGAGCCAAGATTCTGAAAATTGCATAGTAGTTGCTCAGTATGAATTAAGCTGGAAATTGAGACAAGAAACGAATGTCGTTTTCAAAGAATAGGCGCAAATCATCGATGCCATAACGTAGCATCGTTAAACGCTCCAAACCTGAACCAAACGCAAAACCTATATAACGCTCGGGATCTAAACCCATGTTACGCAACACCGTTGGGTGAACTTGGCCTGCACCAGAAATTTCTAACCAACGGCCAGCCAATTTGCCAGAACCAAAAGCCATATCAATTTCTGCAGATGGCTCTGTGAATGGGAAATAAGATGGTCTGAAACGAACATCAATCGCGTCTGTCTCAAAGAAAGTTTTAAGGAAGTCTGTATACACCCCTTTTAGATCAGCAAAAGAAACATTCTCCGCGATCCATAAACCTTCCACCTGATTAAACATGGGCGAGTGGGTTGCATCACTATCCACACGGTATGTGCGCCCTGGCGCAATAACCTTAATCGGCGGGATTACTGCTTCTTTAGCATAGCGCTCTACATGCGAACTAGCGTAACGAACTTGCATAGGACTAGTATGCGTACGCAACAACAGTGGTTTGTTTTTCTCATCAACACCTTCCACATAGAAAGTGTCTTGCATCGAGCGAGCCGGATGATTCTCAGGACTATTTAATGCCGTGAAATTGAACCAATCATTTTCAATTTCAGGACCATCAGCCACATCAAAACCAATCGAACGGAAAATTTGCTCAACGCGCTCCCAAGTGCGCATTACTGGATGCAAACTACCGACATCTTGCCCTCTACCAGGCAAAGTAATATCGATAGCTTCCGCACTTAAACGAGCTTCTAAAACAGCATTAGCCATAGCTTCGCGGCGCTCATTCAGCGCAGCCTCTACAGCTGATTTAACTTTATTGATTTCTGCACCGGCAGCTTTACGAGCCTCAGGCTCTAACGCACCTAGCGCTTTAAGACGCTCTGTGAGTAATCCGGATTTTCCGAGGTAACGTGCCTTGGCGTCTTCGAGGGCCGCCGAATCGGCGGCACCTGCGAAGTCCCGCTTGGC
>Ga0213922_1000621_pt1 | contig 15686 bp, 32 predicted proteins | sample McNCre2917MG_FD_165060 | JGI IMG/M metagenome (GOLD analysis project Ga0213922, IMG submission 165060) | Freshwater microbial communities from McNutts Creek, Athens, Georgia, United States - 29-17 MG | ecosystem: Environmental > Aquatic > Freshwater > Creek | place: USA: Georgia | collected... | reverse complement strand
AACTCTTCGGTCTTACCGCTGATTGCATTGAACGCATTGCGTTCCACACGTGACTCATCCTTGCCACTGAAGTGCTGGTTCCATGTGTTGAATGCTTGCAACACACCGAGTTGAGTTCCTGTCCATGGCTCTACTCGTGGGTCGTGCTTGTAGAGGTGACGGATCAACTCTTGTTTGTTCTGAGCACGACTCACTGCTTGAGGACGGGCATCTGTTTCAAGGTTCACTGGAACCAAGCGCTCCACGATGGCGTCCCACTCAGCCTGAGTTACAGGCAACGATGACAAGCGCTCAATCTCTGCGCTTGCTTCATCTGCCATGGCATGGATGATGCCAAGAGCGTCACGGATGTCTTGAATACGTCCATTGCTGAACTTGCTGTGACGGATCTTGAACTCCGATCCTTGCTCACCGAGCGCTCCAGCGAGCGTATTGTCACAGACCACCGCAGTGACTACTCGTTTGAAGGTGGTAGCAATGGTGCCGTTGTGGCTCGTGGTGCCGAGCAAGTGTGGACGGAAGTCAAAGCCAGCCTTGGTCTGAACTGTCTCAGGCATCTCAATGCTGACCCATGCAACACCGCCATTGCGAAGCAAGCCCGCAGAACCGATCTGCAAGTTGCTGTCATCAATGATGTTGCTGATGGTTCCAATCAACCACTGGTCGTACTGGTGGATCTGATAGGAGTCCTTGAAAAGACCGAGAGTCTCGTAGGTGTCGTTGCGGACAATTGCCTTGCGGTCATTCTGTGCAATGTAACGATTGACTCCAGCGTTGTCAGGAACCTGAACGAACACTGGTGCTTCAACAGCCTGCCAGTTGAACAAGCGCCTGCGCACATCTTCCACAGGAATTGCCTGCTCGTAGTGGTTTGGCTCGGTGCCCTGATCGGTTGCCTTGTAGTGCCATGCGTTTCCACGCTTTGAAGTAAAGCCCACCAGAACATTCTGGTTGAGCCACTGGCTGGTTTCTTTTGACATGTTATTTCTCCTTGTTGGTTTGTTGTAACACTGATATAAAATTATCAGCGTGGTTTGGTAATTGCAACTTCTATTTAATTATTTGTGGGAAGGTCAATGACCTGCCCGTTTTGGATGGTTGACCCGTAGGTCTCTACTAAGTCATTGACGGCGGACTCTATGTTTCCCGAGCAGTTGCTCTGAGCGATCTCCCACAGGGTCTCTCCGTATGACACGGTGTGCTGTTTCGTGTTGCAGACATATGAGTCCATGCGATGGACGTAGTCGTTGAACAGAAACAACAAGAAGAACGACAGAAGCACTGCGAGGTATGCAAAGAAACCCCAAGTGATTCTGCGGTTGATTTTTGTGTAGTCTTTCATTCTGTCTCCTCCAATGGTATTTCCTTTCCCTTGTAGTTAAAGTTTGCAATCTCTATCCACTGCGATGTGTCAGTTTCTAACTTGTGACTCATGTACGGGTAGGCAACGACATGCACTACATCGGGGTCACCATTTGAATAGAAATTGATGTCCCAATTTTTGTTGTATCCATACCACTCGTCCCATCCATCGTGGAATACATCCCTGTCAACTAGCGCTGTGATGTACCCAGTTGCCCATGACTTGATCTGATCAAATTCAGTTATGTCCATCATTGGGGTGACTTCGCTCTTCATTGCTCTACCTCCGTGATCTCTACGATTTCTATGAATGACCCCAGTGTCAACAGCGCCTCAACAAGGCGTATTGCATCGGAAGCGTTTGTTGGTTCGTCCAAGTCGGAGCGCTTGCGCACTGTGACCTGAAGTGTGAATGTTGAGTCATCCTCGCCAGTTCGCCACGCTGGCTCGGTTGTGACCCACTTGTCGTACTCGGACATCTTCATGACAGCGCTCCATAGAGTGCATCAAAGTCTCCGTTGATCCATTCCTTGAGCCTGTTTGGTTCAGGTGTGAGCACCGAAATACCCATGCTGAGTACATTGCTCGTTGGATCCAACACGATTGCTACAGGTACTGGTGGCTCCAGTTCACCTGTCAACAATGATTCAGCCCATTCGTTGAATGTTTGTTTACGTTCAGCGATTGGGTCACCCCAACCTCCCGTAGTCCAGCCATCCATGACTTGTGCCCATCCTTCAATGGTGGTGTTGTAATACCCACGCCATCCACCAGTGTGCACATACTCACGATTAATCGTGATGTTGGTGCGGTACATGTCATCTCCGTACTCGTCCATGCGGATGTGATCTCCGATGTGGTACTTGAGTACCGCACCATCGTCCACGATGTGCACAGTTGAAGCATGAGTCTGATCTGATTCATAACACCCCATGCATAGGTACTCTTCTTTGACCGTGCTCCATCCAAAGTCACCTTCGGTGTCCACGATCTCTTCACACTCACAGCATTTGTTAACTGTTTCTTCGCTCACTGTGTTACCTCCATCTTTCCTTTAGTTTGAATTCTTAATTGATTCCACTGTTCAACTTTGTCCCACTCCCAAAACAGCCCTGCCTTTAAAGACAGGACTGGCTTTGGGAATGACTCGTAACGTGTTCTCCACTGATGCACCTGCTGTGATGACTTGTAGCCAAGACGGTCAGCGATCTCGTTAGCACCAACGATGTTGTCTGAGTCAACCATCATTAGAAACCCCAATCCTCTTCGCTGATGTCAATGAATGACTCAAGGTGGTGTGCATCCACCACTGCCCACGCTGGAGCAACTGGTTGACCTCGCCACAGGATCCCATCAGGAAGCGAGACATTGGTGTCGTGCTCACCTTCGGTGACCAACTGAATTGCGACCACGCATGGATCAACCATGTTCAGTGGTACTGGTGGATAGTGATTGCTTTGCAGGTGCCATGCGAGCGCCTGACGCAGTTCAATCATTCCTTCTTCTACGGCTTCCGCCATACCTAATGCATTACTTGTTCCCATTGTGTGCCCTCCTAAAGGCTCTTTGTTTGAATGTTGTTTGCTCTTCTGTATTCATCGCACGCATGTGCGAAGAACGCTTTAATGTCAGCCACTGAGGCATCTGTCTTTAACTTCTGCATGTCGGGATACATTTCTGTGTCCCAACAGAAGTTATGTACTTGCTCGGCTTCCATGTCGGTGATACCGAGCAACATGACCATCATGTCTCGGAGTCTCATACTGCATCCCCGAGCCATATGCGATCCTCATCGTCAAACCGAACGATACGACCGTCCAGTGTCTGTACTTCCTCCACTACATAGTCAAGGGTTACCAACCCTTTCTGTAGTTGATCAATTAGTGCCGTGACTACATCGTCATAATTCAGATCGCCTGCGATCAATGTCGCAGGATCGTGAGCACTAACTCCTTGCATGTACACGCCTGTTTGAAGCGTGATCTCTACATTCCATTTATCCATGATGACCTCCTCAGATCATTGTTGTTTACAGGTGTTGCACAGTTGCTTCACCCCGTGAGCACTTCCCAAGGCGGATCAAGGGAAGTGCTCACGGGATGACACCAGCCGAGGCTGATGGCACCCTTCGTGTGAGCCTCTCAGGACTCAATTAACGATTCTGTTTCAATCCAATCTAAGTCAATGTTGTACAGATACACAACATGACCCTCGGGAGCGTAGAACTTCACATAAGCGCCCGAGAAGTCATCTTCAAACTGCTCATTCACATTGCCCCAGTACTTCATCTTGGACAGTTGCTCCTGCCCGTAGTACTCATTGGTATTGACGGAGGGGATCAAGAGACCCGCCTCCACCAAGTCCCTGCGGATTACTGGATAGCCACTCATTGCGCACCTCCACAACGGCAGTTGCCATTGCATGGTGCGTATTGAGTCTGCTGGCTGTCCCAACCGTTCTCAGCGCACTTGACACACCTCCACACATTGAAAGGTAGGTCAGGCGCTGGACGGAAGTCGTGATGACACAATGCCACCGCTGTGGGAACTGTCCCCTCGCTCTTAAAGTATTCCATGACACTGTGCATCAGAACACTTCCACTTCAAGGATCTTGTTGAGCGGGATGTCAATCTCACGCTCGTTCTCGTAGGTGTCGTATGGGCTGTCTGTAGTCCACATTGACAACTCGGTGTCGCTGATTCGTGAAACGATTCCTGTGTACTCAAATGTCTCCCTCGGAGATATCTGCACGAGCAGTTCTACTTCATCGTCTACTTGCACATTGATGGTATTCATTGGTTGCCTCCTTCAAGGTCTAACACTGTTTGGTAAAAATCTTCATTGCTCATTACTTGCACTTCGTACTTGGTGTTGAAGTCATCTGCCCATGTCTTCTCAGTTATGAAATAACCGATGCGATTCACGAGATGGCGTCCAGCGAGTATGTATGTGCCGTCCTGCCCATCCACATATGTCCATGTGGTGTAAAGCGGTTGCTTGTACACATACTCAACTTCGGCACCGTATGTTTCAAACATGATGCCATTGCCGTCTTCATCAGCCCACGACGCATTTGCATCTAGGTGATTGACGATGGGCTTGTACTGCTCTTCCCATTCTTCAACTGACATCTTGATTACTGGCTGTAACATCTAACCTCCTCAGGTCTAATGGATTAACTAATGTATCGGGTACTGCGTACCCTCACAACCCACAAACAGAATTTATGGGCTGTGAGAGCACCACGAGCCGTAGCCCGTGATGCCCCGATCAAGCGACATCCTCCCACCATGCCTGTGGCATGTAGAAGTACATGCCATCGTGCCAGCCGAATGAGTTTTCGTCAGTAGCGACTTGCTCATTCAGCCATTCCGTGGCTACCTGCTCTTGGTACCACGAGTCCTCAATGTCGGTGGGTTGGCGCCCATCCCATCCGAGTTCTCGTGCAATCCTGCACGCTTCCATGGCGCTGTACACGCCATGGTGGTTGTCAATCAACAACCCAGTGCAGATCATGACTTTGCTCATTGGGCATCCTCCTTGAATACTGGCTCGTCCATGTCAGCGAGCACGAGTGGAATGCTGTAGTCAATGTCGTACGACAAGACCACGAAGTCTTCGCCGTTGTTGCCAACGAGCGACTTGAGTTCCTCTTCTCCGCCTTCGCAGTAAAAGAAGACCTCATCGTCACGATTGCCCAGCGAGTCAAACTCCCCGCCCCACTCGTTCTCATTCCATGTGCCAAACGAGATGTACACCTCGCTTTCGTCTTGCGTGTCTTTCCATTGGATGATTGCCCACGCACCTATTGGTGTTCCGATTGCCATTAGAAGTCTCCGTTTCCTGTGATTGCGAAATTGATGTTCATCCATACTTGCTCGTTGACTCCTTCGTATCCGCCTTCGGCGTCAAACTCTCCGACTGCGTAGAGCCATGCATCGTCCGATACTGGAGTACCGTCTTCGTTGGTGAACAAGTTTTGTTCCCACCAAGAAATGCAGATCTCTTCTTCAGGATTCATTTCACTTAGTAATTCAATTGCTCTACTTACTTTCATGGTGCCCTCCTTAGGCGTTTACTTGATTGTCACGCTTGCGCAGGAATACTGCTCGGTTGATGTCTGCAAGCATCTCAATGAGATCGCCGTACTGGCTCTCATTGATGATGTTGACTTCAACTCCCATCACAATCGTGTAAACACGACCGTTATAGGAGTGTGTGACTCCGTCAGCATTTAAAGTAACAGTCTGCTCAACGAACAGATTGTCACGCTCCCTGACATGTGTGAATGTGTTTTCTTGCATGGTTGACCTCCTCGGGTCTGTTACTTGAACATCAAGTGATGTCCTGACGGTACACCAGCGGTGTGCCAATGTACCGTCAGAACACCACGGGCTTGCGCCCGTGATGAACTGTGATGTGCTCCCGTGAGGACAAGAGCGCACCGACTGTCGCTCGTAACGCTGACCATGAAGCGTTACAGCGCCCACGATCAACCTCCGTTACCAACGATCCCATCAATGAGGGCTTGCGTAATGCTTCCGCCCTCTGCACCCATGTCTTCGCCGTAGCCCGTCAAGACAGCCGATACCGTCTCGTGCTTGGCGTTGAGTAGCGCCCACATGCGATCGTCCAGTGTTGGGATCTCGCTTGTTTCGTCTACAGCCAACAGCCACCACGCAACGACTGCGTTGTCTTGACCGATACGGTGCGCACGGTCTTCTGATTGCACTGCCTCAGCAGGTGTGTAAGGAATCTCAGCGAACACTACATGCGATGATGCAGTCAATGTAAGACCAACACCAGCACTTGTGAATTGTCCGATGAATACCTTCGCATCACCAGTTTGGAATGCGTCAACGGCTTCCTGCTTGCTCTCATCACTCATACCGCCTACCACCTTGACTACGCCGTGCTTGTTAAGAGCACTGCTGAGTCCTGCGATGACATCCTTGTGATGTGCGAACACGATGACCTTCTCGCCTTGAGCGACAAGTTCTTCAACATGCTCTACGACATACGGGATCTTGGCGATACCGAGCAACTTGCGCAGTGCATTGAGGCGTGTGATCGTCTCGGCTTTAGATGCCTTCTGCCATGCCTCGGCACCACCATTGGCGATGACGAAGTCACGGAAGTCATCTTCAGCGTGACGGTACACAGCGAGATCGTTCTTGCTGATCTCGGTTGCCACTTGCGCACGGCGCTTGGCAGGAAGTTCCTTCAACACGTCTGACTTGTCACGGCGCACATAGCAAATGCCACGCAACTTCTCGTTCAACTCAGTTGTGTTGGTTGCTCCGTTGTATGTGTAACCCCATCCGTTGTGGATCGGATCACAATAACGAAACAGGAATGCTGACTTACCGCCGAAGCCTCGGTCAAGCCTGTCAATGATTGACAACGGCGAAACCAATTCGTTCGGACGATTCACGATGATGGTGCCACTGAGCAATACGACATAACCCTCGTCAGGAATTGACTTGGCGATGTACTTGATGCCCTTGGTACGACCAGCGCTCGCATTCTTCGCACGGTGTGCCTCATCAACGATGAGAGCGCCAAACTTGCCAGCCAACTTCACTGACCACAGGTCAACACTGCTGTCACCTATGATCACGACATCAGCCTTGGGAATGGCACCGACCTTACTGCCCTTGATCACGGCTACAGAGAGCCATGGTGCGAACAGTGCGAATGAGCGAACCCAGTTGGTGCGCAGTGACGGTGGCACGATCACGAGAACCTTGCGCTTCTCTTTGTGTGCGTGCACAGCAACTGCGATGCCTTGTGGAGTCTTACCAAGCCCCATCTCGTCACCGATGATGACACGGCGTTGCTTGATCGCATACGCCACACCAGCACGCTGGAACGGGAAGAGAGGCTGGGCGAGTTCTACAGCGACTTCACCATCGTGAGCGCTACTTAATGCTTGGAGTGCTGGGTCAGCATTGATTGCTGGCGCAACACGCTCAAGCCCTGATAGCAATGCACTCAGTCCTTCTAGTTGTGTATTCATGGTCTGTTTACCTCCTCAGGTAATTGTTAATGGACTTGCGTCCTCACAACACACCAGTTGCCCGATGTGTTGTGAGGGCGCCACACCTTGCGGTGTGACATCCTCGGGCTAGAAGCCCATCCTGCTTGCGCAGTCATTGCCGATACCTCGCTTGCGTGTGTGCTCATCAGTGAGATGACGCCCGCACACACCACACCGTCCGATCTCTTGACCGTACAGTGCCTGTGCCTGCATGCGTTCAGCGTCAGTGAGCGCTACGAGACGCTTGACAGCGTTTACCGCACGTTCACCAGTGAGTCGCTCATCACGATGACCACCCACGATCATGTACACCGAACGCTGTCCCTTGTAACTCGGGTTATGGAAACCCTTGTTTGTCTTGACGGCGTAGAACACAAGATCGTTGGTGCCTGTTGACTTCAGCGCATAGAACCCATCGGCAAGTGTGCCGAAGAGTTCGTTGGTCACCTGCTGTGGCTTTGCCACAACTTCGGACGAGCACTGACCAACAGCGTGGTATGTCTGCCACTTACCACCGATGAGCAATGCGTGACCAGCACCAACAGGTACAGGATGCCCGCACAATGCGCACGGGTTCGCATACTTGTTGACAATGGTGCGCTCTGCCTTCGGCAAGTGATCAGTGCCCACTCGCTTGATCTCAATCTTCTTGATTGCATCAATGGCGAGCGATGCTGACTTACTAGACAACTCATTCACCTTCTGATCAATGATGTACTGATCAACACCAGCCTCATCAAGACCGAGTGTTGAAGCACGCTCTAAGAGCATCGTGCGAATGAATGCCTGTTGCTTTGGTGTTATTGCACCCATGGTAAGAACCTCCTCAGATTCTGTTTTGAATTACTAAATGGACTTGCGTCCTCGGAATGCACCGATGGGGGATCAGTGCACTCCGAGCACGCCATGGCTTGCGCCATGACTGCCCACTGCTCATTACTCACGCATTGGCGAGTTGCGAAGTGACCTCTGCGATCGCCTTCCACAACACTGTGTCCATCTCAACGGTGTCACTAATGAACAACGTGATCGTGGACTCCAACTTTGCGTAACCGAATGACTCTTTGTCCTGCTCCCACTGGGGACGGCTGAACGCCAAGTCCTCGTACTGAATCACGAGATCAATTGTGTTGAGTCGTGAGTCATCGGATCGCTCAATGCGCAACCCAGTTACTCTGTGAATACTTGCATCCATGGTGTGACCTCCTCGGGTCTATTAGTTGAACGGGCAATTGTATGCCCTCACAATGCACCGACACAACGCCGATGCACTGTGAGAGCACCACGGGCGAACCCGTGATGCGTCCCTTGGGGAATGATCAGCAAACTTCATCTAGAAGTTCGCAAAGGTTGTAAAGCCACTCAGCAGTTGCATCTGTGGTGGTGCTTGAACCAGCAATCCCTTCAAGAAGTTCCTTCACATCCTTGATCTGAGTCGCTAACTCATTTGACATGATGAATCTCTTTGTTTTCATGGTGCCTCCTCAGGCATTTGTAGTGAGCGGTTGCTCACAGTCCCATGTTGCGATTGAACGCCACACCCAAGGTGCACGGGGGAGCGATCACTCACGCTGATCGTACGAAACCGATCTGCGGGTTGATCTTCTCATTGATTGTTTTCAGTGTCTGAAGACTGAGTTGGCTGAGTTCATCACTCAGTTCGTCCCATTCTTTGTCGGTAACTGTTGGGCTACTGATCTTGCGAACAATTGCCTTCACTTGATCCGACTTCTTAGTTTCTTCATCTTTGCTGGCTTGCCAGTCAGCCTTCAGTTGACGGTCTTCGCTGGCGATCCACTGTTGAAGTGTCTCACCAGTACCGAAGTCGTACTGATACTGAATGTCTCGTGGCTTGATCCAGTGGAATCTGTCCAAGGTGTACGAAGGCACACGCTCTTCTCGGTATTTGTCGGCACGAATGCCGTGCTTGTACACCGAGCCGAGCACATTGAAGTACACCGAAGTGCGTGTACCTATCTGCCTGTAGTTGTCATACACGGGCACCTCACGCTCCACCACTTCAATGATGGTGGCGTAGTAGGTACGACTCCGTTGCTTGACAATAAACACTGCATTCGGATCCTTGGCAAGAATCTTCTTGATGTCTGATGTATTCATGGTGTGACCTCCTCAGGTCTTGTTGTCACGACACTTGTGTGTCGCTAGTCCCGTGTTGACATTGAAGTCACACGCCCAAGGCGCACGGGGCAAGATCTACTTGCCGTCTACTAGATCGGCTAGATCTTGATTGTTTTCTAGGAACGCCTTCAACTTGGCGAGCGCCTCCTGTGTCTTGTCTTGCTCACTTCGGAGTCTCAATTTTTGTTGAATCGTTTTGATGGTTTTGATGTTGCTGTCACAAAGAGCGAGAGACGCACTGATGTGTGCGCACTCGTAACGAGTTTGTTCCCAACTTTGGAGTTCACTCGCTAAAAGACCCAACACATACATCTGTTCGTAGTCTGTCAATTTGTTATTCATGGTTGACCTCCTCAGGTCGCTTGATTGGGCGGGAATGCCCATACTGAGCACCGATCACATGACCGATGCTCACTATGGGCACCTCGTGATCGCTCACGAGATGCCACACACTCACCTACTCACTAGGTCTGACAGCACAGCCTCAACTAGAGGCTTGCTTGTGTAGTCATTCCAGAATGGTGAATTACCGCTCCAGAAGTAGTACTTCGGGGGAACAGGGATTCCGTTCACCTCGGTGTACTCGCTGTGCTTGCGGACGATGACGGGCAATGACTTGCCCTTCCACCTGCGTGCCACTTTGTTGTACAGCGCCTGCTCGGATTGACCTCGCTTTGCATCGCCGTACATGTGTGGCTTGTACAGGAACTCCATCACACCAATTCGGTGACCGAGTTCTTTGCAGTACTCCGTCTTAGTGATTGCGTAAATGTATGCACCCATGGTTGACCTCCTCAGGTCTTGTTGTAGTGAGCGATTGCTCACAGTCCCCAGTGCTCATTGAAGAGCCACGGCTGAACCGCTGGGGGGAAGAACTCAATCACACTGCGTGACTGAGAACCTCAACGCTTGCCTCGTACTCCAGTTTCCAACTGTCCAACGCAGTGTTGATGCACTTGGTTGGCGTCATTGACTTGTTGAAGTACAGCGCCTTTGCCCGTGAGCAGTAGCGATCCTCCTGAATACGAGCCACCACATTCTTGACCCACTGCGTTCGTGCGTAGGTGGAATTGTTGGTGCTCAGGTGCAGGACTTGCGCCACCATGTCAGGCGTCAGCGTGTAGTCCTCCCAGTTGACCGAGAGGGCTTCATCAGTCGGATCTACTCCGATGTATCGCTGACCCCACACACCGTTGTTGAAAGCGACTTCCATGAACTTCAGGCGGGCGTACACCTCCGAGATGTTCTTCTCGGTGATTGAACTGATGCCCGTGCTCATGAGCGCCCACATAACGGAGTTGACAGGCTCCTTGGGGTATCCGTTGGCATTGGTGAACCCGTCACCGCTCCCATTGGACTCCACATAAGCCTTGTAGGCAGGGGTGTTACCCCATGATGCGTTGTATGGCATGGTTGACCTCCTCAGGTCTTGTTGTAGTGAGCGGACGCTCACAGTCCCCAGTCGGAATTGAATCCGCACGACCTAGTCGCTGGGGGTGAGTGACTGGGTCACTCATTCATTCATTCACCTGCAGGTCAACGCCAAAACGCATACCGAGTTCAGTGGCAGTGCTATCGGATCCTCCATCTAGCCACTCATGCCACAGTGCAGTGCCCTCATCGTTGAGGGCGTCTACATCCACGATTACTGAATCGGTTGCTCCGCAGACGGTGCCGTCTAACAGATTGATGATGTATTTGCTCATGATCTGACCTCCTCAGGTCACTTGTAACTGGCGGATGCCAGTAGTCCCCAGTCCCGATTGAACGGGCACGCCCTAGGCGCTGGGGGAGTGACTCACCCGTAGGTGACCTCACCGAGCAGGATGAACTGCACGATGGAGTCAGCCACGATGGCGTCACAGTAGGACTCAAACTCGTCAATGGCGTCTTCACCGAACAGGTAGCACCCTGCAAGGGCGCTCACCCGCTTGATTGACAGTTGACCATATTCAGGCACATTGTCCTGATTGAACTCACCCTTGCCGATCTTCTCAATGAAGTCAGCAATGATGGACTCACTGATGAACAGTGGCTTGCCGAAGCGGTAGAACCCGCCCCAGCCGTCAAAGCCATCGTCATCGGTCAACTTCGCCAACTCGGCTTCGTCTTCCACCAATTCGCATGCCTCAGTGTCGTAGAGAGTGACTGAAGCGAAGTGCTCATTGCCGTGCAACTCGTGGAGACCCTTTTCGGTGCCCCACTTGTAGGTGCCGTTGGCGACTGCCCAAGAAGCGATTCCGCTAGACCCGCCTTCATAGGCGGTGCTCAGGATGCTTGCTCCGAGATTGAGTAGTTGCTGTCGTGTTGCTTTCATGGTGTGCCTCCTCAGGCATATTCACGGAGCGTTCGCTCCGCTAGTCCCGCATCGGCATTGAAGCCCACGACCGAGTCGTGCGGGGAGTGACTCACGCAGTCACTGGAGTGATGATTCCGCAAGCCTTGTAGAACTTGCGAATGTCAAAGCGAGGATTCTCGTCTTGAAAATTGACGGCGAGTGCAATGGCTAGACCCCGAACTGCGTCCTGCCGTTCGGTTGGGTCTGCGTGCCACGAGTGTGCATTTGCCTTGTAAGCAATTGCAATTGTCTCTGCGATCAATTCGTAATCTTTGCGTGTCATGGTGTGTCCTCCTCAGGACTGCGAAGGCTGGATGCCATCGGAGCGTGTGTGACGCTCAATCAGCGCTGGAGTCAGGGGGAAGTGCCCCAGCGCTCATTGAGCGCCACAGCCGAGCAAGCCCGACCGTGACGCTGAGGATTTTTGAACCATGTTTTGATTCTGATGGCAGGACAGCAAAAAGCGCAGGGCGGAGCCTGCGTGCCGTGCCTGCCTGTTGTCAAAGATCGGGCGGGGCACCGCAGTGCCCCATATATTCAGTCTTACATACGGCGGGGGTACCTGTCAAGGGGTAATTCAAACAATTCTTGAGAATCTTTGGAGCCTTGCCCAGCATGGGCTGGAGCGGATCTAGGGCTGGCGGAAGGCGCCCCAAACGACAGCCATCCATCGGATGGAGGAGATACAGGAGGGAGAAGGGGTGGAATTGCAGTTTCTCAATGAATACGGGAGAATGCCCTGAGAGGGGTCTAGGAGGCTCTGTGTTGCGTGCAGGTGCCGATATGGAGCGATGGTGCAGGCGATAGCAATTGCGGGGCTTGTAGAGGGTCTTATACACCTACCCATACCCCGCAAACCCTTACCCAGCAAGGCTTATAGCCCCATTCTTAGGTGTATAAGATCGTTTCTAAGGGTACTTTGTACCTATGCCCGCCTTGACCCCTTGCATCCCTCCCTCCTCCTCTCAGAACGCTTCCTAATGCGTCTGGTGACAATTGGCAGTTGTCAAGGGTTTGGGCGATATTGACATCAACTTGTAACAATTGGTGTGACGATTGTCACATGTGACGAACGACACATGGGTGTTAGGCGCCCCTAATTGTTCCACAGCAATGTTCCACAGTATCCACAGGATATACACAGGGGTACCTGTGGATAACTCAGCAAAGCCTTATGGGGTATGAAGTACCCTGTGGATAACCCCCCATGGTTAAGGGCGAACGGGCGTTCGGGTGGGGGGTAGGATTCAGGCCCCACCCGTCACCCACTGCCCAAATAGCCCCATTCAAAAATCCGACCGACCACCTAACTCGCCCAAATAGCCCTATACTTGATTCATGCAAGACAAGGTAAACATTGACCAGTTCAGGGCTATTATTTACCGCTCCACGCCACGTCTTGTTAACAAGATTGTTGACTACGAATTGTCTATCCGTGACCCTAAAACCTCCACGCATCACTCCATTCCACGGGAAGAACTAGCGCAAAGTATGCAAAATAGTGTCAACCGCTACCGTTCAGAGCGTGACGCTGGTCCCGAGGGTATTGCGGATAAAAAAGCGGGAATCATTAAAGCCGCTTTGCGTCACAAGTAACCCTCTATACTTGATTTATGCCTCGCCCTACTGGTCCACAGTTCACTGATGTGTACCATTTCTCCAATAGTGAGGTTCCCCCACATCTAGTTGGTCAGGCTTCTGCTCAAATACGAAACTCCAAAGACGTAGCCAATGCTCCTTTACTTGCAGGGACAACTGACTCCCCCACATTCCACGCAGGCACCTATCAAGCCGCCACAGACCGTTATGACCAGATAGCCGTCATGGGCAACGGCTATTACCACAAATATAGAATTGCTAATCACCCGTCAGTCATGCATCCTGTGACTCATGGCGATCCTGAATATAGTTACATGGACAACCCAGAACGTAAAGGTCGCTACCCAAAACAGCCACAACTATGGGAAACCACACCTGTACCAGAAACAAACGATAAGCAAGTGATGCCCTACACCAATGCGGTAGAAGATGCTGGTAGTACATCGTATGTAATCCCACATGATCTAGTTGCACACAATGACACAGCGGCGGCAGTGCAGTACCGAGGATCGGCTAAAACCACTCCATTAAGACCAACACCTAAGAAATTCAGACGATTCAATAAATAAGCGGGGCGGGTGGATATGAACCACCATGTCCGACTCATAGTTGTCGGCATCTTTACTTAAGTTACACCCCGTCAGAGAGTATACTGATTGTATGGCGCTTAACCCTGAACAATTCAATGAACTGCTGAAAACTGTTGGTAAGCGAGGCAAGATGACCGTCGCTGGTGAAAGGTTCATCCGACATGATGACCTCATTGACCGTGGGTTGTCTCCGTACCCTAAGTACAGTGAAGCCGAATCAGACGCAGGTTGGGTTGCCGCCGACGGCTATGGACTAGGTCATACCCCTATGGGCGGTATCCGTGGCACGTTCACTCCTGATGGCAACCTTCTAGAAGATGTGGCTACCCACAAAGAGGGTGTCACCTCCATTCGTCAGCACCGTGCAGGTGAGCACTACTCACAGAAGCCACGGTCGTAATGTCAGCATACGAGAGCCTCAGCCACGCACAGTTGCGTATGTTTATCCCTGCACGGGAATTGATGACATACCCCGCCGCAGGTACGGAAACATCTAATTCAGGTTATCTTCCTATGGCTGAGTCTCCTAACCTACATGCTACAAAATTACGAGAATCTAAAGAGGGACACCCGTATGGGGGTAAAAAAGAGAGTCTTTACGACAATATTAAAAAAGAAGGGGTTCAAACCCCTGTACACCTGCGTTTAACAACTTATGGCTCTGGCGTACGAGTATGGGATGGTGACCATCGTATTGCCACAGCCCATGATATTGATCCAAATATGGAAGTACCCGTACGTTATTCTGTAAGTCAAAGATCAGGGGCGTAGTTATGGGAGCATACGAGAGCCTCAGCCACCAGTTTGTAGACAGTCGTGGTAAGGAGCACACCATACGTACAAACCCGTTTGGTGATGTTGAAGCACGTAGTGGAAAGACCGTTACTGGTCGTTTAGGTGTGATGTTGGGCTTCAACGAAGGAGCAGAGCGTCCACACGTGGTGTTCGGTATTGCTACAAACAAACGGTATCAAAACAGAGGTGTAGCCACAGCCATGTTTAACGCCGCCGAGTCACACTATGGTCCAATTGATATCGGTCCGACCTCATCTGATGAAGGTGAAAACTGGAAAAAGAAGATGGGTCAATAGATGCCTCGCCTAGACGGACAGCAATTCAATGACTATGTGTGGGTAGACGGTGAGCCTGTGTCCCGTCAAGAGATCCACCAAGCCGCTGGCTTTGTTAAGCGTGATCCTGAGTACCTGCTAGAAAAGCATAAGCAAAAACAGGAACGGAAAAAGTAACGTCTGCACAATTTTTTGTTGAAAGGGGCTAATATCTAGTTATGCCCACTCTAGAATCGTTCAAAGACCTGTACAAAGGTGAAACTATCTGGGTTTTAGGCTCTGGTGGCTCGTTAGACTTCTTAACACCGTCATTTTTTGATGACAAAGTGTGTATTGGGGTCAATTTTGTTGGCAAAACGTTTAATTTATTAAACTACTACACGTTTTCGCACTACCACGCTGACTCTTTAGAGATGTCAGAGTGTTCAAATTACGTTTTTACACCACGAAAACAGCACGGAAACGCTGAAGAGTGGGTCGGAGACGTCCCAGACAACGTTGTGCTGTTTGAAACGCACACGGGACAGCCTGGAGAGAGTTTTGATCCG
>Ga0213922_1000617_pt1 | contig 15727 bp, 25 predicted proteins | sample McNCre2917MG_FD_165060 | JGI IMG/M metagenome (GOLD analysis project Ga0213922, IMG submission 165060) | Freshwater microbial communities from McNutts Creek, Athens, Georgia, United States - 29-17 MG | ecosystem: Environmental > Aquatic > Freshwater > Creek | place: USA: Georgia | collected... | reverse complement strand
CGTCGAAGAAACCGCGCCAAAAATCACGGACGGCATCACGCTCCTCACGTGCTGCCGTCTTGATCGTCTCCTGAATCTTCTTGAAATTCTCAATGCGCTTGGACTCGACGTTCCGACGCAGACGTGCGAGGCGCTTGGGAAGCTTGGGTGGGGCACACTTGGGAGTCTCGGGAGCTGTGCAACAACGAATGGCCAACATCTTTTACTCTAGGTACACATTTCTTTTTTAAAGGGCTTACACCTGTGTAACCCATGACGCGGGTACGCACAAACGATGGCCAGGTTATGGAGGTTGACCCCAACTTTGTTCAACAGTGTTCCACCCTCAAAATGGTCACTGAGATGCTTGATTGTTCGGACGAGTGTGCTTCGTTTGATGAGGTTCCTTTACCGAACGTGGATGCTGCCATTATGGAAGCGGTCGTACGTTTTTTCAGTTCAGGATCCATCCCCGAGTTTCAGGAACCTCGGGAAGTCTTCCCTTTGTATGACGCAGCAGATTACTTGGGATACGAGGCGCTCCAAGATGCTGTTGCAAAGAGTGTTGCCGAGAGTTTAAAGGGTCGGTCCGCACAAGAGATACGGGATGTCTTCGGACTCGAGAAACATGGATAATCTCATTCACCACGTCGGAGCGTACGCAGACATTGATACGCGTCGTGCCATGGGGTTCTTGCCGCGCAAGTTGCCACCGAGCGACTTGAACCTCAAGATTCCTAAGGAACAAAAATCCGGACATCTATTTTCAGTCGAATTTGATTCTGGTATAAAATTGATTGTCTGGCCTCACAACTATTTATGTTACGAAACAAAATGGGTCATAAATGAAAATTCGACTTCTTTATTGTTCAGAAAAAACGGGTCTATTGAAATATCTAGGAATCATTGGACGGTTGACTCTGAGAAATACACACACCCTGATTTCAATGAAGATGGGTCGTTTAAAAGGCCAAGGCCTAACATTAGTAATGTTATATGAACGCGTCGCCAAGTACGCGGATATTGATACGCGTCGCGCCATGGGATTCCTACCGCGGAAACTTCCTCCGTCGAACCTTCCCCTTCGAACAGATTTCATCGAGTACACGGAGTTGGTCAATGGTCCAGCCAAGAAGATGAGGTTCGATAACGCGCAACTCTTTGTAACACGAGATGATATCACGTGGATATTTGGTGCAAACGATATCCCAACGACGAGGATGTATTGCTTTCGACGAAAAGGGTACATGTGTTTCTATTCGTTAATGAAATTTGAACACACTGTTCACCCAGATTTCAATGCGGACGGGTCGTTTAAAAGGACGGAACCCAGACTTCTCAAGGACAATGAACTCCCTATGTGATCGCGTCGCCAAGTACGCAGATATTGATACGAGGAGAGCGCTTGGCGTGTACGGCTCTGTGGTGATTCCACCACTCCGCCTCCAGCCCCCGACGTTATGGAGGTATTGGCCAGCACAGAAGAAAGCTATATTCTTCTGTGCCGACCCGAAAAACTATGAGTTTGAGGTTCACGAGGGTCTTATCTTTGATGGCGAACACTGGACCTATGATGAGGAACACTCGATGGTTCGCGCCATGTGGAAAAATAAAAGGGGTCAGTATGTGTTTACTGAGAACGGGCCTCAACCTCTTGGTATACGTTTTTCGTTTGGAGAAAATCCTCGGTTTATTTCAGAATGAAATGTTTCGGAAGCGGTCCTCTGCTCTACATTATCTTACCATACTTCAACTTTTGCGGATTCAAGAGAAGACGAGATCTCTTTCTTGAATTTGTGGAACGGTACAAGCACGAACCTATGACCAAACTCGTGGTTGTTGAGGCTCTTGGTCCCGCCCCGCTCGGGTACATTCCAGGTGTTTTTAAGCACCTCACGTTCCGGTCCAAGAGTACGGTATGGCTCAAGGAGAACCTTATCAATATGGGTGTTGAATCCCTCCCACGGTCGTGGAAATACATGGCATGGATCGATGCAGACCTCGAATTTCTGAACCAAAATTGGGTTCAAGACACTGTCAAAGAGCTTCAGGACGCCGATGTGGTTCAGATGTGGCGCTCGGCCATCAACTTGGGCCCGAACGGTGAAGCCTTGAAAACAGACAAGAGCTTTGCATACATGTTTGTTGGAAGCGGTACAAAGTGGAATCCAACAGACAAGTACGGGTTTTGGCATCCAGGGTACGCATGGGCGTGTACTCGCTCGGCGTACGAACACATGGGCGGACTCGTGGAATGGGCAATCCTCGGGTCAGGGGACAGACACATGGCCATGGCCTTTGCCGGTCTTGCAACCCAATCGTGTCCCGGTTCGGTTCACGAAAACTACACAGGACTCCTCCGTCTGTTTGAGTCGCGGGTCAAGGAGTTCAAGGTGTCTTGGGTCGATGGCACGATCGTTCACCATTGGCACGGCTCGTTTGCAAATCGAAGATACAAAGAGCGGTGGGATATTTTGACCAAGAATTCGTACGACCCTGCGATTGACATTGAGTTTACACGCCAAGGTCTCGTCCAACTCTCGAAACACGGCCAACGGTTCGAGCAATTTTTGAATGAATATTTTATCGGACGCAAGGAGGATGGAAACGATCCATGATTCCGAACACTACTATTACGTCTGTGATGAACAAGGATACCGTATCGGTCTTGAACCTACAGATCCTCGGCCAAAGAAACGCGTGCGCTTGAACCCTTTTGCACAGAACGCGTACCTAAAGGCGGATGGGTCCGTGAAACGTGAAGAGGACCTCGTGGTGGCGTGTCAACGCATGTGGCTCCATAACGCCTATCGGCCCGACGGGTTCATGTACAGAAAACACCTTGAGAATTTTTATAAGAATCAAAAGTAAGGAATGGCAAACGTACGTACCGCTCAGGCCATAGCACGCAACCTCGACCCCGCGTGGCCAAAACCTATCAAGTACCTCGCTGGTGGTGTCAATGGTCGGGTCTATCATACGAATGACGGTCGGCTCATGAAGTTCGTGTACTCTTATGCCCCCGAAGAGTTCGAGGCACTTCAAAAGCTTCAGGGAACCTTTATCGTTCCACGATTCAAGAAAGGGAACGGACTTATTATGAGTCTAGACAAAGCCACTTCAAAGAACGTGAAGCGACTCATGTTTCCAACTGCAACGAAATTGTCAGAAGACTTGACTGTTTTTGTTATGGGTCGCGTTGGTGGCGCACAGGGTATGACACTTTACAATTACTTACAGACCCACCCAACCGCGAATCGCGCAAACGTTCAGCGGCGGGTCGAGTACCTTATTTCTGAAATGCACATGCGTGGCGTGTCCCATGGGAATCTTCACCACCATAATATCATCGTCTCTGTAGGTCCAACGGGACGCATCACGGGTATGTGGGCGATTGACTTTGGTCGCGCGTTTTACCATAGCCCTGGAAAGACGGAACGGAATGCCTTTCATCGCAAAACGTTCAGGGGCACATTTGCTACCTCATCGGCGTTTTCACCGAAGCGTACAAACGTCCACGTGCGTGAAGGATCGCGCGCAAACGTTCATATGATGACTGCCGTCTATGGAAAGCGCTTGTCACCTACGTGGGAGCAGCGCATTGCGCGCATGCGCAAGCAAGTTTCGAACGAGATGAAGCAGTACCGGTCGCCGACTCGGAGCGTAAAGCCCAAGGTCAAGTCTGCGAGTCTGAGTCGCTCCGCGACTCGTCCGTCTCCTCGCCCAAAGAGCGCGCCTGCTCGTATCGCAACACCCCAAAAAGGTCTGAAGGTCCGGTTCAGTCTCAAGCGAAAGCGCGCTTCCGTAAGTCCGCGTTAGGGTCGAACCGCGTCGCGTACCACTCCTTAGGTGCCTTCTTTTTCGTGAGTAATATGTATTTATATGTTCTCGCGACCGCCCATTGATGTGCCGTCGCACCTGGGCGAGACCCACCCGTCTTCCAGGCCTTGAGACCGCGGTTATACACGGTGTTGAGCGTCGAGCGACTTATCCCCGTCCGACGCGCAATAGCCTCTTTATTGAACTTGAGACCTGGGTAGGTGCGATGAAACAACTGAGTCCATTTTGACTTCTTTTTCGTTCCTCCGACGTTCGACTTTCCCAGACGCAGTTTCGAGTAGGGTGTACGCCGACGCTTGAGGAGCTCTTTCTCACGGGTACGCCTCAATACCTTACTCAAACCTGTAAAGTACCGCTCGGGCCATCGACGGGTCACCACGGTGTGTCGGGGCCGCCGCGGCATTTATATTCTTGTATAAAATTAAAATGACGATCCAGGAACTCGAGCGGCAGCAGGGCAAGATCAAGGCACTTCTGAACACGCTCAGGTCTGGCACAAACGCGTACTCGACGACGTATACCCGTGGTAAGATTATGAGCAAGTGGGAAAAGATGGGTGATATCTTCGCTAAGATGGCGGGCGGTCCCAACGGTATGAAGGCCGCGAGTATCATGAACAACACGCGCCGCATGATGTCTCGGTAATAAGTTTTCTTAAAACTACATATATGGACCCAGAGTCCCAGCAAGAACTCATTGAACCGAGCCAAGAACGTCGTGACGTCCTTCGCTGGGTTCCAGTGTTTGGTTTGTGTGTTGGCGTGTATTCAGCCGTGTTTGCAACGGCTGTACTCTTTCCCTGGCACATAAAACTCTCGAGGGAGTTTCAGGCGCTTACGCAAACATGCGGCGCTGCTCAATGAACTCGAGTCCCTTTGCAGGCGTCCCTATACTCGGTTTCGGCCCTGTTCCCTCGATTATGGGAGCGTATATGGCAACCATCGGCCGCGTCAGAGTATCAGACGAGATGCGCGCATCTCCGAGACCCTCTGGGACACAATTAAACGTCCACCCCGCCCACGTGCTTTCGACTGGAGAGAGGACGTACCCCTTCGGACAGGTTTGAGGTTTGAAAGGAACGGCGTCCGGGAAGACAATGACGAGCAGTATGAGAAGTGCTAAAATTATCATAACAATCCTCATTTATATAGACTTTGAAAAAAGGGCGGGACCGAAGGTCCCTACAGACCCGTCCTAGTACACGAAAACAACCTTTTCCCCCGTCTCGAGGAACGCCTTCATCTTGGTCAGCCACTTGTCCGCCCCCACCACCCCCTGTTCCCCACACAATTCTTCTTCGAAATGCAAAACATCCTCCGCTGTGAGAACCATCGTCTTGTTGTCCCAGTGGAGCATGTATGTGTTGCTCTCGTCATACGCCTTGTTGAATTCGGCCTGCGTCTTGAACGTCTTGGACTGGTACACGTGGCGGACCCACGAAAGCACGTCCTCATTTGACGTCTCAGTAAACTTGTACTTCCACTGAGGAAGTGAAAAATCAATCAACTTGCGCTTTGGTGCGTACTTCATGGGGATTGTTGCAAACTTCACAGTCTGAGCCATGAAGTGTCTGGTGACTAAGGTGTCTTTGGGGTGTGTACGACACGTTTTCTAGTCAACGTACTTCTCGGCGTGGTCATCAATCGCACGTGCTAGGGCATCAAGCCGACGCATGAGACACGCCCCCGTGATAAGTCCGAATGTCATGAAAATGACGGTAAAGTACGCGAACCCGATAAGGTCTTCCATTAAAGTTTATGCGTCCCCTGTCCTTATATGAACTCCTTTATCAAGATCTCAACTGTTCTTGTAGGATCTCACGTCGTGAGGTGCATGGCTGAATACATGTACTTCACGCAGTGTGCAGGTCTTTGGACCTCAATTTTCAGTTGGAATTCACCAACGTGTCGAGGCCTCCGATGGGTCTCTGACTCTGCCATGACAAACGTCGTCAGTCTCGTCGGTGGGTACGGGGTCACGGCTCTGCAATTATTAGCCGGTCGTTGAACGGTATGCCGTTGAATCGCGTGGCGGCTGCACATGTGTACGCCCCCATATTCTCCCATACGATCCAGGACCCTAGGGTAGTTCCACGAGGAACCTCCCGTTCCTTGTATATAATGTCTGACCCATCACAGGTTGACCCGAAGATGGTCAGCGCCATAGGCGCCCCCTCAATTTTGTTCCAAAATTCATCATAGACCTCCTTGACCTGCGGCTGGGCATGGTCAAAGAGTATGCAATTGAATGCCCCATAGAGACTTTCACTGATGGTAATCCCAGACCCCTTTGTTCCTATGACCGGTGTGTACAGGTCCATGATGCGTTCCACAAAGAACCGACCGGGCTCTGCAATCAAGGTCAGACCCTTGACTGGTTTTATGGTGGGCAAACCGGTTGCTGAACTAAACCCACCTCCTATATCTACTATTTTTGGTGTATATCCATGTTCTTTCGCGAGTCGCAAAGCTTTTTTCGCCTTGGCCAAGGCCAGACTAAAGACTTTTGGGCTCGAAGCGTACGATCCGACGTGGAAGGATACACCCACTACATCAAGACCGAGCGTTCGAGCCGTAAACAAAAGAACGTCCCAGTCACGTTCTTCCGCCCCATACTTATTGCCGAGAGGGCAGCGAGCTTTCGGGTCATCGGCCCGAATTCTCAAAATGAGTTTACACTCTGGATAGTGTTCCGCAAGTTTGTGCAGTTCACATTCCGAATCAAAAGTGGTGACAGAAACGCCACCGGACTTGGCGAAGACGATGTCTTCGATACGTTTACAAGGGTTCGCGTAGATGATGCGTCCAGGGTCAACGCCGAGATCAAGCACGGCCTGAATCTCTGCAGGACTTGCACAGTCAAAGTTCGACCCGAGGCGTGCAAGCTCTTCGAGGATTGCCGGCGTTGGGTTACACTTGACCGCGTAGTGCGGCGTGACGTGTGGAAGCTTTTCCGTCCATTCACGGTAGACGTTTCGAAGGGCTTCGAGGTCAAGTGTGTAGAAAGAGTCGCGCAGAGACTCTTTCGCGTCTCGAGAGGGAGCTGAGCCCCCGAACCCGACCATCCAGGTGGTACTTGTTCTGAAGATTTTTATTCCGCGGCAACCGGTGCTGCATTCACGGGAGCCTCCACCGGAGCTGGAGCCGGCATTTCGGGTGCGGCACCCTTGAACGCCCTGAATACGAAAATCCCACTGCCTATCAAAATACAACAGGCTGCAACTAGCACGAAAATTGAAAACTTGAAGGCGGTATCTTTTGGCTTGTCGGACGTTGTGTATAAACTAATAGTTATACTCGACTGGGCTATCATGAACACGGCTAAGATGAACAGACTGATGGGGACGACCGCCTCTTTGAATCCCATTATTACTTTACGTAGACAATTTTTCGACCCAAAACCTTTTCAGTCTGTCTGAGTGCTGCACCGAAGTTTGGCCTGGACCACAAGAGCCACCGAGACCAGAACCCCGCCGTCTTTGCACCTGAGCGCGTCCAGTTTTCACGGCGCGACCTGAGTCCACTTGCTGAACCGGCATGCCTCGTCACGTACCGTTTCATGCGCTCCTTGTCCTTGTGTATCGTATAGTCTGAAAAGCCCTTGAGACCGAACCGGACAACGAAAGGCTTCGCCTTTCGGCTCGGGTCGGCGGAGCCCGACCCTCGGCCACCTTCCGGAAACACAGCCATGAATTTGTGCGTGCCATTACGCGACTTGTATAACTTCACAGATTCCTTCACCATTACTTTTAGCGCAGAGAAATTCGGATGGTAATGTAGATCAAAAGTGCAAAAATGAGTACGTTAAAAACGAGGTAGCCTGTAATGAAAGGGAACACAGCGTCCCGGAGTGCGTTGTTTTCCAAAACCATATTTAATACTTGCTTACTCAAAGAGTCTTCCATATCGTCCGCCTCCATGGATAGATTTCTTAAAAGTCCTAAACATAATTTTGTGCACGAATTTACGACACTCGGAAACGCCGTATGTGTTCTGGGCAAGTCGGGTATCGGAAAGACGTGGACGGTTCACCAAGCACTTGATCCGTGTATAGAGTTGACGTCTGACGTGCTCAAGAGTCGGCAAGATACTCTTGATTTTTTGGAGAAAATTAGAAATACCGAAACTCCGGTGATTCTTGACGAGTACGAGTCCCTATGTGACCTGATGGGTGTTCGTGAAATAAAAGAGCCGCCGACGAAAGGGTTATTTGTTGTTATATCACAAATTCCTGTGAAATTTGATTTTAAAATAGAAACGTATGAGTTTCCTGTACCGTCATTCGAAACCATCAAACGGCTCGTTCCAAAAGCAAGTGATGACGTAATCCGAAAGTCGAAAGGAGATTTGCGTTTCGTGTTTCGAAGTCTCGTCATGGCATCCGACGCCCCGGACGAGTTCCAGGCCCCAAAAGACCTTATACTGTCACTGGTCGACTCAAAGTCAAAGGTGAACCCTGCAAGCTGCATTGGTGTCCCACTCGCCGAGCCCGGGAACATGGTGTCTATTATTCATGAAAATTACATTGATACAAAAAATGCAAACAATGAATTCTTTGCAGACGTTTCAAACTATTTGAGCGAGTCTGCCCTTTTTGAAAGTAAAATTTACGATGGAAATTGGGATCTGTTTCCATACTATGGGTTTCTCGGGTGTATACAGCCAGCCGTTGAGATACGTCACCGTCTTACGTCTGACCTCCGTCCCGGGTCTATATGGACGAAGCATCAGAACATGTGTATGAGATCGAAACGAATAAATACAATGGCAACGAGAGTTCCGGGTATCAAGCTATCATACGATGCGTTGTGTCTTTTGAAAACATATGCCGAAAATCAAAACATTGACATTCTTCACGAGTACAAGATACAACCTCAAGACGTGGATGTGCTCAACTACTTGAGTCCGTATACCAAGATAAAACCGAGGGTCGTGTCTACAATTAAGAAATGTCTCACGGAGAGGTGACATGCGATCGCGAACATGCGGATGAGTACGTCCGAGTCTTCGGTTCCGACGTCTACTTCCACTGCGAGGTCTGTGAAGAGACGGTCCTTGAATTGAAGACGAAAATTCAAAAGTTAGAGCTCGAGTTACTTCATAAGCACCTGGATCTCGGTCTCAGTGATATTCGTCCGGAAATTCGCGTGTGGATTCGGTCCGATGGTGGGGATATTCACTCGGGTCTGAGTGCTATGGACTATTTGAACTCTTTGAAACGCGTGAAGATTCGGACGATCGCTGACGGTGTCTGTGCATCTGCAGCCACCTTTGTGCTTCTTGGGGGTCGGACCAGGCACATGACGGAGAACTCGTACGTATTGATTCATCAACTCAATATGGACGGAACTTGGGGGAAGTTCGAAGACTTCAAAGACCAAATGCATAATTTGGAGCAATTTATGGACAAATTTCGCAAAATTTATATTCGTGAGACGAAGATTCCTGAGGACCGTCTCGAAAAGATACTCAAGCGGGACGTGTACATGGACGCGAAAAAGTGCCTGAAGTGGGCGGTGGTGGATTCCATCTGGTCATAAAAGGACCATTGTTCTCACTGTTCTGAAAGGTGCGCGTACAGTCCACGGGACTGGGACTATTTACTCCTCATCCACACCAGGCTCCTCAATCACCTCGGGGGGCTGGGGCACGGCCTCGACGACCGTTGCCGCTTGCTTCACAACCCGAGGCATAGTTGGCACAATCTCGGGCATCTTGATCGAACCCTTCTGGAACTTCTCGGTAAACTTCTTATACAAGAAGAAGCCAATGACCAAAATTGCGACAACTGCGACAATGTTGAAAATGTTAAATGGAGATTTGGCAGTGATCTCCTGGATGACAGCACGCTTGGCATGGTCCACGACCGGGGCGCTCATTACTAAAAAAACGTGTTTTTTCTACGCCAACGGGGCGCAGTCTGTGCAAGTTCCAAACCAAATGGAACTCGCACGTGTCTGGGCTGACTTTGACATTCTGAGGACTCGCGACAATGTGGATCGGCCTACTGCAAATGCCGCGTTTTTATGTAGCTCGTGTGGATCTCCCAAGGTTTTTGAGGGTGAGAATATTGATTTGCCAACGTGTACTGGGTGTGGCCGTGTGGACGATGCGTTCGTGTCTGACGAGCCTGAATGGCGGTCTGGAGCGGATGACGAGTCGTCTGATCCCTCGCGCGTCGGCGCGCCGGTGAACACAGACCACTTTTCCGAGGCGTGGGGGCGGACCACGTATATGACCCCACACAGGGGTGCATCGTATGCGACCAAGCGTCTCGTGCGTATTCACCAACACTCGTCTATGAACCACAAGGACCGTGCACTGTTTCATGCGTATGCTGAGCTGGATCGCATCGGCAAGGGGATCCTAAACCTGCCTGACAACGTCATGTACGCCGTCAAGGTGAAGTACAGAGCGTTCAACGAGGCGGTGTTGACGCGTGGCGCCGTTCGGAGCGGCATCAAGGCAAACTGCGTGTTCCAAGCGTGTCGCGAGTTTGGCGTGGCGCGCACGACGCAAGAGATTGCAGATGCGTTTGGTATTCCTGCGCGTGACATCAGTCGCACGTTTGAAATGTATCAAGAGCAGCTTCCCGAGACGAGCGTCCACGTCACAACGGCGTCAGACATGATTCACAGGTTTTTCAACGAGATACACGGAGTGCCGGACATGGACAAGCGGAGACTCAAAATGCGCGTGATTGCTCGCTGCAAAGACCTCGAAGACGTGGTGGAGTTGATGGGGCGCACACCAAAGGCTATTGCGTGTGCTGTGATGTCGGAGGTTTTGACGGGGGTTCCGGGGGCGCCGACTCGGGCGGAACTTTGCAAGATTTGCGACATATCTCTTCCAACTCTTGGGAAAATAGAAGCTATTATCGCCAACTTAAAAAACTCGTGAGTGTAATGTTTAATGTCTGGAATTGTGCTCTTCGTCGCCACCCCTTGTTATGGGGGCGTGTGTCTCCAAGCCTATGCCGAGTCCATGCTTCGTCTCCAGCGCACCTGTGCTATGCACGGTATTCAGATGATGCTCGATACGACTGAGAACGAGTCTCTGGTCCATCGGGCCCGTAATTTGGCCGTTGCCCGGTTTATGCAAAAGACCCAAGCGACGCACTTTTTGTTCATCGATGCGGATATCCACTTTGACCCCGAGTCCGTGATTCGTCTGATCAAGTCTGGTCACGATGTTTCGTGTGCCGCATACCCCAAGAAGTGCGTCATGTGGAACCAGGCGGAAGATTACGTCAAGTCAGGCAAGGAGGGTCGGGACTTGGCACGCGTCGCCTCGTCGCTCGTCATGAACTTCCGGTACCAACAGACCCAAATCAAGGATGGGTTTGCTGAGGTGCTTGACGGGCCCACTGGGTTTTTGCTCATCAAGCGTGACGTGTTTGCGCGGATGGAGGAGAAGTACCCTGAGCTCGAGTGTATGAACGACCATCAGAACCGTGATCTTGATCGGTATAACGCGTGCTTTGACTGCATGATCGATCCCGTCTCGAAGAGGTACTTGTCTGAGGACTATGCCTTCTGTCGGCGGTGGCAAATGATGGGTGGCCAAATCTTTGCAGACGTCGTGACCGTTTTGGGACATGTCGGAAACTTGCGGTTCCAAGGGTCGTTGGAGGAGAGGCTTAAGGCTTAGAGACAATTTAAACGTAATGACCGTCCTCCACGTATGCATGGTCACGCGAAACAAGTCCATAAGCGCCACAACACTTCACACGGCTATGAACATTCATATGCTGTGCATGCAGCGAAATGTCCATCTCGAGATTCACTTTGTTGAGGACAAGTCAACACTCCCCAAACTCATCAAGTCTGGTGAGCGCATCTTTTGGATGGATTATGGAACAAATTTGAATAGTGAGATTCTCACAAAGGTCATAGACCCTTTTGACAAGGGTGTTCAGGTCCTTGTGTTTCCTTCCGTCAAGGAGGGCATCAATTGGGACCAATTTACGAAGAAGACCAAGGCGGGTTCGAAGGAGCCTATGGGTCAACGTGGGCTCGACTTTGACACGACGGTAAGCAAAAAGCTGGCAGATGGTCTGTACGAGTGTGACAAGACATCGGCACGTGTTTGGGTGATGGATGCTAAACCCGTGGATAAGAAACTTCGGGGCGGGAAGGACCCCGTGAAGTTGCCTTTGGAGTCGAACGAGGCGATGTTCACGACTCTAAAGAATTTAGGTATAAAAATAGGTGTTGCGTCTGAGGCTCTGGTTGTGTGTCACTTTGTCCACGAGTGTTTCGGAAACATCTTGGAGGCTGCGGGAGTTGAACTTGCTCCGTAAAGTGAGTAAGTCGCAAAGCGACTTGGGCAAGACGTTCTCACAATTCAAAAGTACGAGACGGGACCTTAGAGACTTGGCGCGCGCATACACTAAGCAAAACAAATGGGCGAAGCCCTTGTGAATTTCATTCAGGAGTGCTGGAAATCACCCGACCCGACCCGATTTCCAGGACCCCAACCCGTCTCTATCGAACGGAGACACTTCCCGCTCTTGAAAGCGCAACCGTACCTCGTGTGTGAAAAGACAGATGGCGTGCGTCACCTCCTTGCCTCCTTTGAGGAGGGCACGTTTCTCGTGAATCGCGCCTTTGCATGTGAAAAGGCAAGTGTTCGCGTTCCGAAAGATACGCTTCTGGATGGAGAGCTTGTCACAACTAAAACTGGTAAAAAGCTGTTCATGGTCTATGATGCGATACGCACGAAGGGCGAGGACTTGACCCACAAGCCACTTACAGAACGGCTCGAGGCGGCACGCAAAGTCGTCAAGGGAATCATTAAAACGGCAAATGCACCGTTTGAGATTCGCGTGAAGACCATGTACCCTCTAGGAACCCCCCTCCCCGACCTGACGTCCTTCGAGTACGAGACGGATGGTCTGGTTTTCACGCCCATCAACGAGCCTATACGCATGGGAACACATGAGACCATGTTCAAGTGGAAACCACGGGAACGTATTACGATTGATTTTTGCCTCAAAAATGGGGAAGAACTCTTTGTTCAAGACAAGGGCGTACCGTACCGCGAGGCGACCCTGCACCTTCGAAACAGACGCAAGGATTTGCCAGACGGGACGATCGTCGAGTGTGGGTACGGAGACCTCGGGTGGTTTGTGGAAAAGGTGCGTACAGACAAGACGTATGCGAATAATCGACGCACATACTTCCGAACAATCGTCAATATACGTGAGGGAATCGAACTCACCGAGTTTACAAACTTTTCATAGGTCGGTACCACACCTGGTAAAACTCACCACGAAGGACCTTTATGTCTGGCATCTCAGTGACGCGTTCATCATCCTTGACGTACCACTTATCAAACCGCCGCACGAGCAAAGCATAGTGACCCCCGTTCTTGTGTCCTTGGTGCATGACGCATGCAAAGAGTTTGAGCCCTTCAAACTCGAATGGAATTTCAATTGGAAATTTGTATTCGTACATGGAGAATGAAAAACTCGTAAACTTTGGCCAGCGTTTCACACGAGTCTGGAGGGCCGCACGTTCGTGCGTCACCCCAGAGTCGTCTATGTAATTTTCAATCACAATTGGTTCCATCCGATCTTTCAGCAAGTCTTGGAGGCGACAGGGCTCAGACACGTCCAAGAGCAAAGTTGTGAAGGGTGTTACGCGTTCAGGTGATGCCCCCTCCTCCCATGACGCAACTTGAGCCTCTTCCCCGTTGAACAGGTCCGTGATAAACTCCTTTCCGAGCGAATGTTCAAACACGTCTATGAGGTGCAAAATAACCTCTTGGGCGTCGTGTTGGCGCATATCAGCAAACTCAGGGTACCGAATCTTGAATGCCCCGAAAAGATCGCTTGGACTTACGGGATCGGTCTTACCCTTTATGAAAAGCTGTTTCACAACCTTTTGGTACTCGCGGGTAATGTCACAAAAACCTGTGTACTCCGTGTCAAAGAGATGCTTGGTGAGTGGGGGGACGTGAGCTAAACACTGAACGGCCGTGTTGAAATAACACGAATTGCCAAGGTTCCAAAGACCTCGCATCTTGTCTTAGAGACACTACGCGTATACTCTCTAAGACAAATGCAAATCCGTCCCGAGGCGAACCCCATGGCCAAGACTCTATTTGACGCGTGGGAGTCTGTGATCGAGTCACACAAGACCAAGGATAATGTAGAGATTGAGATTCGGTTCGGACGCCGGGCCGGTTCCAAGTTTGATACCAACGTTGGCGAGGGAACGTTCAAGAAGGTGCTTGCGGCTCTCAACAAGTACGATGGGTGGGAGACCAAGCATCACATGAATGCCACCGTGTACTATTTCGACGGTGGAAAGCGTTTGACCGTGGACGAGGCGACGGACGAACAGGTTGGACAAGTGAAGACCCGCGTGACCGTGAATGACGTTGAGTTGGCCAGTCAGCCTTTGGACGTGCGCCTGGGAATTTCGTCGGAAATTCCCTGGGAGTATGATGGTGAAGAGACGAGTACCGAGCAAAAGACCAAGGAGCGTTGGTCGTTTGTTCGGAAGAACCTAAGTATCGACATGTCTATCATCAAGGGCAATCCGGATGATAAGGACTCGGACGAGGATACGACGTACCAAATTGAGATGGAAATTATCAAGCCTTCTGAAATTCAAAACAAAATTGAGTTGTACAACATGCTCTACAAGGTGTTTGACGTGTTGAAGTGTGTGTGAGAGCAGTCCAAGTCCGAAGGACTTGTCCGCTCCGTGGGACTCAAACTGCTACGCAGTTTACCTCTTTACCCGCCCCGCCGCACCGGTTGCACGCGCTTTACGCACAACCTCCGCGTTCCACAAGGCCCTGAGTGCACTCTCATTCACGGACTTGTTCTTCTTTTTAATCGCATTCACAAACTCCTGAACCGTCCATCCCTTTTGTCTGCGGTAATTCAACTTGTACCTGTTCATCGTGTTTGTTATCATATTGAGACTCATGGGGGAGTACACAGGGTTCCGAACCTTGGGCTCTTTGCGGGCCTTCTTTGGCGCCGCCGGCGGCTTGGGGAGGGTGGGTGACGCGCGCTTCTTGGGAACGTATGCAGGGATGATGCGTTTCTCGCCCGTGATGGCATTCTCCACCTGTCGCGCCGCCCGTGCAGGGCTCTGGGGCACCTGAGTGTTCAGCCACGTCTTCACGGCCGCCTTGAAGTTCGCCACCTTGGGTTTGGGTTTCTGGAACGCTAGGTTGGTCACGAGGGTCTTGTACCCGTTCACCTTGTTTGCAGGCATCCAATTTGGAATTGGAATTGCCTTGCGGTACGCGTCTCGTGGACCTTGATTTGCCCGTCGAGTCTTGAGGTTCTTGATGAACGCCTTGTACGCCTTGTTCACAGCTGGCTTGAGTGGTTTGCCGCGCGCACCCGTGGGCAGTTTCTTGTACGCGGTTAGGAACGCCTGTTCGTTGCCCTTCTTGTACAGGTTCCCGAGGTTTTGGGCGACACGCACGGCATACTCCAATTCGAGTTCGAAATTGTTCGCCTCGTTGTTCGCCTCGACCTTGGCCTTGGCGGCCGCCGCCTTCACGCGTGCTGCCGCGTTTGACTCGGCCTTGGCCTTTGCCTCAGCCTTCGTCATACGATTGCCCATAGCAAAGGTTCGAACAGCCTCGAACCTGTTTGTAAGGGACATGTTGTTGTATTCGGCGTGGTACTGCGAAGGAATGACCGCCTTGGCAATCTTGTTCCGCTCCTCGGCCCCAAGCGTCGCCCATGCACGCTGTGTCTGAACACCTTCGCTCGTCGTCCGTGCGACCCGTCCGTTATTGAGAATCTTGTAATACATTCCATTCACAAATGCGTCGAACGTCCTGTTTGGTCTGTGTTCGCCCGTCTTGCGTTGAATGAGTGCAATGAGTGCACCCGGTGCCATCTTGTTCGTTGCCTGTGCAATGTTGAGGTTGCG
>Ga0213922_1000611_pt1 | contig 15879 bp, 19 predicted proteins | sample McNCre2917MG_FD_165060 | JGI IMG/M metagenome (GOLD analysis project Ga0213922, IMG submission 165060) | Freshwater microbial communities from McNutts Creek, Athens, Georgia, United States - 29-17 MG | ecosystem: Environmental > Aquatic > Freshwater > Creek | place: USA: Georgia | collected... | reverse complement strand
CACCCTGCGGGTCACGGGCGGCATAAAGGGTTTGCTCATCCATGAAGACGAGGCAGAAGGCCCCCTTCACCTTTGGCAAAAGCTCGAGTGCGGTTGCCTCAAGCGAGTGATCTTGGTCGCCGGCCATGAGTGCGGTCAGCACTGCGGTGTCGGTGGTGTTTCCGCCGGTGATCTCGTTGGTGCCCTGGTTAGGGTAGCGAGCTTTGAGCAAGTCAAGTAGGTCGGCGGTGTTGGTCAGGTTTCCGTTGTGCGCAAGCGCCACGGTTCCGGCAGAGGTGCGACCCAGGGTCGGCTGTGCGTTGCGCCAGTGCGATGCGCCGGTGGTTGAGTAGCGGTTGTGACCAACCGCGATGTGGCCGACGAGGCTTTCTAGAGCCGATTCAGAGAAGACCTGCGAAACCAGACCCATGTCTTTATAGACCAGGATTTTCTTGCCATCAGAGGTGGCGATGCCGGCAGATTCTTGCCCGCGGTGCTGAAGAGAATAGAGGCCGAAAAAGGCTAGTTTGGCAACTTCTTCACCCGGTGCCCAGACGCCGAAAACGCCACATTGGTCTTGCGGAGCTTTATCGTCGGCAGTTACAGAAATGTCTAGGTTTAGGTTGCCGTCTCCACGAATCACCCCTCTAGTTTAGTGGCTTCCAGGGTCTTTGACCGAGCGGTTCCGATTCGGTCGAGAATCACCGCGATGGTGACTCCGACCCCGGCACCGATTGCCGCCAAAAAGGCAACCAAATAACCCAGGATTGGGGCAGCCGTGCGCACCTCGGGCGAGATGCTCGCGTTTAGAACGAAGGCGACAATCACACCGATGATTCCACCGGTGAGCAGAAATGGGAAAAACTTCGGCGAGCGGCGGATGGTGACCTGTTCGGTCTTCAGAGTGGTTTTGGCCATAAGGCAATTCAACACGATTTTTCCGAAGGCTATTTCAAACCCCACTGTTGAGTGAAACTCTCAGCCTGCTCTCAGCAAGCGGGTCGAAACTATGCCAATGACTTCTTTGCGCAAAAATCTTCTGGTCAAGGTTCCCGCCATCACGGCTTTCTTTTGGATCATTAAGGTGCTCGCCACCACGGTCGGCGAAACCTTCGCCGATTTTCTAAACTCCAACCTGGCCGACGCTTGGGGGCTGACCGATGCCCAGGGCCTTCAAGTCATCTCGGCAGTCATGGGCAGCGCCTTGGTCATCATGCTGATTGTTCAATTCTCGGTTCGCCGCTATATCCCGGTGGTCTATTGGTTGACCATTGTGCTGATCTCGGTTGCCGGCACCCTAATCACCGATAATTTGCACGACGGCCTCGGGGTCGAACTTTGGGTCACCACGCTGATCTTCGGCGCGGCACTGATTGCGATTTTCGCGATTTGGTATCGCAGCGAACACACCCTGGCCATGAAGTCGATCAAGACTCGCAAGCGCGAGGCTTTCTATTGGCTAGCGATTCTGTTTACCTTTGCCCTGGGCACCTCGGCCGGCGACCAGTTTGCCGAATCGTTCAACCTAGGCTTTGCGGTTTCGCTCGCAATCTTTGCCGGCGGAATCGCGATCGTGGCTGTGCTTTGGAAGCGTGGCTTGGTTAGCGAGGTCACCGGTTTCTGGATTTGCTACATCCTGACTCGCCCACTCGGCGCATCACTGGGCGACCTGCTTTCGCAGCCTCACGCAGCCGGCGGTCTAGGAATCGGCACGACCAACACCAGCTATATCTTCTTGACCCTGATCTTGTTCTCGGTCGCATTCTTAAGCGTCACCAAGAAAGACGAAATCAAGGCATAAATTCGTTGACAGTTGGGTTTTAGTTAGGGTAGCCTAACCTCACTACTAAGTCAGAGAATACTGACCCAACGAAAGACGAAAATTGATCTCAAACCTTTTGATCGGGCTTCGCGAAGGCCTCGAAGCGGCCCTGGTGGTTAGCATCTTGATCACATACCTGGTTCGAACCGGTCGCAACAAGAGCATCAAGTTTGTTTGGCTCGGAGTCTTTTCGGCAGTAGTCGTCAGTTTTGGCCTCGGCGCCCTGCTCACCTTCACCACAGTTTCACTAACCCCGCACGCCGAAGAAATCTTCGCCGGCAGCATGTCGGTTCTAGCCGTGGCCTTGGTGACCTGGATGATCGTGTGGATGCGCAACGCAGGCAAGAAGATGAACGCCGAACTCGAGGGCAAACTCGAGAACGCGATCGTCGGTGGCGCAGTGGCAATCGCAGTGATGGCCTTCGCATCGGTGGCGCGCGAGGGAATCGAAACCACATTCTTCTTCTTCACCGCGGTTCAAGCCGCCGGTTCAACTGTCGGCCCGGTGATCGGCTTTGCCCTTGGCATCCTGATCTCGGCGGCCCTTGGCCTATTGCTTTACCGTCGCGCGATCAAGATCAACATGCGTCGCTTCTTCACCGTGACCAGCTATTTCTTGATTCTCGTTGCCGCAGGTGTCTTGTCTTATGGCATCAACGACTTGGCCGATGCCGGAATCGTGCCGGTCAACCTGGGCACCGCCTTCGACCTCTCGGCAACCATCTCTGAAGACAGTTGGTTCGGCGCATTGGCCAAGGGAATCTTCAACTTCAACGCTCAGACCAGCTGGCTATCGGCCATCACCTGGGTTGCTTATGTTGCCTTTGCAGTGTGGTTGTTCAACCGCAAGCCGGCTAAGTCTGGCGCAAACAAGGTTGCGGTTCCGCTCAAGCGCAAAGAAGCCGGCGCACTGGTCAAATAGCCAGCGGCCACTGGGCTAGCGGCTAGCGAATTAGCGGCAGCACCTCTGACAAGTCGGCACGGGTCCCCGAGGCAGAAACCTTGCCGCCGTCAACGGCGGCATCCCAGCTCATCGCACCGGTTGCCACGGCAAACCAGGTCTCCGGGGTCATTTCAACCACGTTTGGCGGGGTTCCGCGAGTGTGACGCGGGCCCTCGATGCACTGCGTTGCGCCGAGCGGCGGAACCCGAACCTCGACCGAATTGCCCGGAGCAACCTCGGCCAGCTCTTCGAGCAGAAATCTCACGGCGGTGGCCAAATCGGCGGCGACCGAGCCCGGCGCAGCCTGAACCGCGCGCACTGCTGCCCAACCGATGTCAGCCTTGATTCTGCGTCTTGCCATTCCTCTACTTTCTCACGCTCTGCCTAGACTTGAGCCATGCCTACGCTCGCCGCCATGATCACCTTCTTGATCACCGCCCTGGTGATCATCTTGATTCCTGGGCCGAGCGTGGTCTTTGCGATTGGCAGAACCCTCGCCCTGGGTCGCTCATCCGGGTTGGTCACCGTGGTGGCAAACGCCACCGGAACCAGCGTTTGGGTGATCGGCACGGCATTCGGCCTCTATGGCTTGGTCAGCGCTCTGCCCTGGTTGCTCGAAGTGATCAAAATCGGCGGCGTGCTCTATCTTGCCTATCTGGGCTATAAAACCGTGCGCGGCGCTGGCAAGCAGCACGCCAACATCATGAGCTCGAGCGATGCCAAGAAGCCACTCGGTCTGATTTTTCGCGAGGGTTTTTTCGTCGGTCTAAGCAACCCGAAGACCGCGGTTTTCTTCACCGCGGTGCTGCCGCAGTTCATCAACCCGGCCGGCAATTTTGTGATTCAGTTCTTGCTGCTCGGCATGATTTTCGAGGTCATCGGCACCCTGAGTGACGCCATGTATGTGTTGGCCGCCTCGGCCGTTCGCGACTGGATTCTCAACGAACCAAAGCGCCTGCACACCATCGTCGCCGTTGGCGGCTTCATGATTCTTGGCGTCTCCGCCTGGCTATTGGTCAACCTGATTTCTGGCCACTAGCGACGAGCCACCAGCGTCACACCAATCGTGAGCAGCGCGGCGAGCATCAACGCGGCGCCCTGACCCGAATTCAGCACACCGGTCTGCTGACCAATCGCGATCGCTGCGGTTGGCACCCCCAACTGGGCCGATGAGGCAAGCGCGAATCTCGCCGGCAATTTGGTCAAAACCCCGGATAGGTGAGTGACCAGCGCACCAACGAACAGCGCGCCCGAAAGCAGCAGCAGGTTCGGGCTGCCAAACAGCGCACGGATGTCGATCTGGGCACCAAGCACCACGAAGAACAGCGGTGCGAAGAAGCCCTCGGTCATGGCAAAGATCTGTCTGTCGAGGCGATGTGGCAAACCGTTGGCAGACAAGGCCAAACCGAAGGCGAAGCCAGCGATCATGATGGTCACCCCGAACCACTGGGCCAAACCGGCAAGCGACAGCAGAATGATCAGGCTGATTCGAAGCTCGAGCCCGAAACCTCGGGTCTTTGAAACCTTGCGGGCCTTGGCCCATTCGCCATCGGCGGCCAAAACCTTGAGCAGTCGATAGATCAGATAGGCAAGCATCGAAACCACAACCGCGCCGATCACCACCGAAATGAAGTTTGCACCCTTGATTGAAAGCGGCAGGGCGATCACGCTGAGCAGGTCGGCGATGGCGACCTGGGTGGTGAAAATCGCAAATTTCTCAGATGCGGGCGTGCCCGCGAATGCCGGCAGCAGCAGGGCCGCCGAGCTTGAAACCATGATGACCGCGAACATCGGGGCTAGGTCAAATGAGGTGAATGAGCCGATGGCATAGGCGATGGCAACCGCCGGCACCACCGAAATGGCCACGTTGCGCAGCGCCTTAGCCAAGACCTTGCTGGCGAACACCTCGTGAATGTTGATGTGACTCGCGCTCCACATCATCACCAGCGCAAAACCGATTTGCGAAAGCAACTTGATCGTCGAATCGTGACCGTTGACCCAGCCGAGACCTGAGGCTCCGATCGCGACACCGATCAGAATCTCACCGATAGCCACCGGGATGCCCAGGCGCTTTGGGATGGCCAGCAGTGGGCCAAGCAGCCCCGCGGTCAGCACCAGCGCAATCAACAACATGAGCCAAGTTTGTCACACCGAGCCTCGGCTAAACTTGACGGGTGAAGATTCTAGTTTTGGGCGCAGGCGCTCGCGAGCACGCAATTGTTAAGGCGCTTCTGCGCACCGGCACCGCTAAGGAAGACCTGATTGTCGCCCCGGGCAACGCCGGCATCGCTCTAGACGCACACACCGAGCCTTCACTCAACCCAAACGACCCGCTCGAGGTCACCAAGTTTGCCCTGCAGCACTCGATCGAGTTGGCCATCATCGGCCCAGAAGCCCCGCTGGTCGCCGGCGTTTCAGATGCCCTTCGATCTGAAGGAATCGCGGTTTTCGGCCCAAGCCAGGCTGCCGCGCAGCTCGAGGGTTCAAAGTCTTTCGCCAAAGAGGTAATGGCTGCCGCTGGCGTGCCAACAGGCATGGCCCGCGAATGCTCGACCATCGAGCAGGTCGCCGACGCAATGGATGAATTCGGTGCGCCATACGTGATCAAGGCCGACGGCCTGGCAGCCGGCAAGGGCGTGATCGTCACCAACGACCGTGAGGCCGCACTGGCTCACGCCGAAAAGTTCATGCACATCGGAATCTTGGTTGAAGAATTCTTGGCCGGCCAAGAAGTCAGCCTGTTCTTCTTGGCTGACGGCAAGACCGTGGTTCCGTTGACTCCGGCTCAAGACTTCAAGCGCGCCTATGACAACGACGAGGGTCCGAACACCGGCGGCATGGGTGCCTATAGCCCGCTGCCTTGGCTTCCCGAGGGCTTCGTCGAAGAGGTTCAGCGCGATGTCGCCCAGCCGACCGTTGATGAAATGGCCAAGCTCGGCACTCCGTTTATTGGTCTGCTCTATTGCGGTCTGATCGTGACCGAGCGCGGAATCCGTGTGATCGAATTCAACGCCCGCTTCGGCGACCCAGAGACTCAGGTTGTGCTTCGTCGCCTGACCAGCTCGCTCAGCGGCCTGCTATACAAGGCGGCAACCGGCCAGCTCAATGGCACCACCGCCCCAGACTTCACCAAGGATGTCGCCATCACCGTGGTGCTGGCCAGCGAGGGATACCCAGACACCTCGGCACCGAACCGCCCGATTTCGGGCTTGGCCGAGGCCGAGGAAGCCGGCGTCGAAATTTGTCACGCGGCGACCGCATCGGGCACTGACGAAACAGGCGAAGAGGTCTTGATCGCCACCGGCGGCCGAGTGCTTTCGGTGGTGGCCACCGGCACCGACTTCAACAGCGCTCGCAAGCAGGCCTATGCCGGCATCGAAAAGATTTCGCTCGAAGGTTCGCACTATCGCAGTGACATCGCGGCAAAGGTTGCCGACTAATGACCGACAACTCAGGCGCATCAATGGGCGCGCCAATCGAAATTCCGGGCTGGGTTCACATCTATTCGGGCAAGGTTCGCGACCTCTATGAGAGCGTGCAGCCGAGCCTGAGCCACCTGATTTTGGTGGTCGCGTCAGATCGCGTGAGCGCCTTCGACCACATCCTTGAACCGGCAATCACCGGCAAGGGCAAGCACCTCACCGCACTAACCAACTGGTGGTTTGACCGCCTGGATGTGCCGAATCACACCGACTCTGAGGTTGAGGTTCCGGCCGAGGTTGCCGGCCGTGCGACTATCGCCAAGAAGCTCGAGATGTTTCCGGTTGAGTGTGTGGTTCGTGGCTATATCAGCGGTTCGGGCTGGCAGGAATATCAGGCCACCGGCGAAATCTGCGGCATCAAACTGCCCGAGGGTTTGACCTTCGGCGGCAAGTTGCCTGAGCCGATTTTCACCCCGGCCTGGAAGGCGCCGATTGGCGAGCACGACGAAAACATCACCTTCGAGCGCGTGGTCGAATTGGTTGGCGCCGAGAACGCTGCCAAGATTCGCGACCTGAGCCTCAAGGTTTTCAAGCAAGCGAGTGCGCTTGCCGAGCACGCCGGGCTCATCCTTGCGGACACAAAGTTTGAGTTTGGCATTGACCCACTAAACCACCAAGAAATTGCCGAATTCAATGGTGTGCGCGGAACCATCACGCTCGGTGACGAGGTCTTGACCCCAGATTCGAGCAGGTTCTGGAGCAAGGCCGCGTGGGATCGCGGCGAGCGCAAAGAGTCTTTCGACAAGCAGATCGTGCGCAACTGGTTGGCCGACAACTGGGATAAGCACGGCACTCCGCCGGCCCTGCCCGCCGAAATCGTCGCCCAGACCGCCGACCGCTATGCCGAGTTGGTCGAGCGATTGACCAGCGAAGTCGCCTAGTCGGCAACCCGTCAAACCCTGCCTCACAGATTCACAGGAATACCCCGCAACAACCAACCGTTAGATAAACCGTGACCACGACCCGCATCAGTGACGAACGCCAAGAGGCAATTCTTGAGGCCGCTCAGACGCTAATTGCAACCAGGGGCGTGGATGCGGTTTCGATGGCAACGCTTGCCGAGGCCACCGGGCTGAGCCGCCCGGCGATTTATCAATACTTCGCGTCTAAAGACCACGTGTTGGCCGAGCTGGTTATCAACGAGATGGCCGACCTCAGCAACGCGATCGAGCGTCACATCGAGGGCCTCGAAGAACCGCTTGAGCGAATCCGAATCTGGATTCACTATTCGCTCGCCCACCTGGCGAGCGCCGAGCACCGAATCATCCGTGAAATTTCGGTGGCCAGCCTGCCCGAAGAATCTCGCGGCATGATCAATGCGATGCACGGATACTTTATGACCGCGCTGCTCAGCCCGGTTCGTGAGATCGGCGTTAAAGACGTGACGGCCACCGCTCACCTGATTTTTGCATCGGTGGCAGCAGCCGCCAAGAGAATTGACGAAGGCAGCGAGTTCGTTAGAGAAGCCGCTGCCCTCGAGCAATTCACCGTCGCTGGCCTAGTCGCCAGCGCTAAAGCGAACTCCGAACGTTAGTTCTTCCTCACTACCTTCTTCTTTACAACCTTCTTCGCCACTGGCTTCCTAGCAACTGGCTTCTTCACGACTGGCTTTGGAGCCACAACAACAGCTGCTGCGCCGAAGGTCACCGGAATGAAACGGTCGAGGGTGAAGTCGGTTGCGCCGCCCATGTGGTCGCGACGAACGTGAATGCCACAGGCAACCTTGGTGCAGTCAATGGTGTTGCTGCCCGAGGTGAACTGAGCAACCACTGGAACCTGAAGTGGCTTGGTTGCGTCACTTGCGTGCTGTGCCAATGAGGCTGGGTCGGTTGATGCCCAAACGGTCTTGTCCATGCCAACGCAGTCGGCTGGGCGACCCTTAGCTGCATCGGCAAGGGTGCCAGCGCAGAGACGAAGGTAGATGCCTTCACCAGCAGGGATGTTTAGAGCGGTCACGGTGACGGTGTCACCGGCAACTGCTAGGTTCTGGGTCTTGTCGGCGCTGACGCTGAAGTCGGCTGCCTGTGCTGGTGCGGTGGCAACCAATGCCGAGACTGCGGTTAGCGCTGCAATCGCAACGGTAGCAATGCGGTTCTTGTTCATTTTTCTCCTTGGATGGTGATTGCACCGACTTGTGGTCGGCTATTTGAACGTGACGGGGATAATCACGTCGGCTTTTCGGTTATCCGATTGGGTGTGGTCGGCGCGGGTCAAAATCGCGCACTTGACGACCTTGCAGTCATAGCTGCCGATCTTCTGGGTTGCCGGAACCTGCACGCTGAAGCTTCCGGTGGTCGTGGTCTTGCCCTTGAGTCTGCCCGCGGTGACCTTCGCGGTTACCGGGGTGAACGGCTTGACCAGGGTGATCGCATAGAGCGGCGGGTTTGAAGAAACCCAGACTGCCTGGTTGTTTTTGCCGGTGATATCGAACGGGCCACACAGCTCTGGTCGCTTGCCCTTTGGCGGAATCACGCAGAAGGTCACATAGATTCCGGTCTTCAGGTCATAGCCCTTGCCACTGACGTTCAACATCTGACCGTCGGCAACATTCTGGGATGCGTCAACAGTGAGCACCTGGCCCATCGACCCGGTTGCGGTGTTTGGGTTAGCAGCGGCTGGCGCCGCAAAGGCAGGCTGAACGCCGCTTAGTGCGGTCGCGGCAAGACCGAGAGCTGCTAGGAATTTGATCACCAGACAAAGTTAGGTTGGTGAAATGTTTTGAACCTGACAGGTTGTCAGCAATTAGAAAACCCGCCCACTCAAGCGAGAAGGCGGGTCTTTTGGATTTCGTTGACTAGTCGTTGCAGGTGCAACGCTGCTCTGGGGTAACGCCCTCCAGCGCTTCCTCAATGTGCTGGCCACAGCCGGTCCAGGTGACTTTGCTACATTCAGGGCATAAAGCTGGTGAACACATGATTTCTCCCTACTTCTTGGCGCCGAAAAGCCGAGCAAAGAAGCCAGGCTGCTTCGGGTCGTTTGCGTGACCCTGGCACTGCTGTGCCTTAGGGATTCCCCTCATGACCTCGTTGACATGCTGGCCGCAGCCAGACCAGGATGCTTTGCCACACTTGCGGCAGGTGACTCTCTGACACATTTTGATTCCTTCGGTTTGATTTGATTGTTGGCGTTGGGTGAATTACTGAACGATTGGCAGGCCTGTGGCGCCGGTGGCGTCACTGATTCCGCCGGCATTGGTGAGAGCACCGGTGAAACCGTTTTGCTTCATCCAGTCGATGGCTATGCCCGCGCGACGACCCGAGTGGCAATAGACAACATAGTTCTTTGCTTTGTCGAACTGCCCCATCTTGGCTGCAAAATCTGCGTCTTCGACATCGACGTTGACTGCGCCCTGCAGATGCCCGCCCGAAAACTCAGCCGGGGTGCGAACGTCGATCACTGCCGCAACTGACTTCATGTCGATCGAAGGGCCACTGGCGCAAGCAGAAATCGCGGTGACCGCGAATAGCGCCACAAGTGCTGCGGCTAAAAACTTGAAAAACTTAGACAACTGAAACCTTTCGCAGTTCATTTTGTATACCCCCTAGGGTATGCTAGAAATGGTTGAAATTGCAAACACCGCAGTCAAAACGGCGACCGAGAAGGAGCGAAATGCAACTCGAACAATCAGAGCTCAAGGCGGCACGCGACCGCCTGATGCGGGTTCAAGGTCAAATTGGCGGCATCGTCAAGATGATTGACGAGGGTCGCGATTGCACCGAGTTGCTCAACCAACTGTCGGCCGCCAGCACCGCACTTAGCCGTGCCGGCTTCACGATCATTTCTTCGGGCATGAAGGCCTGTGCCACCAGCCCGGATGGCGACCCACAACGCAAGGCTCTCGAAAAAGCCTTCATGTCATTGGCCTAGGAGGGCGAGATGAAGGTAGTAATCATCGGCGGAGTTGCCGGCGGAATGTCGGCGGCGGCTCGTCTGCGACGGCTGGACGAAAAGGCAGAAATCACCGTTTATGAGATGAGCGAGCACGTCAGCTATGCCAACTGCGGGTTGCCATATTTCGTCAGCGACGTGATTTCAAACCGCGATTCATTGCTGCTGCAAACCCCGAAGGCGCTCTGGAACCGATTCAGAATCAAAGCTCAGGTGCAGTCGATGGTCACCGCGATTAATCGCGAAGCTAAAACCGTCACGGGCAAGAACCTAGCCACCGGTGAAACCTTCGAAGACGGCTATGACAAGTTGGTCATCTCGACCGGCGCGAAGCCGCGTCGACTGAACATCCCAGGCATTGAGCGCGCACTCTCGCTTCGAAACGTGACCGACGCCGACACCGTCAAGGCGACACTCCAAGCCGCCGAAAACAAGTCGGTTGCGATTCTCGGCGCGGGTTTCATCGGGGTTGAGTTGGCCGAAAACATTCGGCACCTCGATTATCCGGTGACGATAATTCAGCGCAGCAACAGCATCCTTGGGCAATTTGACCCTGAGATGGTTCAGCCGCTGCAGGCAAGACTCGAGAAGCACGGTGTGCGCATCGAACTAAACAGTCACGTTGATCACATCACCAAAGACCACGTGGTTCTGACCGATGGTCGAAAGATCGAGGCCGGTCTAGTTTTCACGGCAGCCGGCGTTGACCCGGATAACGCTTTGGCGCGCGAGGCAGGCCTGCGAATCGGGGCAACGGGCGGGCTCTGGGTCGATGACCAGCAGCGCACGAGTGACCCAGATATTTTTGCCGCCGGTGACGCGGTCGAGAAAAACGGCGTCTTGACCGGTGACCAGGTTCTGATTCCGCTGGCGAACCTAGCCAATCGTCACGGTCGATTGGTGGCCGATGTCATCGCCGGTCGAAAGGTGCGTGCGCACGCGGCCGCCGGCACTGTGATCATTGGGGCGTTCGGTTTTGCCGTTGGCATCACCGGGTTGAGCGAACGAGCTGCGGTCAAGGCCGGCATCAAGCACCAGGTGATTCACGTGCATCCAAATAATCACGCGGGATACTATCCGGGGGCTTCGCGCCTGTCGCTGAAGGTGCTTTTCGACCCTGAAACCGGTCGAATTCTCGGCGCCCAGGCCAACGGTGAAGACGGCGTAGACAAGCGCATCGACGTGATTGCGGCCGCGATGCATGCGACCGAGAACCACGGTGGTCTCAACATCGACGATCTAATGGACCTCGAGCTTGCCTACGCCCCGCAATTTGGCTCGGCTAAAGACCCAATCAACATCGCCGGATATGTCGGCAACAATGTGTTCAACGGCACCACCCCGACCCTGCAGTGGCACGAGCTTGAAACCGCTCGAGCTGCCGGGGCGCAGGTGATCGACGTGCGCTCGGGTGGCGAGCATGGCGCCGGCAACATCCCTGGAACTCTCAATATTCCGGTCGAAGAACTGCGCGATCGCTTGGATGAGGTTCAACTCGAAGATGTCGTGGTTTATTGTCAGGTCGGTCAGCGCGGGCACATCGCCACTCAGATCTTGAAGGCAAACGGAGCGAATGTGCGCAACCTGGATGGCGGCTATCTGACCTGGTCGGCAGGAGAAAAGGCTCTGGGTTAGCGAATTCTCGCCGCAGCGGCGGGCACCTGAGAAATAGCCTTGGCATATGCGTTGCCGGGCGCCTCGAGTGCTCCAGGCATGCGATCTAGTGGGCCGGCCGGGTCACAGTTGACGAAAGTGATGTCTTGAACGCCGATTCGCGTGAAAACTTCATCCAACAACGGGCGCAAGAAGTCGTGCTTCATGTTTTCGCCCTCGCTATAGAGGCCGCCGCTGGCGATGATCACGGTCACCGGCAAGTCGGCGAGCGCTCCGGTTTGCTGATAGAAAGTCTTGACGTTGACGATTCGGTCGATCCAGGCCTTGAGCGAACTCGGCGGCCCCCAGTTATACATCGGGGTCGCAATGGCAAGTGCCGAAGCACCAATCAACTCTTCGGTTAATTCGTGGGCGAGTGCGAAAGCCGCAACATCCTCGGGGGTTTGGCGGTCAACCGGGATGCGCCCGGCGCGCTGAGCGGCAAAGTCAAGGTGGGGCACATCGCCGGCAAATCGTCGCTTGATCTCAACACCCGGATGCGCGGCAACGAACTGCCCCTCGAACTCGGCCAAGACTCGGTTTGACCAAGAATCTTCGCCGCGGGTTGACGTGGTCACGCTCAGTAAATAGCTCATGCCGAAGCCAACCGAATTCGAGGCCCAAGGATTCCTTGAATACCCGCTAAAATAGAAGGGTTCGCCCAGCCAAAGACGGCCGTTCGTGCGCCCACCTGCCGCCTAAAAATCAGGAGTTCCTGTGCCAAAAATCATCGTTGAAGTTATGCCTAAAGAGGTTCTTCTAGACCCAGCCGGCAAGTCGGTTAACAACGCCCTCCACCGCTCAGGCCACACATCGTCGACTATTGCTGGCATCACGGCCGTTCGCATCGGCAAGCGCATCGAGCTTCACTTCGACCGCCCAGTCACCGACGCAGACGTTGCCGAGGCGCAGAAGATTGGCGAGAACTTCTTGAGCAACGCAGTTATTGAAGACGTAGTCTCAGTAACCGTTCAGAACTAATCGGCGGCTACCCATGACTTTCAAGATCGGTGTTGTCACCTTTCCGGGCACCTTGGATGACCGCGACGCACAGCGCGCAGTTCGTCTAGCCGGTGGCGAGGCCGTCGCTCTATGGCACGCAGACGAGAACCTACACAAGGTCGACGCAGTCGTCCTACCTGGCGGCTTCTCATACGGCGACTACCTTCGCTGTGGCGCAATCGCAGCTCAGGCTCCGGTGATGGACAGCATCATCAAGGCAGCCAACGGCGGCCTGCCGGTGCTCGGCATTTGCAACGGATTCCAGGTTCTAGTCGAGTCACACCTGCTGCCAGGTGGCCTGATTCGCAACGAAAAGCAGCACTTCATCTGCCGCGACCAGACCCTGGTGGTTGAAAACATCAACACCCCTTGGACCAACCAGTTCACTCAGAACGAAGAGATCGTCATCCCGTTGAAGAACGGCGAGGGCGGCTACATCGCCACCGACGAGACACTGAAGCGTCTCGAGGGCGAGGGCCTAGTTGCCTTTAGATACAAGGATGTAAACCCAAACGGTTCGATGAACGACATCGCCGGCCTGCGCAACGAGCGTGGCAACGTAGTCGGTCTAATGCCTCACCCAGAACACGCAGTCGAGGCCGGTTTCGGCCCAGACATGCCAGGCACCATGCGCTCAGGCGTTGACGGCCTCAAGTTCTTCACCTCAGTTCTTAACTCACTAGTCAACGCGTAAGGCAAACCCCATGGCTATCTTCAAGAAGAAAAAACCAGAGTTCGTGCCATCAGGCGTTGACACCACCGCGAACGCAGCGGTCACTCCAGACAAGGCACTGCCATATGCGCAGCTTGGCCTCAAGGATGACGAGTATGCCCGCATCCAGGAGATCCTGGGTCGCCGCCCAACCGCTTCAGAGTTGGCCATGTATTCGGTGATGTGGTCTGAGCACTGCTCATACAAGTCTTCAAAGATCTATCTTCGCCAGTTCGGCGAGAAGGTCACCGACGAGATGAAGAAAGACCTCATGGTCGGCATGGGCGAAAACGCCGGCGTGGTCGACATCGGTGAGGGCTGGGCGGTCACGTTCAAGGTTGAGTCACACAACCACCCTTCATACATCGAGCCTTTCCAGGGCGCGGCAACCGGCGTCGGCGGCATCGTTCGCGACATCTTGACCATGGGCGCACGCCCAATCGCCGTGATGGACCAGCTTCGTTTTGGTGAGCCATCAAACCCAGACACCGCACGCGTGGTGCACGGTGTGGTGGACGGCATCAGCTTCTATGGCAACTGCCTCGGCCTGCCAAACATCGGTGGCGAGACCGTTTTCGACAAGGTTTACCAGGGCAACCCACTGGTCAACGCACTGTCTGTTGGCGCACTGCGTCACGAAGACCTAAAGCTGGCTAAGGCTTCAAACCCTGGCGACCTAGTCATCCTGTTCGGTGCCCGCACCGGCGCAGACGGCATCGGTGGCGTTTCGGTGCTTGCCTCTGAGACCTTCGATTCAACCGGCCCAAGCCGCCGCCCAGCCGTTCAGGTTGGCGACCCATTCGCCGAGAAGGTGCTCATCGAGTGCTGCCTCGAGCTATACAAGGCTCAGGTTGTGGCTGGTATTCAGGACCTCGGTGGCGCAGGTATCTCATGTGCAACCAGCGAGCTCGCCTCAAACGGTGGCGCCGGCATGCGCGTTCAGCTTCAGCACGTTCTAAAGCGCGACGAGTCACTAACCCCTGAAGAGATTCTGATGTCAGAGTCACAGGAGCGCATGATGGGCATCGTGCCAAAGAAGCACCTCAAGGCTTTCGAGGCAATCGTCAACAAGTGGGAAGTCGAATACTCGGTAATCGGCGAGGTCATCAACGAAGACCGCCTATACATCAACTGGGGCGAAGAAGAGATCGTCAACGTGCCACCGCGCACCGTTGCTCACGACGGCCCGGTTTATGAGCGCCCGGTCGCCTACCCGGCATACCAGGATGCCCTAAACGCCAACACCGTTCACGTTGCAGCTAACGGCAATGGCCTTCACCGCCACAACGACAACGGTTCAGAGCTTGCCGCTCAGGTGGTTCAGGTTGTTTCAAGCCCAAACCAGGCTGACAAGGGTTGGATCACCGACCAGTACGACCGCTATGTCGGTGGAAACACCGCACTAGCTCAGCCAGACGACTCGGGCATGATCCGTGTGGATGAGAAGTCGGGTCTGGGCATCGCCCTGGCCACCGACGCCAACGGTCGCTATTGCTATCTAGACCCATACCAGGGCGCAAAGCTTGCGCTTGCCGAGGCATACCGCAACGTAGCCGTCGGTGGAGCCCGCCCAATGGCCGTCACCAACTGCCTCAACTTCGGAAGCCCTGAGAACCCAGAGGTCATGTGGCAGTTCAAGCAGGCAACCGCTGGTCTTGCCGATGGCTGTCTAGAGCTTGGCATCCCGGTTACCGGTGGAAACGTTTCGTTCTATAACCAGACCGGCGATGTTGCGATTCACCCAACCCCGGTTGTTGGTGTGCTCGGTGTGATCGACGACGTTGCTCGCCGCATCCCATCGGGCTGGCAAGACGAGGGTCACAACATCTATCTTCTAGGTGTCACCAAGGATGAGCTCGATGGCTCGGTTTGGTCAGAGGTAATCCACGGTCACCTAGGTGGTCGCCCACCGGTAGTTGACCTAGCTTTCGAGAAGCAGCTTGCCGAGGCAATCGCCGCCGGCAGCGAGCAGGGCCTAATCGCCTCGGCTCACGACCTTTCTGAGGCTGGTCTCGCTCAGGCAGTGGTTGAGTGCTCACTTCGCTTCGGCATGGGTGCCCGCATCTGGCTTGGCGAGATCTGTGAGCGCGATGGCGTTGACCGCACCGCCGCTCTGTTCTCAGAGTCAACCGGTCGCGTGCTCGTCTCAGTCGGCCGCGAGGATGACGTGAAGTTCGTCGGCCTCTGCGAAGCCCGCGGAATTCCAGTGCTGCGCATTGGTGTCACCGACAACTCAGGCCACCTAGAAATCCAGGACATCGCGAACTGGAACCTGGCCGACCTTGGTGCTGCGCACAAGGGCACTTTGGCTGAGCTATTTGGCTAAATAAGGTAGCTCCGTGAACAACGGTGTGATAAATAGGTCTCGCATTTCAGCCAAATGTTGCTACTCGCTCGT
>Ga0213922_1000608_pt1 | contig 15963 bp, 14 predicted proteins | sample McNCre2917MG_FD_165060 | JGI IMG/M metagenome (GOLD analysis project Ga0213922, IMG submission 165060) | Freshwater microbial communities from McNutts Creek, Athens, Georgia, United States - 29-17 MG | ecosystem: Environmental > Aquatic > Freshwater > Creek | place: USA: Georgia | collected... | reverse complement strand
GTCGGTGTAGTTTAATGGATCAAGCTCGTACAAAATGCCATTTGCGTAATCGCCAACCAACACTAAGCCTTGAAACGACGCAGAGCAGTTGCCGCGATGCCGACTGTATGTGTTTGTGTTATCGCAATAAAGCCATTTGTGCCACATTTGCGACGTTGCATCGTATGCCCACGTTATGTTAATTGTCGGAAAACTAACAACGTACACTTCGTGACCTTCTAGCTGATAAGTCCACGCTATTGCATCATCAATGTATTGATTGACTAGCGTGTTTTCTACAGCGTGTGTCGATATGCGCTGTGGTCGATAGCCGTTCATTTGCACAATTACGCCTTGACCACGATTGTTGCGAGAAACATACGCAAACGAATCGCCAAATCGAGCCATTGAAAACTGTGCTGCAATGCCGTGCTGTGTTGAAGTGCCCGGTATGCGCTGAAACGGGAACGGATACGCACCTACGTCGACCCATACTTCAGATGAAGTTTCGCCCAATAAATACACCTCTCGATGATCTACAATTAGCGAAACTAAATTGTCAGGACCGCCATCTTTAGACGCAAACGCCAAAGAATTACTAATCGGCGATAACAAATTGGATGAACCCCATTGCTGCGTGCTAGGTCTGTTATAAACAAAATAATTGTCAACAATGTCTACAGTGTTGCCGCCAGTGAACGCACCGTCAGTGTCTGGTAATTGAGTAAAGTTCAAACCGTACATTGTTTGACCTGTACCAATCGTGTGCGATGTGCTGAGAGTGTAAGTGCCTGTGCTGCCAGTGCCTGTGCCTAATGCAGTAATAATTGTGTTTGATGTAACGCCTGCGCCTTGCACAGTTTGGCCTAAGTACAACGTACCGCTTGCAACAGCAGAAACAGTCATTGTTGTGCCAGACACTGTTGCGGTGTATCTAGCGCCAACAGTTGCAGAATTCATTGTTTGCGACGAAACAGTTTGGCTAATATTTATTGTGTACGTTCCAACGCCGCCTGAGCCTGTGCCTAATGCAGTAATGACTGTTTCTGGCGTTACTCCCAAACCAAACAATGCTTGATTTGCAGCAATTGTGCCGCTAGTAATTGCTGTAACAGTAAGAGTTGTGCCGCTAATTGAGCCTGTAAAAATAGCAGATGATGGCGATGATATGCGCCATGTGTAACGATGCGCACCGTCTACAATGTAAACGTTTACGCCGTTATCGCTGATGCCAACACGACCTGTAGTAGTGAGCAGTTGCCCAACCATTTTAGGAATAAAGTCGGAAGTCATAACGTACACATAAGCACCAACGACTGCGACTAACTGTACGCCGCCTGATACGGTGCGTAAACCACGCACTTCTTGCGAGTTTTGAAATACTGTTTTTGGAGTCAAACCCGGAGTTGGATATAAAGACACAACGCCACGTTCGCCGCCTTGTTTCAGCGGATCAATTTCTGGGCGCCAGTTAATGCACTCTTGACCCTCTTGATAAATAGAGGGCGCCTCGTAGCTTGGGCCAACAAAGCCAAAGTCAGCCATTACACAAACCCACCGTGCAGGATAAAGCTCGCGTCTTTACGCTTGCCAGAAATCAACACGTCGTTGTATGTCGCAACCTGTGGCGGCCGCATGTTCGTGCGTTTGACAGTTGCTTTGCCTTGCGCAGCAAATGCTGTAATCATTTGAATTTGCGTTTGCGATGCTTTGCCGTACATTGGCATTAAGCGTTCAGCCAAACACCAGCGCAGGGCCATCATGTAGCCTTGTGGCAGAGCGAATGTGTCATAGAGCGTGTTGTAACGCGCAAAGACGGTATCGGCGAATAGGTGCATTTCGCCCTGCGCCGGGTTTGGCCATAAGTAAATCGTGCCCAATGTCTCAGCTGGCATGTAATACAGAGCTTTAGGCCACGGGCCGTTGAGAGATTTAAGACCGATTACCGCATACTGATCGACGTTTAAAACTGCAACTGGATAGTCCAAACCCCCGCCGTAGATTGGCGCACCGTTACTCGTGGTAGTAACGCGCACAAAAGCAGATGTAATTGCTAGTGGCCGTTGGTAATAAGCTGAAATTGTCGTGCTTGCAACAGTTTGAGAAACGCTTACTGTGTACGTTCCAGCTTCGTTTACGTTGCCACCTGCGCCAGAAACAAAGCCAACAATTGTTGTGCCTGACGTGACGCCAGTGCCTGAGATTGTTTGACCGATAGCAAGCGCGCCTGATGCGATTGCAGTGACAGTGAGAGTTGTACCGCTGATTGAGCCGGTAAAGCTCGCGCCGACCTGCCCGCCCGGTCCAATTGTGTATTGGATTTGATTCTGCGTTGTAGGAAAAATGATCTCGCTTTTGTAGTAAATCATCATTGATTCGTTCGACCATTGATCTATCATGTCATTCAACATGTCAAACGCGTCTTGCGCAGCTTCTGGTGTAGGCGTTTCGCCCGCTTCAAGCGCGCCAATGTCTTTAAGGGCGCGGCTGATAATATCAATTGGCTGAGTCATTTTTCACCTATTTAAATGGCGAAAACACGTTTTTCATCCACGGCAACGTGGTCTTGCCCAATTTCAACGTTTCAAGCTGTTTTTCTAAGTTTGATTTTATGACAGAAACACCGTCTACGATAGATGCTTGTTCAATCCAATAAGCAATGTCGCTTTCTCGTACATCGTTAAACGGCATTTTTATTACTTTTTCTGCAAATTCCCAGTGTCCTTCAGTTTCTACCTTATTTTCGCCATCATCAGCAGAAACGCGATAATGCGCGTGCGTAATTAAGTCATTTTGAGCGTCAATTCCTAGAATTTTCCAAACATATTTAATCATTTGTTAGTAATTCTCAAAATTTCATCAATCGTTTCTAAAACTTCCCATGAGTTACCATTCATTCCGTAAGCAATAACAATTTGTTTGCCATCCTCATTCGTGTTTTCGTAGAAAGACATAATCATGTCGGTGTTAAGAATTAAACCCTCACCGATACGGCCTTTCGTGGCATTGGTCAGTTTAAGCAGCATTGACAACCACCCATGAAGTTGTGGCTTCATCCCAGTTATAAATTTGTCCGTCTGTCGGCATAGGAGTCGGCGCATCCCACAGGCAGGTATCCTCATTCAGAACCCATGACGCATAGGGTTGTGGAGGAATGAACGCATCACGCTGCGCGTCATAGGTATAGCCAAGACCCGCGTAGTTCTTGCGGAAAGGAGTGCCGCCTAGAGCGTGAACGCCACCATGCGTGTTGTACGACGTTTGCTTGTAAACATCGCCGGTACGCGCAGATAGCTCTGCTTCTTTGCCGTTATCTTCGTCACGCCCAACGGTGACAAAAATCACAATGTTGTTTGCATCTAGTTTTGCGAAATGAGCCATGTTCGTTCCTAGTTAAAGGTTACGGTTTCAGATGTTGTTGATGTAGCGGTTACTGTATAAATCGTAAAATTTCCTGATGTTGAGGAGCTTTGCGTCACGCCACCAGAGAAAGTTGCTTTGTAATCAGATGGAATTTTAATAATAACTATGCCGCTGCCACCAGCGCCGCCATTGCCATTTGCTCCACTAGACGAACCAGCACCTCCACCACCACCGCCAGTATTCGCAGTGCCAGCGGTTGCAGTTCCACTTGTTGCGCCGTTCCCGCCACCTCCTGTGCCACCAGAACCAGCAGATTTGCTTAGTGAAGATGATGCGCCTCCACCGCCACCACCTGCTCTTGTGACAGCAGAGCCAGTAATGCTAGAAGAAACGCCATTGCCACCATTGCCACCAGCACTAGAAGATGCTGTAGCACCTGCCGCACTTGCGCCACCGCCGCCGCCTCCAGTGCCGTTGGCGCTGCCACCACCAGAACCGCCGGCATATCCTTGATTAGCTGTACCAGAACCGCCAGCACTAGTAGTACCAGCGGTATTGCCTCCACCTGAGCCGCCTGTTGCACCTGTTCCACTTCCATCCCAACCGCCACGACCACCGCCAGTTGATGTAACAGAACCAAAAACAGAATTACTACCACTTGTAGGAGCCGATGAACGAGCCGCACCTCCCGTACCACCACCGCCAACAGTAACTGTATAAGCAGTTCCAAGAGTAATGTTTAATGCTGTTTCAGCAGCAGCGCCGCCTCCAGAAGTTCCCGCAGAAGTGCGATAGCCACCTGCACCCCCACCGCCGCCAGTTGACGCATTTCCAGTTGCAACCTCACCGCCGCCGCCAGCCCCTCCAGCGATCACAAGATAGTCAGCGGTAACGGTTGTTTTTGCGGCAAAAGTAACAGTTTCAGATGTTGTGCTTGTGGCAGTAATAGAGTAAACAATAAATCCAGAAACAGATGTGCTAATGGAGTAGGTCACGCCACTAGAGAATGTAGCAATTACATTGTCTGGCACTTTGATGATGACAATGCCAGAACCGCCAGCAGCAGCAACACCTGTGCTTCCATATCCACCTCCACCGCCACCTCCAGTGTTTGCAGTACCCGCAGTTCCATTAATAGCACCGCCAGTACCGCCACCACCCGCGCCACCAGCGCCGCCAATAACGTTAGATGAACCTCCACCACCACCTGCGCGAGTTACACTTGAACCAGTAATGCTAGAAGCCGTACCTGCACCGCCCGCGCCGCCAGTAATTGTAGCAGGGGGTGCTGCGCCAACAGCACTTGCTCCACCGCCACCGCCACCACCGTTATATGCAGAATTGCTTGCTCCGCCATTGTTTCCTTGAGATGGACTTACGCTTGGCGTATTTCCAGTACCGCCAGAAGCAGAGGAAGCACCTTGACCACCACCACCACCAGAACCACCGTCTTTACCATTCCTAGAGTTTCCACCAGCGGCTCCACCACCGCCGCCAGCCGACGTAATGGTAGAAAAAACAGAGTTACTGCCGTTTGACCCGTCACCTGTAGTCCCACCCTGACCAGTAGTTCCAGCGCTACCTCCAGCTCCTACTGTGACTGTGTACGCAGTGCCAAACGTAATAGTTTGAGTCGTAGAGCTTCTGTAGCCACCTGCTCCACCACCGCCACCTCCACCACCTGCTGCTGCACCCCCTCCACCGCCGCCAGCAACAATCAACACATCAGAGATTGGCGCACCAGCGTAAAACGTCACCGTCTCCGATGTAGTCGAAGTCGCTGTGACTGAATAGATGTTGTAACCAGCAACAGATGTGCTAGTCGTGTACGTTACACCGCTAGAGAACGACGCATAGTGCGTTGACGGAATCTTGATAATAACGATGCCACTGCCGCCAGCGCCGCCCGCTTGCCAAACTGAACCGTTGTAAGCGCCAGCGCCACCGCCGCCACCAGTATTGGCTGTTCCAGCAACGCCAACCCATGAAGTTCCAGAGCTTCCACCTGCGCCGCCGCCGCCAGAACCACCAGAGCCGGGGGTGGTTATAAAGACCGAACCACCAGCGCCACCACCTCCACCGGCACGAGTTACTGATGAGCCAGTAATGCTTGATGCTGTTCCATTTCCACCAGAGCCAACGACAGATGTTGTACCTGTGCCACCTACTGCGCCCGCGCCGCCGCCGCCGCCCGTTCCATAATTTGCAGAACCTGTGTTTTGACCACCAGCGTTTCCTTGTCCTGAAGTTCCAGCAGCAGCAGTAAATGTTGGTGCGCCACCATAAGAACCCGCGCCACCACCTGAGCCACCGCTGTTACCAGCAGCGCTTCCTCCACCATAACCGCCGCCCGTTGATGTGATTGTGCTAAATACAGAATTTGAACCATTTGACCCATTGCCGCCACCAGTTGATGCGCCGCTACCACCAGCGCCAACGGTGACTGTATATGCTGTTCCAGTAGTTATTGATTGTGATGTTAGTTCACGATAACCACCAGCTCCACCGCCCCCTCCAAATGCACTACCACCCCCACCCCCTCCAGCAATAACTAGATAGTCTGCGGTTAGAGCAGCAGCAGCAGCTTTACGCACTAAAAAGAAATTTTTAGCTGCAAACATTAAGCAAATGCCTGTGCGTAAGTTCCGTACCAAACAGAACCGTTAGCGACAAAAGTTAAAATATCAACAGCTGATGCTGTTGCAGTAATTGTTGGCGCAGTGCCAGCGGGCCATTTAACACCAGTAAATGTTGCTGTAGTCATACCAGTTGCAGCTTGCGTTAAAATCAAAATAAATGATTTTCCAGCAGTTGCAGTTGGCATTGTAAAAGTGCATGGCGTCGATGCAGTAAGCGTTGCAGTTAATACAGTGCCGTTTGTTAATGACAATGTAGAAGATGCACCAACAGTTCCAACAGCTTGCAACGTCTCAACATAATTCGTTACAGTTGGATTGTTAATAATTGGACTTGTTAAACCTGTAACAGTTAAATAGCCCGTTGATGGATTGTATGTGTAACGCGTCGAGCTTGTGTATTCAGTTGAAATGCTGCCACTTGTCGCGCTTGTAAAAAGCGGATAACGCGTCGCATTTGTCGTTGTGTCATCTGACACAGCAATTGTCGGACTTGCCCACGACGGCGCGCTTGCGCCGTTAGATTGCAAGAATTGACCTGATGTGCCGTTTGCTAAGAAAGTTGTTGCACCAGCGCCCGTTTGATACGGTATCTGAGACGCAACACCACCAGCTAAATTTGTTGCTGTCGTAGCAGAACCAACAGATAAAGACGATTGCGCGGTGTATTGCGGCGCTGACGCACCAGCAGTTAAAACATAATTAGTTGTGCCTAATGCAAGCGTCGATGTTGTTGCTGCGCCTGTTTGATAGACAAGAGAACCAGCAGCGCCGCCAGCGACGTTCGTTGCAGTCGTTGCTGTTGTTGCAGAACCAGCTGCGATGCTTGATTGCGCAACGTATTGCGGTGCAGTCGCACCTGCTGCTAATAAATAACCTGATGTGCCCAACGACAACATTGAAGTTGCGCCAGAACCCGTTTGATACGGCACAGAACCCGCTGCGCCACTTGCTAAATTCGTTGCAGTTGTTGCAGTGCCAACAGACAAAGAGCTTTGCGCCGTGTATTGCGGTGCGCTTGCACCAGCAGTCACAACGTAATTTGTCGTTCCTAGTGCAAGCGTAGACGTTGCACCCGAACCTGTTTGATAAACAATTGATCCTGCTGAACCGCCAGCGACGTTAGTTGCTGTTGTCGCTGTTGTTGCTGTTGCAGCGTTGCCGCCAATGTTAAGTGAGCTTGCAGTGCCAGTTAAACCTGTACCAGCACCTGTAAATTGCGACGTTGCAGTGATTGTTGTGCCGCGTACAGTAGATGCGGTTGTCGCGCCAACAGTTGTGCCATCAATAGCGCCGCCAGTAATTGCGACGTTATTTGCGTTTTGCGTAGACATTGTGCCAAGACCCGAAACTGCGGTGTTGGCAATTGCAATTGCAGTGTTTGTGACGCCTGTGACTTGACCTTGAGCGTTTGTAACAATAACAGGCACTTGCGAAGCAGAGCCGTAAGTGCCAGCAGTTCCAACGTTTGCAATAGAAAACTGCGTGCCGACTAAATTAAGGCCTGTTCCAGCAGTGTAAGTTGCGTTATTTGTAAAAGTTACAAAAACAATTGCAGTAGTACCTAAAGTACCGCCGGGTTGATTTGTGCAAACATACGATTGGCCGCCTTGTGTCGTGCCTGACGTAATGAACAAATATGCAGACACTAATTCTGCGTAAGTATTTGCATCTTCAGAGCGAGACCATGTGCCGCTTGCAGCGACATAAATGCCATTATTAGCTTGCGTAGTTTGATTTTTTACTAAAACACGATCACCAGCAGCAACAGTTACGCCATCAATTGTTTGTAAGCCTGATAACGTAATGTTAACTGTTGTTGCTACTAAAGCTGGTTGTTTAAAACTTAAACCCTGCGCTACAGCGTCAACATACGCTTTGTTTGTAATGTCAGTGCCGTTTGCGGGAGTGTTTGCAATCGTTCCAGTTGTTGTTGAAACGTTTGTAAACACGCCTGTCGATGGCGTTGTTGCGCCAATCGTAGTGCTGTCAATTGTGCTGCTTGTAATGTGCAAACCACTTTGATTCGGATCAAGCGGTGCTGAAAATGGATCGCCCGCTGGACCAATCAAAGTAACTAACTGATGCGTCTCAGTAAAAATTCCCTGTACGGGAACAATGTTAATTGTTTGTGTAACAGCGGTGTTGTTTGACATAATGCGCAGCCTTAGTCAGCTTGTGCAGCAGCAATATAAAGCGTGTTTGTGCCTGATGAAATGCCTTTAATGTAAAAAGGCGCTTTTGGCGCAGCGACAATCACAGGATAATTCATTGCAGCAGGTAAAACATACGATGCGCTGCCTGTTCCAGTCGTTGGAACGGCTGGCGTCGGCACAGTGCTTGAGTTTGAAAACGTTACAGCAGCGACGCCGGTTCCGGTATTCAAAAGCTGCACATAGTTTGTTTGATCGTTTGTTGTTGCTTCAATAAGCAACGCAGAGCTTGCTGCTGTAGTGAGATCAAGCGCGTATGTTTTGCCGCTTACTCGAATGACTGATGTGTTGACCATTTATATTTATCCTTTGCGGGTAAACAGAAAACCGACCCGCCACGCGGCGAGTCGGTTTTTTACTGCACTGGATTAAAACTCTGAAAAGTCGTAACCGTAAACGAAAATGTCAACAGTACCGCCAGAAACAGCAGTGCCTACTTTGACATAAAGCGTTTGCGCAGACAAATTTACGTTTTTAGTTGCTGATACGACCGTCGAATTCGTAACGTAAGTCGCGCCAGTGTTGCTAGTCAGCGTTGCGTTAGTCACGATTTCAGTGCCAGTACCACCAGCGCCAGTCCAGATTGCAAGCGCGCCGCTGCTAACGTCTTTGTTGGCGTTAGTAATAGCAACGTTAGTCACTGCATAGGACGTCGTGTTGTTGATCTGCAAAGTTACAGTCGAATCACCCGTTGCCGAGATAGGCACAGCGCTCGCACTAGCCAACAGACGAATCGCCTGATTGGTAGCAAGATTGCTCGGATGAATTGTTTGAGTTGATGCTGGTCCGGGATTAGACATTTTGTCGGTTCCTTATCTAAGTTAATGAGCGCAATTAAGCCGCAACGCGGCAAGCGAGTTCTGGGTACAGCGGCGCCCAACCGTACAGCACATCCAAACGCGTCGGGATCGAGTCGTTGTTGATCGTGTATTGACGAACAACACGGATCGACATGCCCAATTCTTTGTCGCTTGCGCGGCCAGCGAAATGCACGCCTTCTGGCAGTTCAAGATCAGCCATCGCAACAGTAAACGCATTGCGATGCATGATAATGTTCTGCGGCGAAACAGTGCCCGTTTGGTTAAACGGCGTCACAGCAGCGCTTGCCGAAGTCGTTGGGATCGACACGTTTTGGAATTGTCCCGCAGTGATGACAGCAGGCGATACGGTCACAGAAGTCGTGCCCGAAGTCGCAACAGTCACAGCCGAAGTCACAACAAAGTTGCGCAGCTTGTTTGAGCCATACGCTTGACGGTTCTGCGGGTTAACAGCATACACGCCAGCAATTTGGATCACGTCACCTTGTTGCAACGCAGCGGTTGCAGTCGCAGCAGTCAAAGCGATCGTCGAAGTAGACGCCCAGCCAGTGCTTAAAAAGCCAGTGCCAGTCGTGGTCGAGCAAGACAACGTGGCAGTCGAGTACGAACCAAACGTGTGTGACACAACGTTTTGATCCATCTTCCAGTTCATACCAGCAGAGTCACGACCCATCAAACCCTTTTGATACTGCTTGCCGATCACGTCAGACGGAACAAACAAACCCTTTAAGCTGTCGACAATAGTCGCAGAAGTAAACGGCTCAATAATGCACGAACGACGACCATCGCGCGGTGCGCCTTCTGCGTCAAGATACGCGCCGGCGGTCAAGTAGGTGATTAAGCCAGTGGGCGGCGTACCAGCAGTGCCGACGATGTTCGCGGTGTTGTTTTTAGCAAGCACCAAACCGTCACGGTCGACTTTGTTAGCAATAGCAGCAACAGCGGGCTTCAGCACGCGATCGCTAAACATGTCTAACGACAAAGCCAAATCTTGCGTCGTGAATTGAGTATCAACGTGAAATTGCGTGCTGAGAGTAACAGGCACGCTCGTCTCGTTAAAGTCCTCAATGTTGAGCGCAGGACCAGTCGTACCGATAAAACGACCCGGACGACGAACGTTCACAGTGTTGCCGATTTTGGCGCCAACCACAGCAAACTGATCGTCATAGTTGCGATCGACTTCTGACGTAAAAGTCAGTTCGTTTTCGAGAACCATTAAGGCCTCGTTGGTAATTTTACTAATTGTCAATAGATTATTGGACACGATGTTTCCTTATTAAAGAATTAAATTTTACCGAATTCGACCGGCTTTGCGAGCTTCGCGCCATTGTGCATAAGTGCCGTGAAATTCTCCGTTATGATCGACGGACACTTCTGCATTTTTGCCACTCGCTTTTAACGGACTAATCGGTGCGGGTGCTTTGCTGCGCGCCGCGACAGTATCTTTGCGCTTCGGTTCTTCTTTTGTCTCAAACCGAGCTTCCAGTTTCCCAATTTCTCGTAACGCGCTTACCGTAGACAAGCCCGCAATCCTTTCTGCGATTTCGGGATTTTCAGCTAAGTGATACAGAATTTTAGGTCCTGCTTCACTTTCTAAAATTGCATCACGCACTGCGTCGCTAACTGCGACTTCGCTTGATGCAACCATAGCGTCAAAATCAGGAAGTTCAGCTTTAGTAGCTTTAATCCGATCGGACCAAGTTTTTAACACTTTGTCTCGTTCAGCTTGCGCTCTTGCTTCAGCTTCTTGCTTGTCTCGCTCTTTGAGCGCACGCTCTGCTGAGAATTCTGCTAATGCTTTTGCGTATTCAAAAGCATCTTGAAATTGCTCAGGTTTTGGCTCTTGATCCAAAGCGTCAGCTTGTGCATTTGGCTGATTCTTTGATTCAAGAGCGCGTAAGCGTGCTTCCAGTGCTTCACGCGCTTCGCGCTCGCGTGCCGCCTCTTGACGGGCTTGCTCGCGCTGCTTTGTTAGCTCTGAAAAACGTTTCTCAAGTTTAGGATTCTGTTTCTTTTCCTCTGTCGGGCTGGCCTTTTCTTCCGCGCTGTCGGGTTCACTCTCGCTGTTTGCTTCGACCGCCGGCTCTGCTTCGGGCGCATCGCCCTCAACAGCCTCAGCAGGAGCATCATCAGCAGCTAAACCTAAACGTTTCGCGGCAAATTCAGCCAAATTTTCACTTGTTACAACCATATCAGCCTGTCTAGGCTGTTGTGTTTCTGTCGCTGCTTGCATGGAAATGCACTCCAAGAATTAACCCAATGAAAAGCCATTGGTAGCTCTTTTGCTATTACTGCATAAGCGGGTTTTGACCTTGATCTATGTCGGTCGCTGCCGTTTGTGCGTATTGATACTGTTCTGCGTTACGTCGCTCAATTTCTTTCATTAAGCGACTTGTGTCCATGTGATGCAGCAATAGCTGCACGATTGCGTCAATTTCAGTCTTGTTTTGGCTAGTCACTGCGCGCGTGTTTTGATCGTTGACTTTTACTTCAGCCATTGTCTCAGTGTTGTGCGCTTTGCTTGTGACTTCCATCAGCTTGCGCTTAGTTGCGCCATCTTCTTTAATTTGCGCGACTTGACCGCGATTGTTGATCTCAAGCTGCGCTGCTTGTAGCTGCTGCTGCATGTCTTGCAACATCTTTTTCTGCTGCGCAAGCTGCATCTGCACTTGTGGCGGCACGTCTGATTTTTCGTCAATTTGCGCCATAGGATTAATCGCAGCCAAACGATCTGCGATCACTTCGGCGCCGGGGAAATCCATGTTCCTAAACATCAAATCGCCAGCAATGTTAAATAGCTCTTGATTTTGCATCATCGGCATCATTGCTTCGACTGCTTGTATGCGCTTTGATTGATAGCCGGGACCAGTGTCCATCACAACGTCGTATTCTCCAACAGTAACGTTGTTCAAAATTTGCACAATTGCGCCAGTATCGTCGCGTTTTGCTTCGTTGATTGTGACTAGATCGGGTTGACCGTCATCGCCAATGATGCGCATTACACGCTGTGCGTCGTAAATTTTTGGCACTAAATCAAGAATAATTTTGCCAGTATGACGAATTGAACGCGTTAAATTGTCGTAGTAATGAAATGTCGACAAGTCGATTTGCTGCTGCTGACCGTTTAACGCCTTGCCAGACAAATTGCCTGTCGGCATCTGATTTGGATCAAAAATGCCAATCACAGTTTGCAAATCATTACTGATTTGCGCAGCCGCAGTCATAATGCCAGTTGGTGGTGGCTCAGGTTGCAAGCGAGTCGGTGCTGGCGCTACGCGACCGTCAATGTCAGTTTGTTTGTAACGCAGCACTGGCGTCGACTTAATGTTTGCCATTGCCCAGTCGGTTTCGTGACCTTCGTCTTGACCTTCAGCAAGAAGCCATTTTGCTTTAGGCGCTAACGCAACGCTTTCGGTCATTGAAGTCGACCAGAAGTTATACATACGCTGCGGGTCTTTAGCAAAGCGCGTAATGCCGTATTTTTTGCGCTTGTCTTGAATAATTAATTGCTGCCCATAGCAAGGCACAACGGGTATGTAACGCCCCGGCCAATCTTTCGAGTCCAACACTTCCATTGCAGTCAGCTTGACCCACTTGATTTGCTTGCGATACGAATCGCGCTTTTCAATAATTGTTACGCCAGCCAATGCAAGCGTGTCTGCGTTTGGCAGGTCTTCCTCAAACGCGCTAGTGCCATCTGACAACATGACTAATTTGGCGCGCTTGCGCTCTGTGTAAAAGTATTCACAAACGCGCACATCTTCTTTTGTAACCCATTCAGCGCTTGAATCGCCAGTGCCGCGCGGCATAAAGTTGCTGCCATCGTCAGCGTCTGGGTATTGCTCACGAAACACAGCCTTTGGCATTACAGTCGTAATAATGCAACGCTCTGCGTCTGATCCATCTGGTAGCACTGAATTCGGATCAAAATAAACAGTAAACGGATTGTCGATTTGCTGAATGTAGATTTCTTGATCGAACGAATCTTCGCGCGTGTAATCAGTTACGACGCGCCAATATCCCCAACCCATGCGCACAGCGTAGTCAAACGCGTTGTCATACGCATCGTCAGCGTTGCTGTTGACCTCAATGTGACGCGTGATGCCCTGCAACACGTCAGCAATCTTTTTGTCAGCTTGATTGTTGACTGGATGCACCCGAATACGCGGTCTTTGCTGACGCTGCTGATTAGTAATTTGTCTGATGTACGCATCAATTTTATTAATCGTCAGACAAGGGCGCGATTCTAAGTTACGGCTAGATTGGATTTCGACCGGCCATTGATCGCCAGCAGCAAATTTAAGGTCTTCAAGACCTTCCATGCGATTATTGCTCTCAGCGTCAATGCACAAACGCAAGAATTTAATCGCATCGGCTATTCGTTCGTCGTTGTCGAATTGAGAATTCATTTATGCCCTCATAATCTAAGTTTATCCCATCCAACCCGACTGCACAACAAATGTTCCTGCCGTTTTACGACGTGGCGCTCGTTTTGGCTCGCTGACCATCAGACCGATGTAGCGAAAGGCGTCTGCGCCGTGCGAGTAATGATCGTGCAGCGGCGCCTTACTAAACTGCTTCGTGTCGGGGTCGACCTCGTACCTATAGTGGCGCAAGCACGACAGTCCGTCAGCACAGTTTTCTCGATCAAACCAACAATTCGGGAAAATCGTCCGCGCCGCGTTTAAACTGTCGGCAATCGGCGTGCGCGGAATAATGCGCGTTTTGTAGCCAGCTGCGCGCACAATATCGTCGATTGATCGACCAGCTGCTGCAAGCGTTTTATTCTCTGCGTCGTGCGGTAGCCACAGCGTGTCGTAAACGTAGCCAAATGTCTGCATTTTCGACAGGTAATAGCTCATTGTTTGCTGGCTATCCTCAAGATAGCGAATTAGACGCGTTTCCATGCCGATGTATTGCACAAACCAGATCGCTGTTGAGTCAGCAAAACCCAAATCAAACACTGCGTGTACGGGTTTTATTGGATCGTATTTGACCTTTGTAATCCTGCCCTCAAGCTCTGCGCTTTGCATTTCTTTTGCGAACACAGCGCCATCCACGGTCTGGCGGCACACGCCTTCCCAAACCGTTGCGTGACGCTCAGGATCACGGTTTTTAAGCGTTTCTTTTTCCATGAACAACGTGTCGGGCAACCACGGATTGTCGGACCAATTAATCTTTTGCACCACAGCATCTTGCGGCGGTGCAATAACAAAACGCTGATACGTTTCGTCAGTTTCAAGCTCTGGATTAAATGTGACCCATATTTCGCTGTTTTGTTTGCGTATCGTAGGGATCAAAATGTCCCACGATCGCGCGCTGACGGTTTGCGCTTCCTCGACCCAACAAATGTCAATGCCTTCAAAGGATTTAATGTTTGTTGTGTTGTTTTTAAGGCCAGCAAAAAAGAATTCGCTACCGTTACGGCCTCTGAGTGACGCCTGAGTGATTTCAAAAAACAGACCTAATCCGAGCGATTCGATTTGATCGCACAGCAGCTTATGCACTGAGTCCTTAATTGACGTTTGAAATTCGCGCGCACACAGCACGCGCAGCTGTCGCTGAGCTGCTTTAATTAGCAAAGCTCGCGCTACGCCCCACGATTTAGCGCCGCCGCGACCGCCATACAGCACGCGATAGCGCGACTTCGCAGGCTCAAACAAACATTGTAGTTTTAACGGAAATTCAGCGTTGGCAATTGCGCCAGCAACGTCATCCATCTGTTGATTCAGCTGGCTTTACAAAACTGACATTAATGCTTTGCAACAACGGGCCACCGTTTTCGCCCATGATTTCTTGCTTTTGAGTTTCAGACCAACGCATTTGCGCTTTTGTCCACCAAATCAGCGCGGTCGTATCGCCGTTTTGCGCTTTGTTAAACAGCGTATTAGCGATCGACGCGCTGGCTTTAGCTTTACCTATTGCGAGTTCAGTTTCGTAATATTTGCGCAACGTAGGGTGCGAAATGCCCATAAGAGCCGCAATCTGATCCTGCGGCAAGCCAAGTCCAGCAGCTTCTTCAGCTTGCTTACGCAGGTTATCAGTCGGTTCGTGCGGCGCTTGTGGCATTTTTGCGTCTTTTATTGGCTAAAACATCACTTCTTTTTTGCAGCTGCGCGTTTTACTGAATACGCAATTGCAACGGCTTGTTTGACGGGCTTTCCCGCTTTAACTTCGGCTTTTATGTTTGATTTAAAAGCCTTTTCGGACTTAGATTTTTTAAGCGGCACAAAGCCCCCTTGTCAATTAGCTAATAACGCTGTTAATGACAGCAAAATTAAGCACAACAGCTTCAGACAGCGAGCCGGCGCTGACGTTTGAGATAACAATATCAAATGAGCCGTTAGCGACAGCAGCGACGCTTACGACGTAGCTGCCAGAGGTGCCGCCAGAGGCGATAGCGACAACAGGCACATCGTACGCTGTCACAGTGCTGTTAGTCACAGTAAACACGGCTTCAGCGCCAGCGCCTAGAGCAGCGTTGTTCATTGTGATTTGACCGCACGCTTTGTTGAGCGTGACGCCGGTTGATTTGCTTGTAGCTTGTGTAACGCTACCGCCACCGCCGACGCCGTTCATTGCGTTCGTGTAGCCGATAGCGCTTGTTGCGAGCAGGTTGTCTGCGCCGCTGATGTTTTGATCTGCGTAAGCGACGCCGATTGCTTGTGTGTTTGCCATTTTTTAATCCTTTAAGTGATGGTGGCAGGTTCTGCAACAAAACAAACGTCTTGCCACGACATGATTAGATAACGTTCGTTTTTTTCAATGTATTGCGTGTATTTTAGATATTCGTCGCTGCCCATAGTGCCGAAGCGTACGCGATCGCCTACTTTGACTGGCATTTCTAGCACGCCCGCTTTGTTGCGTTTGCCGGGTCCAACAGCGACAACGGTACCCATGTTGTCGGCTTCATCCATGATAACCATTAGCACGTCTGATTTCTGACGCGCTTCA
>Ga0213922_1000607_pt1 | contig 15975 bp, 28 predicted proteins | sample McNCre2917MG_FD_165060 | JGI IMG/M metagenome (GOLD analysis project Ga0213922, IMG submission 165060) | Freshwater microbial communities from McNutts Creek, Athens, Georgia, United States - 29-17 MG | ecosystem: Environmental > Aquatic > Freshwater > Creek | place: USA: Georgia | collected... | reverse complement strand
ACGCGGACTTACAAAAATGGGTTAGATTATTTGGAACGAATGTAGAACGGAGCAACATGATTGAGAACGCCATCAAAGAATGGTTGAACGGCCGCGAACTAGGTGCGGAAGTTTCAGTCCTTGCGCTCATGGCCCTTCGGCTGGCCGCCGAGTTCGACGACAAGGGCAACACCTCAACCGCAGCTGAACTTCGCAAGACCATCCTCGAGATCATGCGCCTAATGAATGGCGACGTGCCAGAGTTCGACCCACTTGCGGACCTGCTCAAACGCTAATGCAATACCCTGCCAGGTATACGCCGCCACTAAGCGACGACTTCGAGACTGACGGCGACCGCCTCATCGAGCTGCTCGCGCTCTGTTGGGTTACGCCCGAGACCGACGAACCTATCCCTCTTGACGAGTGGCAGAAGTGGCTACTCCGCCACGTCCTCGAACGCTACCCGGCAGACCATCCAGAGCATCCAGGTGAACTTCGCTACAGGCAGGTCGTCATCAGCATGGCGAGGCAACAGGGCAAGAGCGTATTGGCTGGAGGTTTGGCACTCGACGCCCTGACATTCCACAAGGGCGACGTTATCTCGCTGGCTTCAAGCCGCGAGCAAGCCACCATCATTTACACGCGCGTGAAGCATGTCATCGACAAGACCGCCTGGCTGTCTAAGCGGTTCAAAAAAACTACCGAGACGCGAGGCATCGCTAAGACTGACGGCTCGGGCAAGTACAAGGTGAGCCCAGCACGTGAAGCCGCCATGCAGGGTATCACTATGGTGAGGTGCATCCTCGACGAAGGCCACCTCGCGAAGACGGGAATCTGGACAGCCGCCAAGAAGGGCACGTCCGCCATCGACAACGCGATGGTCATCATGATCACAACGGCAGGCGACGCCGAGTCCAAGACTCTTATCGACCTGTACAACACAGCCGACCAAGTCATCGCCGACCCGTCGGTGAACGAACGCTTTGGCGCGTTCATCTGGGAAGCCCCAGCCAACTCGGAACTAACCGACCCGGTCGCTATCATGGCCGCCAACCCGGCGGTCGAGTGTGGCCGCATCCCACTCGAGCGAGTGTTGCAAGACATCACTACCAGCCCAGAGCATGAGGTCCGCCGGTACACGCTCAACCAGTTCATCTCTGGCACCCGAGAATCATGGCTGGCTGGCGAACTATTCCGACAAGCTGCAGGCAACGGCATCGACGACATCAGCATGAGCATCCTCGGCGTCGACGTAACACGCAACTTCGAACACGCCACCATTGCGGCGGCTAAACGCGTCGGCGACGAGTACCAGACCGAGCTTGTGGCCTCCCTGGTACAACCGACCGAGGACAAGCTCGTGGAACTTATCGTCTCCATTTGCCAAAAGCATCCCATTAGCGCGGTTGCTCTCGACGACCGAGGCATGCACTCCATTCACCGCAAACTTAAAGAGCGCGGCATCCCTGTGTGGAATCTCTGGAACAAAGAGATCAACACCGCTTGCATGACCGCCTACGCCATGTTTGCTAACGGCCGAGTCAAACACAACAACGACCCTCTGCTCGTAGTCCAGAACGGCCGCGCAGTAGCGAAATACGTGGGCGAGTATTGGCAGGTCTCACGTAAAGACTCCATCGGCGACATCGACGCACTCCTGGCAACCATCTGGGCATTATACGTTGCCTCCGCGCAAACAATGTCCGGTGGAGGTGTATACTAAAAACGGTTCTATACCCCCTTCATAGAACTCCTTTCGATCGGGAGGTGGGAGTTTCACTCCTCCAGGGCGCTCCCACCCCTCTTGAAAAGGTTTTGCGACACGCCACGCGAATCGGTCATAACCAAATAAGGTTTACTTATGGCCTCCATCTGGCAACGCCTCCTAGGGGCGACGCAGACCACCGAAAATCGTCTTGCGCCGCCTCCTATTCCGCTACGCTCTGACACTGTTGTGTCCACTACCTCGGCTCTCTCGCTGGCCTCGGTGTATCGCGCCATCCAAATCATCGCGACGCCAATCTCGAAGGCACTCCCACTAGACACGTTCCGCTACGGTGGCGGTCTGGAAATCAAAATCGAGAACCCGGTACTGGTCAACAACCCATCGCTGTCCGAGTCGCGTAAAGACTTCATCTTCTCGACCGTCTCAAGCTTGGCTCTGCATGGTGAGGCTTACTGGTTCAAGTCCTACGACTCACGCGGCCAAGTCAACGACCTCACGCTTATTCTCGCCTCCGCTGTGAACCCACGCTACGACGGACCTACTGGCACGACTGGCGCTAAAGTGTTCGACTACTTTGGCACGACCTACACGACTCGCGACATCGAACACCTCCGCCTCTTCTCACTACCTGGCAACCTTCGAGGTATCGGCCCTATTCAAGCCGCCTCGAATGACATCGCCCAGGCACTTGATCTACGCAACTTTGCAGCTACTTGGTTCTCGAGTGGCGGCGTCCCTACTGGAGTTTTGAAGACCGGCAAGATGCTCACCAAGGAGCAGGCCGAAGAGATCACCTCGAACTGGCACACCAAACAGGCAACGCGCCAACTAGCAGTGTTGAGCGAAGGTTTCGACTACCAAACCATCAACGCCACGCCGCAGGACTTAATGTTCACGCAGGTCGCCGCGCAGTCCACGCAGACTATCGCTCGCTTGTTTGGTGTGCCAGCCCGACTTCTCCTCACTGGTGTCGACGGCACGAGCGACACCTACGCAAACTTGAGCGACGAACAGCAAACGTTCTACCGCCACACGCTCATGGCATACACCAACGCAATCGAAGACGCGCTAAGCAACTGCCTACCGCGCGGCACTTCGGTTCGTTTCAACTACGAAGGCCTCTACAAGGCTGACCAGAAGACTCGCTGGGAGATGTACGACATCGCAACCGGCGGTCAACCTTGGCTCACGCCCGACGAAGTCCGAACCAAGGAAGGACTTTAATGTCTGAACTAGAAATCCGCGAAGTCGAGTTCCGACTCGGCGAAGATGCCGGCACTATCCGCGGCATCGCAGTCCCATACAACGAGACGGCCAACATCGGCGGCGCATACCAGGAGCGTTTCGCCCCGGGTGCAATCCGCTCGGTCGAAAACGTGAAAATCTACTACGGCCACCAGCATGAAGACCTGCCAATCGGCAAAGTCATCGACGGCCGCGACACTGAAGCAGGTTTCGAGATCACTGCCAAGCTGACCGCAGGCGTTCAGCGCGCAGACGAAACCCTCGCCCTCATGCGAGACGGTGTCCTAAACAAGTTCTCGGTAGGGTTCGTACCCATCGAGCAGAGCGTAGACGGCAACGTCGTAACTCGAACCCACGTAGACCTCCGCGAGGTCTCCGTAGTCGCGCAGCCAGCGTTCGCTGGAGCGTCCATCACCCAAGTTCGCGAGGAGCAGGAAACTGACCCAACCGACGCAACCCCAAATGAAAGTGAGAGTCCAGTGTCCGAAAACACCGAACTCGACGTTCGCGCCATCCAGGATGAACTCGTAGAGGTTCGTCGCATGGTTGAGGCGACCGCCGCCCCACAGGCTCCAGCTGCTCCATCGTTCACCAAGTTCCGTAGCCAGGGCGAGTTCGCCAAGGGCCTCGCAACGGGAGACGACGCCGCAATCGAGCTGTTCCGCACCTACTCGCCAGCCACCTCGGCTGACACCTACCTCGCCCCAGGCTGGGTTGGTTTCATCAACAACCTGATCGACCAGAACCGCCCATCGTGGAACGTTTGGTCGAAGGGTGCACTCCCAGCACAGGGACTAACCGTTGACTATGCCAAGGTAACCACCAACGGCGCAGCTGTAGGCGTCCAGTCGACCGAGAACACTGCAATCTCGCAGGGCAACATCGTCATCGACAACGTCTCGGCAACCGTCAAGACCTACGCCGGCCAGACCGAACTCTCGAAGCAGCTCGTTGAGCGTTCGAGCGTCCCATACCTGGACACCGCGTTCCAGGCTATGAGCATCGCCTACGCCAACGCCACCAACGCCGCAGTCGTTTCGGCTATCGCCGCACTCGACTTCACCGGCAAGGTCATGGACATGGACGGCGGCACTGCCAAGTCGGTCCTCGAGGGCATCATCGACGGCGCTAAGTACATCAAGACCAACTCGGGACTGAACCCAGAGTTCATTCTTGCTGGTCCTGCACTGTACAAGTACCTCGTTACCTTGGCTGACTCACAGGGTCGTCCAATCGTTCGCGTTGACGGCGCATCGGCTACCGGTGAGTCCATCGGCGCAAGCCCACGTCCTCTCGAGGCCTCGGTTTGGAACTTGCCAGTCATCGTTGACACCACCCTTGGCGACACTGTTGGCTACCTGGCTAACTCGCAGGCTCTCCGCGTGTTCGAGTCGGCAGGCGCACCTGTCCGCCTCGTGGACGACATCTCGGGCCAGTCGACCCTGACCAACTCGTACGCAGTGTACGGCTACGCCGCAATCACTGTCCCATTCGAGTCCGCCATCGTCAAGCTCGACTTCACCGCCTAGGACTAAACGATGACCGCGACTCTTCAAGAGTTCAAAGACTACGTCGGAACAAAAGACACTTCGACGTTCCCACAGCGATGCCTGGATGCAGGTCTCGCCGAGGTGAACGAGATCATCGGCACCGCCACCACTGTGCCGGCATCAGTGAAAGACCTTTGCGTTCTACAGGTAGCCTCTGAACACTGGAATCGTCGCAACGCACCAAGCGGCATCGCACAGTTTGCAGACGGAACAGGGCAGGGGATGCGTGTATCACTAGACACTAAGCGGTCTATTTACGCGCAGCTCCTGCCCTACCTGGGGCACGCTGTATGAGCGAACTCGGCGCGGCTAAAGCAGAACTGGCTCTCACGTTGCAGAGCGCAGGTTTGGACGTTTACTCGTACATTCCAGCGCGTGTAACGCCACCAGTCATTGTCATCCGCTCCGGGTCGCCATACATCCAGCCCGCCTCAGTCGGCCAAGAGTATCTAATCAACCTAGAACTTCAGGTCATCGCAGGCACTGCCGACAACGAGTCATCCTCTGACGATCTAGACGACCTCATCGAGGCCGCTCTAAACGCTCTACCAGCCGACGCAGGACTAAAGACAGTCTCATCGCCTTACGCCCTCGTCGCTAACGGAAACGACTACCTAGCCGCAACCATCGGTTTAGACCTACAAATCACTATCTAAGAAAGGTTTTGACATGGCCGCATCGACCAGAATCAAAGCAACAAACATCAAGTTCACCATCCTGTCGACGGACTACGCTTGCGACGCTGACAGCGTCGAGTTGAGTCTAAGCGACGCACCTGGCGGCCAGCAGACCTTTTGCGAGGTACAGCCCCTCCAGGAGTGGAAGCTCAAGCTGACCGGTATCGCATCGGGCGACTCTGCCTCGCTATACCAGCTACTCTTCGCCAACTACGGCACAGAGGTTGCGTTCAAGGTTGCCCCTAACGGCAACTCGACTGCCACCAGCTCACAGCCAATCTACGAGGGCACTGTTATTTTCGACAGCCTGCCACCTCTTAGCCTGGCATCGGGCGACATCATGAAGTTCGACGTTACCCTCACTGTGAAGAACAGCGTCCACACTCCATCGGCAACCCCTCCGGTCTACTTCGGCCTCACCAAGAAGACCAGTTAGTAATGACTACCGCCGATCTTGGCGGTTCAGTCAAAGTCGAGGGACTCCGCGAAGCCATCAAGCAACTGGAGTCCCTCGGCGCTACTAAGGATGAACTCGTCGCCATAAACCTTCAAGCTGCCGAGACACTTATGTCGGCACTCGGCTCTGAAGTGCCTCGACGCACTGGCAACCTTGCATCATCTATGAGAGCATCCAAAACTAAGGGCTACGCCCAGGTAGCCATTGGTAATAATAAAGTCCCATACGCTAATCCCATTCACTGGGGCTGGTTCTATGACAAAGACTGGTTTATTCAAAAAAACATCAAACCAAATAAGTTCATGTACCGCGCGCTCGATAAGGTCAAGAGTGAAATCATGGCAAGGTATGATGATGACTTGCAAGCACTATTCAACAAATACGGACTCGGAGCAGACTAATGGCAAAAATCGACTTCAACAGCATGACCCTCAACGAAATCGAACTAATCGAACAGTTGACTGGGCGCAACATCGACAGCATCATGACCGAGGACTCGCCTCGAGGCCGATCACTGAAAGCCATCATCTTCGTATTCAAGAAACGAACCGACCCTAACTTCACGTTCGAGCAGGCAGGCGACTACTCCCTCCAGGAGGCCACCGACTTGTTTGGAGACGCTGAAGACCCAAAAGACAAGTAAGAGAGGAGCAAGCTCGACGCAAAGCCCAGTTCTGCCTAGCGGCTCGCATGAGTCCGGCAGAGTATGAGCGCCTAACCCTGTATGAGTTCAAAGCATACTGTGAAGCGTTAGGTTCGAGCCAACAAGACACCGAATGGCCGCTACTCTAAATTTCAAGTTCGTTGCTAATGAGGCAGGTCTAAAGACTGGCATCAATAACGCCCAAAGTTCTATGACTGGGCTACAGAAACACGCTGAAGGTGTTTCTAGCAAGATGAAGGCCGCATTCGGCGCTATCGGTTTCGCTGTGGTTGCTAAAGGCCTGTACGACGCAACCAAGGCCGCCGCTGAAGATAAAATCTCCAGCGATCTACTTGCTAACTCGCTAAAGAACAACGCCAAGGCAACCGATGAGCAGGTTGCCTCTGTAGAAAAATCCATCGGCGCTATGTCGCGCCAGTTTGGCGTCGCGGACGACAAGCTACGCCCAGCATTTTCAAAACTTGCCACCATGACCGGCGACACAAGCAAAGCACAAGACCTACTCAAACTTGCTATGGACGCCTCGGCGGCAACAGGCAAACCTCTCGAGGCCACAACCACCGCACTCGGCAAGGCTTACCAGGGCAACTTTGGCGCACTGCAAAAGCTTGGCATCCCGATGCTCGACAGCGTCAAAAACGCTAAGGACCTAACCACCGCCAACAAGGACCTTGAGAAAAAGCAGCTCGACTACAACGCCGCAATCGTGCAGTACGGTTCGGACTCTAAAGAGGCCAAGACTGCCCTAGAAAAAATCGGTATTGCTCAAGAAAAAGTCAACGTCATCGCCCAGCAGGGAACGGACTGGCAAAAAGACCTAGGCGCAGCTTTTAAGGGAGCGGCTGAAAAGGGCACTGACCCTATGAAACGCCTACAAATCGTTTTTGACGAACTAAAGGAAACAATCGGTGCCGCATTACTCCCAGTTATCAGCAAATTGGCAGAGTTGCTTATCCCAATCGTCGACAAAATTGCCCCAGTACTTGGCAAACTTATCGGCGCACTTGCCCCAATCTTTCTAAAGCTCGTTGAGGTCCTACTGCCTCTAATCGAAGACATCCTGCCAGTAGTAATCAGCCTGCTTGAGGCACTCATGCCAGTCATCGAACCTGTCGTGGAGATCCTGAAAATCCTCCTAGTTCCAATCGTCAAACTACTAGGCGAGGTTCTGAAAGGTGTCCTCGGTTTCATCAAGCCAGTCTTAGACGCCTTCGCAGGGTTTGCCAGAAAAATCCCTGAAGCCTTCAATGGCGTCGGCCAGTTCTTTAAAGGCCTAGTCAACGGCTACATCGGTATCTGGGAGGGGTTCATCAACTTCTTCATCGACGGCATCAACATGATCCCGAAAGCGTTGAACAAAATCCATGTCAAACTACCTGACTGGATGGGTGGCGCAGAGGTCGGTTTCAAAATCCCGACTATTGGCAAAGTGCACATTCCACGCTTGGCTAAGGGTGGCATCGTCATGCCTTCACCTGGCGGTTCGCTCGTCAACGTCGCAGAGGCTGGCAAAGCCGAGGCCATCATCCCACTCGACCGTCTCGGCGGCATGGGTGGCAACACTTACAACATCAACATCAACAAGGCGTCGATTACTGGGGAGGAAATCGTGCAGGCTATTCGCCGGTACGAAATTAGTCGAGGCCGAACGGTAGCGTTTTAATGGCTAACGACGTCTTCTCTATCAAAAACAACGTTGTTATCGAGTTTCAAATCCCTAGCGCAACCGCTATGACTTGGGGCGTGAGTACCTGGGACAACGCCAACTGGGACTCGACCGGCGGTTCGACCGCATGGACTGACTTGCACTGTGAGGCTTTTGACATCACAATCGGGCAGGGTTGCGCGGTCGAAAGCGGCATTTTTGTGCAACCATCCTCGGGCGTGGCCACAATCAAGCTGCAGGGCGCAGACTACGACCCATTCTCAAACGCTCGCATCCACTCGGGCACACCAATCCGCATCGGCATCCAGTCCATCCCAGATACAAACCCATCACTGATTCAGTACATCTTCCAAGGCACTGTCCGCGACTTCTCCGCCGCATACAACCAGCAAGGCAACAACGTCATCACTATCCAGGCAGTCGACGCCATGCAGGACTTCTTAAACACGCGCGTCGCGTCCTACACCATCGGTTCACTAAGCAAATACCCGGCAGACGTACTCACCGATCTGGGAAACACCTACTACACCGGACTAACCGCCAACATCCTGCCAGACATCTACTTCATGGCCGCCAAAACCTACACGAACGTTCGCGTCGGCGACATCGTCAAAGATGCCCTTATTGCAGGTCTCGGAGCACTCTACCTGAACCCTGACGGCACGATGCAATACTTGAGCGAAGAAGACCTCGGCACAATCATCAGTAGCACCTACGATTACCACTTCTCGACAACCCACTCCACCGCTGGAACGCACATCTGCATGACCGGGCTAACCATGAAGGCAGACACGCGAGACCTACCCAACGAAATCATCGCAACCTACACTGGCGGTTCGCAGCTCACACTCCGCAACCAAGACGCCTATGATCTCTACGGCGCAGTCAGCCTCGACATCACTGTGCCAATCGACGACGCAACCGGCACTCAACTATGGCTCGACCGCCTAAACCTGACCACCAACGTTCGCCGAGTCCAAGGCCTATCATTCGACGCAATCAAACGTGAAGGCCAACTATGGGACTGGATTAACTTAGATGCAAATCACTTCTTTTCACCGCAAAAAATCAGCTACAACCTCGGCGGCATCAGTTTTAGCGAAACCTATTTCGTAACGCATCAAAACCACCACATAACCCCCGACTCTTGGGACATCGCGATAGAGTTGTGGAGAGGAATCTAATGGCATACAAATCATTCACTGCTGGCACAACGGCCCTAGCAAGCGACATGAACACCTACCTAATGAACCAGTCGGTCATGGTGTTCACGAACAGCACCGCGCGCGACACCGCACTAAGCGGCGTCCTCACCGAAGGCATGATCGCCTACCTAACCGCCAGCGACCACTACACGATCTACAACGGCAGTGCCTGGGTAATCTTTGACATCGCTTGGAACGCCTTTACCCCGACCCTCACTGGCATCACGCTGGGGACAAGCAACTCGGTCTCGACCTACTATGCTCGCATCGGCAAGACAGTGATCTACATGGGTCGCATTTCAGTGGGCGCTAACTGTTCAGGTGTTACTCAAATCACAGTGTCGCTACCTGTGGCTCCAGCCCTAGCCATCAACACTGTTGAAACTATTGGCATCGGCGTCATGCGAGACAACACCGCTGGAGTCAACTACCCTGGCGCGGTCCGCATCGTAAACCTAAACCCGAACCGCATCGCCCTGTACGCCAACAACGCGGCTGGAACTTACTTGAGCGAAACCTCACAGTTCACCACAGTGCCATTCACGTGGGCATCCGCTGGCAACCACCAAATCACATTCCAATGCACGTACCAAGGAGCGTAATGAGTAAGTTCATCTGCACTGCTACCGACTGCCCTAACGAGGGCGTCATCTATGACTTCGGCGACGACCACCCGGTTAAAGCCGAATGTGGCGGATGCCACGCAACCCTACTACCAGAGGAGAACTAAATGGGCAACGTCGACCACGCACCATTCCCATCACCAGCCGAGCCTAAGCCAGTCGCAAAGCCAAAGCCTGCTGAAACCACGCCTGCCGCAGAGTAATGCCCGAGGAATCACCTCGAGCAACTACTCCCACACTGCTCGCCGACATCTCTAACCGCCTAGCGGTCATTGAGGCGCGCCTAGAAATCATCGCCGATCATGAGAGCCGCATCCGCGAGCTTGAGAAGGCTCGCTGGCAGAGTGCCTGGATAACGAGCATTAGTTCGGCGGTCATCGTTTCGGTGATCATCACCATGATTAGTAAAGGGTTCTAGTGGCCACTTACATCGAACCATTCCCAGCATCGAAGCGTGGCGACGCGTTCGGCACTATGGCCGCGTATCGTTCACACCCTCACCGAGGCCAGGACTGGCATCCAGCGGCAGGCTCGGACATCCCAGCCATCACCGCCGGCACTGTCATGAAGGTTTACACGTCGGTCGGGCTAGGCCACTCCCTGGTGCAGTCCACGCTGGACGGCTACTTCGTCGAATACAACCACCTCGAAGAACTGCCAATACTCCGCCAAGGCGACAAGCTCGAAATCGGCCAGATTATCGGCCACGTAGGCAACACCGGCACATTCACGACCGGGCCGCACCTGCACCTGGCTATGGCCACCTCCAAGAACCCTGCCGAGTGCATCGCAAGCAAACTAATCGACCCACTCAAACACATTCAGGCGCACCCCTACATCAAACCAGCGCCAGCCAAGAAGCCAACAAGGAGCAAGAAGTGAAGCTAGACGCAGAAACTCGCCTATGGATCTATAGAGTTGTGGGCGCAGTAGTGCCACTATTGGTTACGTTAGGTCTCACAACCGAGGGAGTGGCCGGGCAGATCATGAACATCGTCGCCGCGGTCCTGTCTATCGGAAGTGCTACACTAGCGGCCAAGAACATCCAAAAATAACAAAATCGAATCGGAGAAAAACATGGCTTTTGCCAAAGATTACGTTGACGTCGCTACACGCATCCGCGAGTTCAAAGCGGCCTACCCAGACGGCTCACTCCAGCAAGTCCGTCTTGAGTTCCACACCATCGGCGAGCAAACCTTCGTACTCTATGTTGCAGCTTGTTTTCGCTACCCTGACGACCAGCGTCCCGGCATCGGTTCAGCATGGGAGCCAGTGCCAGGTAAAACCCCATACACGAAGGACTCCGAGGTTATGGTGGCCGAAACGAGCGCCTGGGGCAGGGCTATTGTGGCCGCTACAGGTGCAGACACCAAAGCGGTTGCCTCACTTGACGAAGTAAACGCCCGTAAACAGCCCGAGGATGCCCCACAGAGGCTTTGGAAGAACGAGGCGGACATTCTGGCCGCTAATGGGTCTATAGAGGCTCTAAGAGCCTTGTATGGAGAAGCGGTCAAGGCTAAAGCGCCTAGCGCCTCCATCGAGTACATTCGCGAGCTCGGCCAAAAGACCAAATAAAAGCCCCTGGCGCGGAATCGGAGAACGCGCCAGAGGCATTACCAGCCTATACCAAACGGAGGAAAAAATGAGTTCAGAGGCTATGTCGGCCGTATTGCATCACAGCAAAGCCAGCCCACACGCAAAGCTCGTTCTAATGGCAATCGCGTATCACGAGAATGAGACCGGCGCTTGGATGAGTCAAAGCACTCTCGCCCGACTTTGCAACATGAGCGAACGCACCATTAGACGCCACATTCAAGAACTACGCGATCACTATGAAATCGACATCATCCCGAACGATGGGGCAGGTCATGGGGCTCGAATGACGAACCGCTACTTCATCATCCTGGAGTGCCCAGAGTCATGCGATGGGTCGTTCTCACACAAAGAAACCTCCGCCGAAATCATCACTTTGACCAAGTCTCGGCGGTCGCAATACAGGTCAAAAAATGCACCAATACAGGTCAATACTGACCGCAATACAGGTCAAAACTGGTCGCAATACAGGTCAGTACTGTCCTCCAAATAGTAATTAACAATAATTAACTTAAAAGAAATCTAGATAGGAAAATCGGATGAACGAGAAAATCCAAATCAGCGGCACCGTGGCATCAGCAACCGAGCGCGGCATGATCACCGTATGGGTGCGTAAAACCATCAAAAAAACCGGCAAAGAAATCTTCAAAAAGTACGTTGTTTGGTTTGAAATGCCAACTGGTGCCAAGAAGGGCGACTGGGTTGAGGTCTCAAGCTTTGACTGGTACGAGAAGGAAACCACCTACAAGGACGAGCATGGCCTTGAGAAGACCGGGCGCGAGACTCACCTGAACGAGCCAACCCTGATCACGTTGCGAGAGGGCATCGCTCAAATCATCTCCACTGGAGCGGCCACTGTTCGCGATGGACAGGGCAACGACATCGCCATCGACGCACCGTTCTAATGCTTGTCGAGGCGTTTATTGAGGGCAGACCAATCCCCCAGGGGAGCAAGTCGGCGGCTGTAGTGAATGGCAAGGCGGTCATGTTTGAGGCGAACAAGAATCACAAGGCTTGGCGTCAAACAGTGTCAGCTGCACTTGAGGGACTTGAGCCAACACTCAACCCGGTACGCGTCGAGCTGCTCTTCACGTTCATTCAGCCTAAGACGGTGAAACGCTCGCACATGAGTGTCAAACCTGATCTAGACAAGCTCATTCGCACAGTCTTGGACGCGGCCACTGGGAGGGTATTCAAGGACGATAGCCAGGTAATCATCCTGAACGCTCGCAAAGATTACGGCACACGCGAGGGAGTCCTTTTTAGGGCTTATGAAATAAAACGACACGCCGACAGGTAGCAAAAAGGTCAAGCAACTGCTACAGTAAGAAACACAGCACGAGAACGGAGAAGAAAAATGAGTGCTACCAAAGAAGCATTCGCCCAGATCGGCGAATACGACGCTATGCAGGAATACCTGGAGGACGATCTAGAGGACCGTTCGCCAGAATCCATCAAGTTCCACGAGTGGGCATTGAATGCCAAGTTGAGCGAGGTGTGTTCAGACATCAGAATCAATCCAGCCGGCATCCATGCATTTCAGAAATGGTTTTGGAACATCCTCTGGGAAGACGAACAGCTCGAGGCAGAACATCACGCAAACCGCATTGACCTGGCAAAGAAACTTTACGGCTACTACCGCCAGGTATACAACCAGCAGGCGGTGGCATAATGCTGAAAGCAATCGCAACACTATGGGCCTTGGTCGCAACAATCTACGGCCTAATCACCCTGGTTCAATACCACCCGGTAGCAACAGGCTGGCTACTAGCCTTCGGTTGCATCCTGGGCATCATCTGGGTTCGCAAGGAAATGCAGTAATGGACCTCGCAAAAATCGGAGCAATCAAAGAGGCTCGCCTCATGTGTGAGGCCATGCTAAACAACCCCAGCTTTGAAAACTTCGGCCGCTACCGCCGAGCCCTAGTCAAAGTCGCAACACTATTCCACGAAACAGTCCAAGACGCAGCTACACGCGTTAACAACTCAACCGAACACCTAGCCTAGGAGGGCAAAATGGCACACGCAAGAAAACTCGACCCACACACCTCACACGAGGCCGCCGACTCGGTTCGCAACGAAACCCGAACCCAATCGGTGATCATGTCAATCCTGTCGTTCCCGATGACCGATGAAGAACTGGTCAAACACTACCTGGCACTGAACAGCATGGACGCCGACATCGTGCCCCTGGCATCACCATCCGGTATTCGTTCACGCAGGCACGAGCTGGCGCTACTGGGTAAGGTTGTCCCAGTGGGCTACAAGAAAACTGCCGCAAAGAGATCGGCAATAGTTTGGAGTGTCGCATGAGCAACAAGACACTAGACAAGGTCGTGGAAATGGCGACCAAGCGCGAACGTGCACGTATTCTCGACCTAATCCGCGGTTTTTGGTGCGGAGAACCAGAATGTCCAAAACATCCAATCCGTATGGACTGGGTCATCGCCGCAATCAAAGGAGAAAACAATGACCAGCCCTGAAACCATCACCAGCATCGTGAGCATCTCCAAAAAGCTTGGGCAAGCCGACGAATGGCAAGCATGGATGGACCGCCTAATCGACGAAGTCAAAAACAACGACGACGTGGCCGTTCAAAACTTCATCGCCCGACTATGCCAGTGGGCGGCTAAGCGCGCAGAGGAGGCTGGCAACAATGGGTAAGCTCGCAGATCTAACCCCAGAGGTCAAAGTCGAACCCTGCAAAGCAGGCCGCCTACTTATCGAACTCGATAAAGACGACGCAGACATCCTCGCCGCCGCATACGACGACACACGCTGGACACCATTCAGCCTCGCCAAAGCACTCCAGGAGCGCGGCATCCGCATCACCGCCGACACCATCCGGTTCCATGTCCGAAAGTCATGCCGATGCTCGAGAACCTAACCGCACCCGAAGAAGAACCGGCAGACGTCAAACTTCTTCGAGCTGCACTCCGACGCACACAAGCTGCACTCCTAGCCGCCAAAGACCGAACCGAGCACCTAGTCGAGGTAACACGCGCCAGCGCCTTCGACGCCATGATCGCACTCGGTGGCATCCCCAAAGTGCCGGCACCAGTCAAAGACAAACGCAAAGGACGCCCAGAAGTAGCCCTATGGGTTATGGGCGACTGGCAAGGCTCAAAAATAACAACCACCTACAACAGCGAGGTCATGCGTGAACGAGTACTCAACTACACCGACAGAGCAGTCGACATTACCAACATCCAACGCTCCCACCACCCAGTCCGTAAATGTGTTATCGCGTTCACTGGAGACATGGTTGAAGGGCTATGGAACTATCCGGGTCAAGCATGGGAAATCGACTCAACCCTTTTCGAGCAATACGTCAACGTCTCAAGACTCCTGGTTGACGTTATACGTCGAGCCCTAGCCGCCTACGAAGAAGTCCTAGTAGTTCCCGAATGGGGCAATCACGGCCGTATCGGTTCAAAGCGCGACGGTGTCCCACGATCAGACAACGTTGACCGCATGTGCTACGAGCTCGCCCGGCAACTACTCCAAGGCGAAAAGCGTCTCACCTGGCAAGAGTGCCCTGAAGACATCCAACGCCTTGAGATAGGCAACTACCGCGCAATCGTCCTACATGGCGACGAGGTAGGTCGCAACGGCTACGCATCACCAACCGCAATCGTTACACACGTAGCCAAGTGGAAATCAGGCTCATACCCTTGGGCATTCCGCGACGCATACATCGGCCACTATCACACACACGCCGAATGGGCGCTACCTGACGGCCTAGGCGCTGTGTATCAGACAGGCTCAACCGAGTCAGACAACCGGTACGCAGGGATCACTATGGCCGCATCAGCAACACCAAGCCAACGCCTACACTTCATAGACCCAGACAAGGGACGCGTAACGGCCGCCTACAAAGTTTGGCTCGACTAATGCTACACTGCTATGACCTAGTCGGCACGCTCGCTAACGTCTCCTATCCAGGAGAGAACCTCACGTCAGTGATCTACACACCAAAAGGCGCGTTCACCATCATCACAGCCCAAGGACCAGGCTCTCACGCCAACCTCTACGCCCAAGTACGTGAAGCATTCCCTAACGTCCAACGCATCCACACCGTACGCATGGGAACGGACACACTCGAAGGCCAACGCAAAGCAGCTGTACTCAAACGCATCAGCGCACATTCATACACCGATAACAACAGCAACATCCTCGACGCAATACACAAAGCCCTACCCGATCTACCCCTATACCTGGCAACCAATGGCAGAAGGCGACGCTATGTCTAACTGGCATGACTCACCTGAATGGCGCAAGGCAAGAGCCTACGCCAAGACAGTACTCGAACCAGTATGCGCGTACTGTGGCAAGCATCTCGAGGGCAAAGACTGGACCATCGACCACATCATTCCGCCTGGCGATGGCGAACCGAACCATGACATCAATAACCTGCAATCAGCATGCAACCGGTGCAATGGTCGCAAACAAGACAAGACACTCACACGATTAACGTGGACTAACGAACGCTGGCTATAGATCAAGCCGGCCAACAGACCATCGAGCTCATACTCGGTGGTCTTTTCATTTAAATCAGGACAATGAGTTTTTTCTGACGTCGCGAAATCAC
>Ga0213922_1000605_pt1 | contig 15997 bp, 24 predicted proteins | sample McNCre2917MG_FD_165060 | JGI IMG/M metagenome (GOLD analysis project Ga0213922, IMG submission 165060) | Freshwater microbial communities from McNutts Creek, Athens, Georgia, United States - 29-17 MG | ecosystem: Environmental > Aquatic > Freshwater > Creek | place: USA: Georgia | collected... | reverse complement strand
AGGGTAGTGGTACCTGCAACCGTTACATTGCCAGAAAAATTGGGGTTACCGGAAACCGTAGTAGCACTCACTGTCGCAGCGTTGACTGTTGTGGCGTTTACTGTTGTAGCGTTAACTGTAGTGCTAGTAAGCGTTGCAATGGTTAACGTAGAGAACCCAGTAGCACTTACATAGGTCATCAACTCAGTAATAGTGAAGTATCTATTACCCGCACCACGTTGGATGGGTACTAAGTCGGTGTTGAGTATAGTAACCGCATCACCTAAGTTAGCTATTGTACTATCAGCCATCGCTTACTTCCTCCGCTTGGGCCTTTACTACGGCTGCATCTATGAGCTTAGTAAGTGTCAACCCCGCTTCAGCTGCGGGAATACCAACATGCTGAACAGCCAGATTGATAAGGGTTAGCAGTGCCTTAGCCTGTACCTCATCTAATTCTAGGCGAATCTGCATTAACGTAGTCTCCGGTTGAGGTCGTTCAACGAATCACGTATCTGGTTCAGCTGGGTACTGACCTCGTTACGACTTTGTACCATGTTAGAGCTAATCTCTTGGTAATGAGCCTCAGTAGCAGCCAACTGTGCAGAGTGGGCGCTCTCAGTAGTCCTGAGAGATTCCAGAACAACTTGCTGTTGCGCCTGCCCCGCTTGCAAAGTCTGTAGCTCCTTCACATACCCACCGGCAGTAAATAGTAGAAACGCAGCAGAGGTAAGCCCGCCAGTCAACGCGGCCCCAGCGGTAGCCAGTATAACTTCGCGTAAGCGGGCTTTGCGTTCTGCGGAACTATCACTCTTTGGGATCATAATCAGCACTTCCACGCCCGTAGGCTCTTATTGATACGTGAATCAGGGTCACTAGCAGTCTTGGCGCTAGTAAGTTTTTTCTTCATCCCTTTCATCCGCGCACAAAACGAATCACGACGGGAGCCGCCTTCAGGTTGTGGGGCTTTCAACCCGGGCTTACCCGGATTGGCTCGGTTGTACGAGGCCCTACCTTTAGCATTCAGCCCGCCGTTGGGGTTCTTACCTTCCTTGCGTTGCCATGCAGGTGACTTAGCCATAGAACACAGTAATACCTGTGAGGGAGCCGACGCTAATTGTTAAATGCAACGTCGTGGAGAAAAGAATACCCTCCCCCGGAAGCACCATATAGTACGGAACTGGGTTAGTCTGAGAGGCTATGTCTACCTGACACAAAATAGGCCCAGTAGCCCCGCCATCACGGAATTCAAACGTAGCCGCCGTAGTAGCAACAGGAGCTACTGAAATACCCCTCAAACGCGTCCTGCCAGCGAACAAGCTCCCTGCTGCACTAAGGTGAGCACTCTTTACATCAGTTTGCATCATGTGTGTACCCGCCTAATAGGATGAAATAGTGCCGTTTGGGTTACGTACTGCGTAGGTAATCGTCACCGTACCTACCCCAGATGACATATTAGAAGTCGGATTAAGTCCGTCCTGAGTCCCGTACGCTGCGAAGTAAATAGGAAGGTCCGTACTACCCACATTAGCCCATATTGCGGCCCTCGCTGGGGTATCGGGGGTAGCTAAGGTATACCACTCAGAAGTATTCCCACCATCGCAAAATGTGTATCTATCTACAACCTGCACTGGAGGCGCTCCAGAACTCCCCCTGTATAAGGATTCGCATATAAAGTCGGCTATAGTTACGGACGAATTAGCCTTAGCTAGATAAAACGCTGCGCTGTCCCCCACACCCGGTACCCAAAGTGTAGTCAGGTAAAAAGTTACATTTAGAATTTGTGACCCAGCGGGTAGGATCGCAACTCGTTGCGGATTAGCGGCAGTGGCTAGATAAGAAACTACGGTTGACTGAGTGACAATAGTAGCCCCAACATTAGCTGGGTTGTTCTTTGCACTACCTATCAACCATGGACCGAGGTGTGTAGCTAAAGGCATAACCCCCTCCTAAGCCGTATACGTACTAGGGACAGTAGAACCGTCGCTGTTGCGTACAACATACGTAACAATCATCGTACCCGCCAACGTAGTGTTGCTTCTAGTAGCAATAACATAGACATCAGTAGTACCTACGTTATTACATACGGAAACCCCAGTGGTAGCTATTTGCAAATTTGATAGCCCGGCGGCGGTCCCTACATCAGTTGCGGTTACGGCAGCAACCCCGCCAACAGTGATGGCTACTGTAGCAGCTGCACTAGTCGTAGTAGTAAGGAAGGTGAACCCTAAAATCTGAGACCCGGCGGGTAGTACCAAACTTGCAGTGAGGGTAGACCCAGAACAACTAACCGACTGACTTACGACAGTAGGTCCTACGTTTCTGATCTGCCCGAGAACAGGGTTATTAACGGAAGTATTCTTAACGGTACCAAGCAGCCATGGACCGAGGTGTGTAGCTAAACCCATAATATGGACCTCATGCACGAGCTATCGTACCATCTGTGCATCGTCCCCTAGGCGGGCTGGTACGACAATAAATACCTAGACTTAAACCTTAAAAGCGGGGGGCCGAAGCCCCCCTCAGTACGAGGGGAGTCACTCCTCGTTTACTCTATTATGCTCCCGGGGAAGCATACATACCAAGCGGGTCGCTGACACCGAAGCTGTAACGCTCACGGCTCTTATACCGTACGTTACCAGTGTCGAAGTCACCGTCCATCGACTGTGACAGCGCAACACGCTGGAACATCTTCATACCGTTAGGTACATCGGTCTTCAGGAACCAAGCATTTGGGTCCGTCAGGTAATGGTTAACGGTATAGCCTTCAGGGATGGAACCCATCGCCTTCAGAGCGTTGATGTCGTTATCAGTGGTGCCGACACGGAGTTCCGTATCCAGCAGACGCTTAGCAACGAACATCAGGCCCGGTGGTACGATCAGCTTACGAGGCTTGGCAGCAATCAGCAAGCCACGTTCATCAGTCCACTGAGCGATCTGAATAACGGCGGCTTCCAGAGAAGTCTCGTTCAGGTCAGCAGGGGTTGCTGGGGTGTTGCTGTTTGTACCACCACTAACCAGCGGATGCGCCGTATCGAACAGAGGTCTGCCGTCGCCACAGATGTAGCTTGAGAAACCAGTATTCAGCGGGGTCACGGACTTGATCTGCTTTGTGTACGCCATAGAACGGGCCAAGCCCTTGGTATAGCGCTTACTCAGCGATTCGTACAGATTATCTTCCATGGCTTCTTCAGTGATGGAGAAACCTAGGGCGATTGTTTCATGGTTATAGCGAGCAGTCCAAGCTTCCTGCGCGTTGTCGTACGCAATGGCCTGACCTTCGTTTTTAACCGGAGCTGCTGAGAAACCAGACAGCTTCACTTCTTCTTCAAAGGAACGCTCAGAGGTCTCTACCTCGTAGATTTCTTTGTGTTCCTCACCGTAGGACTTGTATTCCAGACCGAACAAGGCGTTCAGACCGGGGAGCAGCTGTTTAAGCTGTTGTGCGCGTGAAATAGCCATTATTCAGTCTCCTTATGCTACGTAGTAGCGATGGGCACTAAAGTTCACTTTTACGAGAACTTCAGGGTTTTGGACGAGGACCAGAGAAGCACTGGCGGATGGCGTAACCGTCGATGCGACAACTGTCAACGTGGTGTTACCCGTTGTTGTAACAGTGGAAGCAGCTGTAGTAGCCGAACCGATATGCTGTAACTGCCCGCTAACATTCTGATACACATCAGTACCAACTGGGATCACTTGCCCCACAGTCAGACCTGACACAATCAGCGAAGTGGTAGTAGCTCCGGAAACATACACGCAAGGAGTGGTGACCTGAGTGTCTGGAACAACCCCCAGTACACGGAATCCACCGCCAGATGCATTTGCCGCTGCCGCAACAACACCCGAAGCGCTATCGCCAGTAACCAGAGAACCAGAAGTGGTCAAAGTAGTACCAGCGACATTTTGCCCTACCAGCAATGCTGAGACAGAGGCCACGGTAGCAGTACCAGCAGCTGTAGCAGCTACAGCTTTAAACACTGCATCGGGGTCATCACATACAAAAGCAGATGCATCCCCCGCCAGTGTGCCTGAGGGCCAGTACTGTGAGAAACGCTTTTGCTTAGTAGAAGGGTCGGTATAAGAGCAACCGAGGAAAATACCTACGATAGTATTGGTTGTACTAACAGCAGATGCTTGAGTGATGATAGAGCCGGCAACGATGGAACCAGAAGAAGTGGTCTGAATCGTTACAGGGTCACCATAGAACAGATTTACGTTATAGCCGTACGAGATAGGGTAACTACGGGTAGAACCCGCAAACACCTGTCCACCGATCAGATTGACCGGCTTGTAACCGTAGGGCTTGTCGATATTTGGATAAGCCATAGAAGTCTCCTAAAAATTATTTACCTTTACCAAACGACGTAGTACTACGCTTTTCATTATGCAGCGTGGGCATACGAGGGTCGGCAATACGCATAAAGTTGTTATCCACGGCTTCCATCTGCTGGTCATTCAGTCTGTCGTAATGTGCATTACGTTGACGTACCATTTCCTCAGGGGCCTTACATAACAACAACCCACCAACCTCAATGTTGCCTTTGAATCGGCTATTGTGGTCAGCGCTCAGCATCAACTCAGGATGGTCTTCTGCTTTAACAGCAGTCCATCCCTCTCTAAACTTTGCGGACGCGTTGGTTGGGTCATGTTGCCCAAACGTCGAAGTCCGAATCCACCGAAACACCCAGCCGGGCTGGGGGGTAGGTGAAGGTAAAGTCTCTGGCGGTCTCCATGCTGCCGGGCGTTGCGTGGTTTCTCGGGTATCGAGTTCACGAGTCAAACGATTGTCATGATTAGCCATTGCCATTCTCCAGTCTCATTTTTTCACGAGCATATGCTTCGGGGGTAACACCAAGTGACCGCGCCACTGCCGCTTCCGACGAACTCAACTGGATTCTACGAGGTGATGTGGACCTCGTGACAGGTGCAACGACTGTTGTATTTTTGCGGGTAGCAGTTCGATCCTGCTCCGTTGTTTGGGTAGCTTCCCCATCGAAATACTCAGGGAAACGCTTCCGCATTGTCTGGTCAATCTGCCGGTAGTAGTCATCACTCCTAGTGTCATACCCGGCTTTCACTAACTTTTCATGCACACCCAGAGCAAGGGAAGTCATTTCCTCGTCCGAGCCGAACCAAGCATTACGGGAGCGCCAAGTTTCGGCTTTGTCGTCCCGCTGTACCCTAGTAGGCTGTTGAGTGCGTTGAGTACCTTGTACATTATCCGCATCTGACTGTAAAGGGGTAGGCTTGAAGTTCTGCACTTCACGAAGTTTTAACTTCGCATCAGTCAGGGCTTCCTGTGCGTTAGTGATAGCCTCGGGGTCACCGGACTCATAGGCCCGCTTCAATACTTCCTTGGCGGTGTTCACCTCGGTAGTAGCTGACTTTGTAACTTCGGTAATGAAGATTTTCTCCCCAGTACCAAGGCGTTCTTTCAACCGCCGGTTCTCCTCATAAGTCTGACGGGCAAACGCAATTGCCTCATCCTTCTCACGCTGGGAAGCTTCTTTGGCCCGACGCTCGTCATGCCAGACTTTCTTCATCTGGCTAAGGCGCTGCTTTACCTTCTCGGAGTACTCCGTCAGGTCATCTTTCTCCAGCTCCTCAACCATATGCTGAGGTAGGGGGGCTCTGCCTTGATCCTCTGGAGGAGTGTCGTCTTTGATCTCAACCTCGGCTTCCAAGGCGGGATCGTCGTGGTTATCAATTTCTTCGTTCATGTGGGTCTCCAATTATGCGCCGGGGGTCCAACGATTACCCTTACTACGGTTTTGTGCCCTCGTAAGGATTTGTAAATTACAAGGCGTGTGCAATCCTGAAACCTTCTTATGTTGGAGTGGGATAATATGGTCCACCTCAAAGTTCTTAAAAAGCTTACAGAATAAATACATACCATCTATTTCAGCTTGGTAAGGCTTAGCTACAGTAAAGGCCCGCAACACCCGCCTACGCCTGCTTTCAGCTTCCGCTTTTTTAACCTTATATTTTGGGGTACTAGCTAACTTACGTCTACGCGCCAACACTTTCTCCTTGTTTGCTTCTACCCAAGCCCTCACCCGGGCGTTATATCCGTCCCGGTTTTTGGCGACAGACTTTAGGGACCTAGCGATACAGGCTTCTCTGTTCGTGCGGTAGTACGTTCGATCTTTCTCCCTACTTTTACTCCTAGCCTCACGCTGCTTCTGCGCTTTACACAGTTTACAGTACACCTGCAAACCATCCACCCTATCAGCAGCTGCGTGAAACTCTGTAAAAGCCTTCTCTTCTGCACAGCATGGGCATTGCTTACTAAACACGTCTTATCCCTCTTGGGTCTTCCACGACGGCCTCTACTGTATCATCATTTATGAGACGGAATTCCGCCCCATGTATAACTACGCGGGTACCTGCATACGCACGGGTGATGATGAAGTCACCCTCTTTGCACCAAGGGCCATCCGGGAAACGGGTTGTGTCTTTGTAAGCCTGAGGGCCTACCTTCACCACGAACAGCACCATAGTGGCCTGTTCTTCCACCCGAATAGTTTCACTGGCCTTAACCAGCCCGCTATCACCGTAAGTATCATCAATCTTGGGCACCATACACAGGATATGAAACCCGGTTGGCTGAGGTAGCTGCTTCGCTTTACGCGCTGCTTCCTCCTTAGTATCTAGAATTAGTACGCTGCCGCCTGCTTTACTCATCGTCTTTCTCCAGCTGATCTGCAAGGTCTTCTATCATTGCTTTTGCGTAGTCGAGACCTCGAATGACTCCGCATAGTTTGTGATACCCCTCTAAGGACGAAGCGCCCCTAGACAGGTCCTCTTTTATGAGCTCACGTTGCTCATTCAGCTTCATGGTCAAGTGGGCCAGTATGCTGTCACTCATTCAGTCTCCTCAGGTGGTGGTTGTTGCTGCTGGTTCATCTCCAGCTGATGTGCTCGATCTGCGTCGCTCTGACGTGCTTGGTGCTCCAAGTTAGCGTGTTTATGGACGCTATCCCGGATTGATTTCTTGTGCTGCAACTTGTTGTTGGCCTTATCCCTAGCGATGTCCACGCCCAGCTGGGTACCCTTAACCCGCATGTCGTCATTGTGCATGGCGACATCCATAGCCATCTTAGCTGCTGTGACACGTTGTGTAGCTTTGTGCTTGGCAGCATCGCCACCAATGCGGATACCCTCCAGACGGTTCTTGCTATCAAGCTCGGCCTTACGAAGGGTGAGCTCGTCGTTCTTAGCCGTAGCATCAACGAGTAGCTCCTTATCCTTGCGGGCCTGCTCAGCCTGCTGAGTCTGGGCTTTAAGCTGCAGTTCTTGTTGCTTCAACTGGAGCTCCTGACCCTTCAACTGCAACTCTTGCTGCTGCATCTGAATAATCGGGTCCTGTTGCTGCTGCTGATTCTGCTGCTGTTGCGCCTCGGACTGGTTCTTCTGGAGAAGCTGTTGTGCCGCCAACGCCACAAGCTGAGACAACTGTACCTCTTGCTCTGGTGGCAGATACCCACTGTCGTTCTCGGTATCTGGTGGTGGGGGCAACGTAGCACCCAGTTGAGCTTCGAGCTGCGCACGGTATTCAAATGCTACGTGCTCCATAACATGAGCTTGAGCCGCCGCCATCAGAGCCTGTGCCTGCGGGTTCTGACCCATGATCGACGCCAACTTGGGGTCTTGTATCGCAGCCATGTGTACAGCCAGATGTGCTTGGTGGTCTTGGTAAATGAATGCCTTGACCGGCTTGCCTGTCATGATTGCCATGTTCTCAGAGACCGGGTCCATAGGTTTGTGGTCATCCTTGAGTGGCACAATCTTGTTGGAGTTCTTAACCCCCAACACTTCAATCATCTGTCTATGGAGGAACGGGAGGTCATATAACTGAGGTGCCTGCTGAGCCAGCTGCATAACAGCTTGGTACTGAACAACACGCTGAGCCATAGTAGAAGCGTTAGGATCAGACACAGGAATAACATCGCAGCAATCGTAATCACTACGCTTAGCCCCAGCTGCCCCAATCTCCGGTTCATAGTCATAACTCTCAGGAGTGTTGTCACGAATGATAGCAGCAAGCATCTTGAACTCTTGCTTCATCGCGTAGTGGACACGGGCCTGTACCGCACTCATCACCTTCATCACGCGTTCAAGAATAGCCAGCGTAGTTCCTACGGGAGCTTGGGCTGACATATCTGACACACTGAGTTCAGCTGTAGCAGCGAACTGGCGTCCGTCCATCACGATCTTATCCATCAACGCCATCAGTACTTGACTAGGTTCCTTGTAAGGAAGTGGCAGGATGTTGTCCCTGATGGAGCCGGACGGCAGGTCCACATCACGGAACTCGCCCGGGGCGATAGGAGTGCTGTCCCCTTTAATCCGAAGTCCCTTGGCCTTCAGGCCACCGGACAGGTTTGACAGCGTACCTGCGTCGATCAACTGACGCATCAACGAAGTGGCTGCATGAGTGTGCCCACCGATCAAGTGGATCAACCCGAAGTAATAGAAACCAAATCCGGGGATGTACCCGTAATGCACGAAGTGTTGCCGGCGGGACTTGTTCTTGTCCTCGGGTAACCAGTTACGACGTACTGCCAGTACAGTCTCAGTTCCCTTCTCGATGGTAACCACATAGGGCAACTTAATCCCAGTGGGTTTACCGTTGTCGTCTTTATCCTCGTACCCTTCGAGATCAAGGTCCACATGCATCTCAAGCAGCTGGAACCTGTTATCTACGGAGGCAGAGAACCCTTGTTCAGCGGCTTTCTGCTTCTCCACTTCGTCCATGATCTGCACCGGGTCTCCTAGGTCTACATTGCGATAGAACCCGGCAACCTGAAGCCTGCGTATTTCATTCTCGGTCTTACGCATACGATGCGTGATGCGCTCGGCGGACTCAAGGTTAGCTGCGCCATACGGAACAATTACATCTTCAGGTGGAATAAACGGAGCAACCTGCCTGTCCATGGAGGGGTCAAAGTAAATCTTCTTGAACGCGTTGCCTGAGAATGAAGTGCAAAGCAGTAGACGCTCATGTTCGGGTCGATACTCCTGCATCACCTCGGTCAGCTGGTAATTCATATCCTCTTGTACGCGGGTGGCTGCTTCCTTCTTCTCAGGTGTCTCCTTGCCAATAATCTTGGTACGTACAGGACCAGCAGCAGGGAAAGTCTCCATAATGAGGTCCGACTGGAACCTGACCCCTGCTTCCATGAGCATGGGGTGGAACACACCTGACGCCCCATCCCACGGCTCGGACCGTTCCTCATACTTCAACCCCAGTAGCTTCAGCCCTTTTACGTACGTATCAATCCAGTCCTTGCGGGACATCAAGTCATCGTTGTAGTCAGACAACAAATCCCCGGATAGCTTAATGAGTACCCCTTCATCCAGAGTTTCTGCAAGGTTTGCCTCAAACTCATCCTCGCCCTCGTCCTGTTTCTCCATGTGCATTTCAAACCCCGGGCCTGCTATATGCACTTCCTCAGGGTCAACAATCTCTACTGAGATAGGCTCAGCATCACCTAACCCGGCAATCCCCTGAGGGGCTTGGTACAAGGACTTATCAATACTCATCTACTTAACCCCGCTTGCAAGCTCTCGCTACTGTAGAGACTGCGTTGAGAAAAGCCTCTACGTTCTTCTGCTTCCTCGGCTCAAACCTGCCATGCATGTAGCCAAACCAAAGACTGGCCGAGATGCCCGTAGCCGCAGCAGCTTTGCGAAGTGAACCAAAGAACTTGACGACCTTGGCCGCTTCTTTGCTCACGATAACTGTGTTCTTCATCAGTAGTACCCTCGAGCCACGCGTCTGCGGAATTCAACCGGCTCGTCGGGCTCATCCAAGTCGGTGCCAACAAACCCCCCACGGCGAAACCGCATCAGGGCTAACGAAACAGAGTCAACATAGTCGTCATGCTCCCCACCCGGGAAACTTGCGACTTCCTCAACAACTTCTTCCGCCCAATGGCGTTTAGGTGCCCATACTCTACCAGAAGCAAACAAATCCGCTACGGCATTCAACCGGCTGATCTTGTCGTTGCCCTTGTTAGGAGAGAACTCCTGCACTGGTATACCCATAGCCCGCATCTCGTAGATGAGTGGAGCACCTGATGCTTTCTTTTCCACGATCACCGAGTCCGGCTTCCACTCACGATACTGCTCCACGGCCACCTGTTTAAGCTTGGGGAACTCCATGCGATCACGGAACGCGTTCAACAGGATGAGGTTTGCCTGTGGTTTCCCCGTGGCATCGTCAAGATAGAACACACCCCACGTAGTAAGCGCCGAATAGTCGGCACGTTGAGTCTTCTCGAACGCCGTATCCCACGCCATGAGGATGAAGTCACAGTGTGGGGGAGATAACTCCTCCCACTCCTGCCACCACTCACGTTTCACGATAGCCGAGGTCTCTGAAGTGGGGCTTTGCTGGTACTGGGCCATCCATTTGTGGTTAGGAAGCTCCTCTTTGAGGGCATTAAGCTCCTCAAGTGACCAGAATTCAGGCCAGAGTGGGTTCCCCGAGGGCAAAATAGCGGGAAATTCGATCACTTCCCAGTCTTCCCCGCCTCTTTGTGCCGCAGATTTGAGTACTTCCCCGGTCAAATCGCGCTTTGACCAGCGTGTCATCACGATTACAATGGCTCCGCCCGGTTGCAAGCGCTGACGAGGGCCCGAGGTGTACCATTCGTACGTTTTGTCGTAGATATCCGGGTTAATTTCGGCCAACGCAGCCTCTTGTTCGCTGTGTGGGTCGTCGATGATGAGCAAATCAGCGCCTTTACCAGTCACTGCACCGCCCACACCGATAGCGAAGTAGTCTCCGCCTTGGTTTGTGGCCCATCGACCCGCTGCTTTCGAGTCAGCTTGGAGCCCTAGGCCGGGAAATAGCTTGTTGTAGACCTCTTGATCCACCAAGTTTCGTACTTTTCTACCGAATCCCACGGCCAATTCCGCCGTATGGGAGGTCTGGATCACTTTCTTGTGCGGGTATTTACCTAGGAACCAAGCAGGTAGGAGATAAGACGCGAACTCAGACTTGGTATGACGAGGAGGCATGTTAATAATAAGGCGCTTGCAAGTCCCAGCAGCCACTCTTTCAAACGCTTCCGCCATCTTTGCATGGTGCCTCCCACTGATGAACGTAGGCCAGACCGCATTAACGAACGCAAGGAACTTCTCCCTGCATATTTTCTGCTTCTTCAGCTCCGATAGTTTCTCCAGTTCTGCTAGTAACCTCTCCTGTTCGGAGGGTGACAGCGCCGGCAGGATGGCCGGGATATCCTTGAGAGATATGGAGTCCAGTAAGGACCTACTCTGCACCGTCGTCCCCTTGGATTTCTTCGTCGACACCGGCTACGCCGAGCTCCTCATCCAAGTTAGCAGTCAGGGGAGACACATCAATCACATCAGCATTGAGCAACCGCTTAACCCGTTCCTTGATCGCATTCTCCAACTCAGCCGGGTCTTTGTAGTTGATGGTGACCTCGGAGCGCGTAGTGAATATCCCGATGTCCGAATGTTTACCCAGTAGCTCAAGGGCCTTCAGTTCAAACTTAACATCACCGCAATTGGCTATTTCCATCAGCTTGTTGGTGATTGCTGCTCTGGCAGTAGCTGCATCCATTGCCAGCTGTGCCCCGTAGGTCTTCAGGAATGCTGCAGCAGCAAATGCTGTTGTGGGGGTTTGGAAGTTGTCGACCTTCCTGCTTTTTATAGCAGCCTCAAGTAACTGCTTTTCCCGTTCCAAGTCCGTTTCATCAACTTCTAACGGAGCCCCCAGAGCCACCTGCAACTCCGCCGTCTCCCCCAAGACCTTAATCTGGTCTATAACAGTGGGAGCAACCTCAGGGTCCGTAGAGTACGGAGGTGGAGTATCTTTGGTTGGTTCTATGCTAACAACAGACATAAAGGCATTTTATGCGGGTATAACCCCGGAGTGCAGAGTGGGTGGGGCCCAGACCGAGTCAGGGCGGAGCATATAGCATCCGCCCGCATAAAACAAAGGCTTACACCAGAGACGACAACACGTCCTGAAGTTTCTGCACATCGGCAGGGTCAAACGCATTTGCCTGAGCAGTAACCAGTGCAGCCTGAGCTGCCGCAGCCTGTGCCTTGAAATCGTTGATTTGGATATCCTTCTCAGTCGCAGCGGCGGTGAGTGCGTCGTTGCTGGACTTCAGAGTGGCGACCTTGGTGACCAGCTGGTCGATCAGGGGAGTAATAGCAGACATAAGTAATTCCTCAAGTATCAGTAGGGTGGAGTCATCCACATGGTTGGCTAGGTGGCTACGTACGTGGTGGCGGACGTGAGCATTATGATCTAAGTGATGCGGCATTTGCAGGGTCCTATTTCTTTACCCAGTAAGTTAACGGTTTCTTCAAAGCTTCGTCCAACCACTTTTGCATGACTGGCGCTCCGCGTTTTTCAACTTCCTTCAGTCGCACTTCGCAAAGGTTACGGCGGGCATTACTACGCCTTTTGGGAACGTCACTAGTGCCCGGTCCACCCGGTACAGGCTTCCGACTTTTATGCTTACGTCGCATGGTAGACCCAGTTTGGTGGTTCCAACAAGTGAGAATGTGGGGGCTGCGTTTACATTCGTAACGAGCTTGTAAACTCTGACTTCCTTGGTTGTTAACCCTGATGCCGGCGGTGTGGCGGGTGCAGGGACTGCCTTAGCTAGAATGTTTTCGGGCTGCGCGTAGAACACAGCGGGGTCAATTGGCACGGTGAACGTAGAGTCCCAAAGCGCGACCTTTGCATCGTGGCTCAGGGCCAGCATCGCAACAGCTTTACCAGATGCTGCGTAACACTCGGTTGTAGTACCGGATACCCAGTGACGCACCCACTCCCCAGTACCTTCATCGCAGAACCAGACTGCAGCACATCCGTTCGCATCGTAAACAATGGTTGGTAGGGTTGCGTTTGCTGTTGAGTCGCCGGGGAAACAAGGTGGCGCGGCTCTCGAGGCTGACGGGCAGAACATCAGAAACAATGCCAGCCCAAGTCCGAGTATCCAAGTGCAGAACCACAGGGCAAAGCGTTCCATAAAAAATATACCCCCCGGGGGTGTGCGATTTGAAAAGTGATGGGGGGTGTTTTACATAAACAGGGGGTGGGGGTCAAGGGGGAATAGGGGATTAGCTTCCATAGATGGATGTGGAGAGACAAAGTGGAAAATGAGTGGGAGGATGTGCAAAACAGTGAGTAGAGGGTACGTACCTCCCCTTGTTCCGTACAAGGGGGGATGCCCTCGGGTGGGGTCGCATACCTAGGGGCGCGGTTACCCCCGCATACGTAGTTTTCCGAAGGAAAACTCGGCAACCTAAGAATTCTTAGGTCGGCAAAGTTCCCGAAGGGAACTTACTCACGCGTGTACGCGTTTTCCCCCCTACCCCCCAAAACTTGACTTTCCGGCCAATTTGTGCCACAATGTAATCACGCTGAATTTCCCAGCGGTTCACAATCTACGGAGTGCATCATGTCAATCAACGCAACGAATGTATCTGCTACCGAAGGTAGCCCAGCCTTGCAAGGCGTAGCCATCCGCCTCGGCTCTGCCGAGGCTCTCAGTCGCTCGATTACTGCTTTGATCCGAGGCGAAGCCTCGGTCATCAAGGGTCGCCGCAGCGTAGCTGAGAACTTCAATGCTGGCTTTGCCCACCAATGGTGGGACAAGACTCACCCAGAATGGGTGAAGGTCGCCCCCTACTTCAAGGCCATCCAAGATGGCCTTCGGTCAATCGGTCACTCGAATCCAAGCGTAGCTTGGGGTGAGATCGTCCTGTATGCGAAGCAGGCTCGGGGCATCGTAGATGCCCAGACCGAAAAGGCCGCAGCGAAAGCTGCGAAGCAGAAGGGCAAAGCAAAGGCCGAAGGCAACTCCGAAGGAGTTGAGGTGCCAGTCACCCCGCACCAGTTCACTCTGGTGAAGCTCACTGAGCTTCAGAAGTTCTTGGCTAATCAAGCGGAGCTTGATGACACCTTGAAGGGAGTGCTGGAGTTCGTAGAACTCAGCCTCCAGTCACTTGGGGCTGACATGCGAGCTGAGCTGCCGAAGGCAGCTTGAGGCGAGTGGGGGCAGGGACGCCCCCGTACTCAACGAAGTTGAGTTGGTGACCTAAGAATTCTTAGGTCGCTGGTTCCCGAAGGGAACTTCACACATAACGTAACACAACAGGTGATCCATGTATAACGTAATGTACTTCGCTACGTGCTTCGGTCTGAATGAGCTGGTAAACATTGGCACCTTCGGTGACATGGAAAGGGCAGAGGTAAAGCTCAGGGATTGGCTTGGCATCTTAGATGCCAACCATGTCGAATCGAGGGCAGTGACCATCCAGTGGGAGCTACCTATCTAACCAACGAAGTTGGTTAGTGGTGACCTAAGAATTCTTAGGTCGCCCTAGTGAGCGTTGTGTATGTGCATTAGCGTAGTGTGCATACCTAACGTAGCAGATGCAGGTTAGGCATCATGGATGTATGCCCTTGTAGTAATCATGTAGGAGCATCGGCGCGGTGGAAAGTGCTAACCTGCGTGGCAGGTTAGCATCCAAGTTGGCAGGTGTCAAGCCCCCGCACGAAGGGTAATGTTATAATGTTATGAAGGGGCATCGGGTAATGTTATCTGTAAGTCATTGAATTTGCAGTAATGTTCACAATGTTATAATGTTATCGTGATTTTTGAACATTTACGTAACGTAGAGGGCACTACGCAACTGCATCGCAATAAGTTTGCATACGTAGTATATATTATTTTTTCAATAACATTATAACATTATAACATTGCAAAAAAACAAACTGCGAATCAACAACTTGCGAGCGCGATATTGTTATCGCGTGTGCCACACTATCTATAACATTCGATTTCCATAACATTACAATAGGAGGACTGCCCCCAAAACCGACTCGATTTAACAGTTGATTATTGAAAAATCGGGGTCTCGCCTCGATAACATTATAACATTGTAACAATACAACCTTGTCGACCTAAGAATTCTTAGGTTCAAATTCACTGGAGGACTTATGCTCGGGTTCAATATGATTGATGGCGTTGCAATTGAAACCATCTGCCTTGATGCAGGTGACGGGTCTATTCACTATGACACCAAGCTATCATTCGAGGGCGGGCAGTCCTGCATTGCCCATCGCACCAACTCACCACGCGCTGCGCTCAAGTACCACAATGCACTGGTATGCGGGGTGCTGGTCTCGCAGGCGGTAGACCGCAAGGGGGCGGGGCAGATCGAAGCCCACCTGAGGGAGCGGTTCAACGTGCCCGAGGCACCGCCGGTAGAGAAGGAGTTGGCTGAGGCGTTTGGTCAATTTTTTGAGGTGATACTGGGGGTCGAACCTAAGAATTCTTAGGTCGTCCTAAACTAGCTTCGCTAGTTTAGAGTCTCCCTAGTTAGCTGTGGAGGTGGAGTATGAGCGAAGGACTCACTGTCTTGGAGGTACGGCGTTACGAGTACCTCTCAGGGACTACGTATCGGGTCTTATATAAGATGCCCGATAACCCCGATGCACTGGCATGGACGCTGGATGATGCACCCGAGGTCACGGATATTCTCGGTGCCATCGTGAGGTTTATGAAGGAGTGGGATGACCCCGAGCACTACCATTACAAGACCAACTTGCAAGCTCGTAAGCGGTTGGCATGGGAGTACTTCGAGAGTGACAACGCAACGGCCTACGACCCGTGGGCGGAGTGAGGAGGACATATGATAAAGGTGCTTGCAATCAAACCGATCATTGACCCGGGGGAGAAGGGGTCACGTTACACCCTGTTGATACGTGAGGAGGATGGGGTGCTGCGTACATGGGACGTGGACGCTATGGATGAGCTTGATGCTATCAAGGTGCTTACTGAGGAATGGCATGACCCCGCCTTGCAATGGTACAAGGATAGCATCGACGCTCGGGGGTACAACCCCCCGTACGATACTACGTTCGGTGAAGTGGATGCCGAGGCCGAGGGTATGGATGTGTTCAACGATGTGACAACATGAGGTGAAGTATGACCGAGACAACTGAGGAATTCCG
>Ga0213922_1000604_pt1 | contig 16010 bp, 32 predicted proteins | sample McNCre2917MG_FD_165060 | JGI IMG/M metagenome (GOLD analysis project Ga0213922, IMG submission 165060) | Freshwater microbial communities from McNutts Creek, Athens, Georgia, United States - 29-17 MG | ecosystem: Environmental > Aquatic > Freshwater > Creek | place: USA: Georgia | collected... | reverse complement strand
TGATGCTGCCAAGATTACAAACATCACTGTCGTCTTCCGAAGTAACCTCAGTACATGCATTCCGAAGGGTTTCATTCTGTTTCTTTCCAAAGTTAAAGCTGAAGCCAGGTTCTCCTGTCATCAGTGCCTGTCGGCAGTTTTCTACAAACACGGGATTGTTAGCTAGGCTATAGCTAGTAGGATCCCCATCTTTCATCATAAATGCTGCGTCATCATAATTAACAGAAATGTTAGTCATGTCTAACGGAGCAAACGCGTTAAAGTCTTTCTCCTTAGCTGCTTTTACATCTGGGGACCAGTCTTTAACGTGCAAGAATTTATCAACATCTTCATGTCCCCAATTAAGAGAGGCATAAATTGCAGAACGTCTCGAGCCTCCTTGCATAACATTTCGCCCGATTTCGTTGATCGCATACATAAGCGGAATAGGTCCTGATGCAGTGCCACCTGTTCGGCTAAGAGCCTTTCCAGCAGGACGGAGTCTCGAATAGTCAATTCCAATTCCGCCCCCAGTCATTAAACAAGACATTGCACGCCATGTAACAGCACTCCATTCTTCTCTAGTATCTTCTTCTGCTCGTAGCAGATAACAATTATTATAGGCTTTGTATGGACGACCTGCATAATAAAGGTAGCGTCCGCCTGGCAGGAATTTCATTTCCTTAATATACTCAATGAGCTGTTTCTGTTCGTCTTTAGACATAAGAGCTTGCATTGTACCCCAACGAGTACCACAAACATCCTCTACAAGACGTTCAGCCAACTTGTCCCACGTATCCCCTGGGCCTTGAGCATATTTATAGCGAAAGATGTTTTCGCCAAAAGAGTTACGGAATCGATTCGTTTCTGTCATATTTTCCTTATAAAAACTTTGGGTTTATTCGAACCACCCAATAGTTCGTTTTCTTTTTTTAGTGCATCACGTTCCATACAACACAGTTCACAATGGCCTCTTTTCATCCACATACGATGCTTCTGGCAACGGTATGGATGGGGCTTTGCTGTTGTGTCGATAGGTTTTGATGTTTTCTTTTGCATCTTTTTCCTGAAGTATTCGTTCTAAAAATGGCTTCTTAGCTTGTTTCTTTTTCATTCCACTGCACGGGCTAGGTCATCAAAGCATTCACTAATATCGTCTTCAAAGAACTCAACAAGATCGGATATGTCCCGTCCTATAATGTCTAGAAATTCTACAACATCCAAGTTATGCACAATAAGTGTTTTTAGTTCGTCAAGTTTCATTATGTACATAGGAAGGTGTTGTTTTAATGTAATCTCTCAGCATATCGACGAGAGCTTTCTCTAAGAGATAGCCCACTTCTTTAGGCGAAAAAGTTACTTGTAGAGTAGCGCTACCGTCATCATTTTCTGTAATGTCATTTATGTCCATTGCGCTTCTCCAGTTCTCGGTTGATGTACCACATAGCCTTGCGTAAGTCCTCTACGGCATCTTTCTTAAGGTCACAACGCCAGATGTATTTAAGAGCATTGCCTAGATTAAACCCCATATGCTCTGTAATCTGAATACATTCAATACCAGAGGGATGCAGGGTGTAATGCAGAGGATGCTCTACAGGATCGGGTTGTGGAGTGTTTAACTCTTTATAATCTTTTATGTCTTTTTCATTTAGCATACTTTTTATTTATGTAGTTAAGGCTAACAGGCATTAAGTCAAACTCACCGTCATGCACATCATGAAGCATCAAGAACCCACGCCAGTGTCTGTTGCCTTGGCTGGACATGTAGTCTTCATCATGTTCGTAACAGGAGCCTGCTATCACCGAAGTGAGGAGTCCTCCATCCGCTTTGTAACCTGTCGCAATCTGTAAGCCCTGTTGATGTCCTTGTATACAAGACATATGCTTCTTACTAAGGCAGGCAGCAGCAGTTGTGACAGGACGACCCATAAGCCCAGTAGTAAAGTAATGGGAATAAGCAACACCATCGATGACAGCAACGTCAAGGAAGTTATGAACGTCCCAACCATACTCCTCATAATGGAGATCTCTAATAGAAAGAACTCCTTCAAGTTTTGGATCGTCGTTGACAGCTCTGTTGATTCTGTTTTCATGATTACCTAAAGTCAATACCAACTGTGGTTTGTATTGCTTTTCCTTATTTTTCTTAGCTCGTGCATTAAACTCCCATAACGGAGACAGGAAGCTAACCATAGCGCTCTTACTCGCCTCAATATCTGAGATATAACGTCTGCCTTCAAAGCTTTTCTTTCCAACATCGTAACTAGATAAACTAGGCATGTCTGCAAAGTCTCCAATACATACGATTGTATCAGGCTTCTTTTCTACAGCATACCTACCGATTTTATTGAGGTAACCAAAGTCAACCCCAGGTTTTGCCTGTACGTCAGGCAGGACTAAATGTTTCGCCATTTGCTAAAATGAATCCTACGTTTGCTAATGAATAGGCAAAGAATGACAGAGCCATTCCCACATTACCTTTGAGAAAATAATCTATGGCTACACCGACGTATATTAAGCCAGTGATAGCCAACAAGATGTTGCTCATTGGATATGTTCAGACTTACCCGAGGCAATGTCTGCGTCACCGTGTTTAGCAGTGAATGGGATAGCACCCATTTGTAACAGAGTGTTCAGTCCAATCTTTAAGATGAAGTCTAGTTCATTCTGCTCTAGCTCACCCTCAAACTTAACTGTACCTTGTTCTGTCTCTATAGATTTATTTACTAGCATATTTTTTTGATATTTCTTTCTCAAGTTTAGTTTTCTCTGCGTGGCATATTTTGCACAGTACTTGCAAGTTCTTACCTTCACAAAACATTCTGTCGATGTATGTATCCCAAGATACAAATCCTTTCTTGGGGTCAATGACAGGCTTTATGTGGTCTACTTGCACATCTTTCTGTGTATACTCTTGCTCACACATAGCACATAAATAATGTTGTGCTAAACGTCCTGTTGCTTTGTTAACCTTCTTCTCGGTCTTGGCAGCATTAAGTGTTTCATACTTAGGAGGCCATTTGCGACTCCCTGCCCTGAGTGTAGATGTTACAAAGCTTCGGTAACGGGCTTCTGTCCACTTCCCACCATTTCTCATGTAGGAAACTTCCAGATTTCACCTTCATTACGACGAATCCACAGACAAATACCATTCATGAGAAGGCGGTCATCGTCGCTGTAAAGATTACGGACAAACTCAAACATGTCAAGCTCATCGTCGTAACTCTCCAACTCTGCAATAGTAGATTCGAGCTTTTTGGGGACTGACTGTCTAGCTTTCCCATCAAAGCCAAAGATATTGTCAGTACGATCGCCCATAATAAGCTGATAATAGAAGTGCCGAATAGCAGGTATTGGAAATTGCTCACGATGTACTCCTGTTACAAAATTATAATGTTCTCCAGGAATCATCAATAGGTCTTTATCTATGGTACAAATGACAGAGTCTTTGTTAGCCATCTGATAAATGCCCATGGCATCATCCGCTTCTTGTTCATTCTCTACTGATGCTCCCCATTCTGTACAAAGATACTCACGGACTTGCTGTAGCCATTTCGGTCTAGGCGTGTCCTTGCGGTTGGCTTTGTATTCAGGATTGAATTCGTGTCGAAAGTTATCACTACCAGTGAGGTAGGTTTTGTATGTGTCGCTGTTTGTTTCTAACAAGATGCGACGTATCAGTTCGTCTGTACGAACGAGAGCAACCTCTACAGGTTCATTCTCGCTCGCAGCAGCACAACGGTACGCCACAATGTCAGCATCGATTAGTGCTGTGGTCATTTAGCCTTTTTGTTACGTGCAGAAATTGCTTTGGCTTTAGCCTTAGCATCTGCTTTAGATGATGCACCCCAAGCTTCTAAAGACAGCTTAAGGCGTGTAGGTTTACCATCCTTCTCCTCTGGGCCAGGCATATTACCCATACGTGCTAGGAAAGAAGCACGTCGTGGATTGTCTCCTGCTTTAACAGGAGCCTTTAATGTACCGCCTGTCTCTGCCTTGTAAGAGGCACGGCCTTTAGCATTAAGACCACCCTTTGGATTCTTACCTTCTTTCTTTTGCCATGCAGCTGTCATTACTTACCCTTTTTAGGGGCTTTCTTTTCACCCTTAGTGGCATATGCAATGGCAACAGCTTGCTTAACAGGCTTGCCTGCTTTAACTTCTGTCTTGATGTTTTCTTCAAAAGCTTTTTTAGTTTTGGCTTTATTCAGTGGCATTTAATACTCCGCAGTTTGTAAATAATGATGTAGGAAAGTAGCAAACACGTCTACCTCTTTCTCGTCATGGTCATCTTTACCTAGCATGTAGTTGATGGCATGCACAAGTTCGTGGAAGAAGCATTGCTCCTTAACCTCTTGCATAACATTCTTCTTTAGAATTATTTGTCTTGTATCACGGTTACAACTTCCTAAGAGGTTGTAGTCATGTATCTGTGTGACTGTCCATGTAGAACCAGCCAGATTAAATTGTTTAGGTATTTTCATATAAGAAAGCTGATAGGGGGACTCGAACTCCCATTCACTCCATAAACGAGCATTCTACCAATTGAACTATATCAGCTAAAAGAGGGTCTCAATTTGGTCACTAACTAGGCAGGGCAGAAAGCCAGAAAATTCCCTGCTGGACATCCTTGAACGCTGGCTTGACAACCCTCAAAAACTTAGTCTACCTGTGGAAAGTCGTTTTCCATCTCGCTAACTGGACCGAGTGCTTGTTTACCAAACACATAATCTTCAAACTGCTTAGCAATGGCTAACACATTCTCTACTGGTGGTGGAGTCTTAGCGCCAGCCAATAACAGATTGACAGCAGCACTAAGGCTAGATTGACGTACAATAAGTACTTGCCTCTGTGCCCGTTCTTCTGGTGTCTCGTAGGTACTACGTGGCGTTGCTGCAGGAGCCTTACCACCAGCAGGAGCCGATACAGCAGGGCTAGAGGCCCCAGCCTCAGCCTTAGCCATGGAGACCCAGTCGTTGTAGCCTTTGTCGTTCTTGACAATTGTAACCTCGTAACTTTCGCCTGGCTGTGCAAGAGCCAATGTTGAGAAACTATCTTTGGTTGCACCGAAGGACATGACCTTCTTACCTTCTACTTTGCCTTGGAACGAGTTGTTCTTGTAGGCAACGTCAGCGGTTTGATAGCTACCCTTAGCGGTAGGTACTGTTTTAATGTCAACAGACAAGATTGTAATGTTCATAATTTCCTTAAATTATTAGTGTCTATACTATTATTGTAACACGTTTTAATCTCCGTGTCAAGAGAATTTCTGCATATCCTTCATATTAGGGCCATACTTTGATTCGCAAGCCATTGGAACGCTCCACTCGTAGCCGAAGACAGAATGAATACGACTAGGGAGATCAGCAAAGACGCTATCAAAGATGTCACGTAAGGGTTCGAGGTGTTGTCTTGAACAATCAAGGACAATAGAATCGTGAACAGTAGATATGAAGTCACAAGGAATATTAGCATCCTGAATCCTTTTCTTAGCCATAATACGAGCCATCATCATAACGTCAGCACCAGTTCCTTGAACGGGATAGTTTGTAAGAGTTGTCCAAGGCACTTTAAGTTCTCCTCTATAGTCTCGCTTGGGGGGACAAGACCAACTTCTACCCATGGGTCCAACGATTGGGTTACCACCCATGATACAATCTTTCCATCTTGTATGACAAGCGTTAATGCCTGAGTACTTTCTGTAGAATCGTTCATTCATGTCGTCCCAAAAGTCGGGACTGGTTGATACGTGCATGAAGTCAGGATCATTAGCGAAAGACCAGCCAGAGCCACGATAAATGGTTCTGAATAAAAATATCTTAGCGATGAGCCTTGAAGGCAGGCCAAAAGCCTCTTGATTTTTAGCATGGGTGTCTTCCCCTCCTAGTATTTCGTCTATGCCTACTTGGTCTTTGGCTAGCTCTAACAGCGTACGCCACTCTAGTTGACTTGCGTCACATTGTATTAGCATTACTTCCTTAGTAAAGCTGCTGCGGGTTTGTTAGGATAGGAGTTGATGGCATTCTTAATCTCCATAAAATAGCCAGGGTAGTGCATCTGAAAGTCCATTAACACACGTTTAACTCCATATTGTTGTAACAGAGAAGCAAAGTTTACAAGCCCGTCGTTATACTCAAGTTGTTTTAGTTCAGTCATATTGCCTTTCTTTTTTCTGTCTCCACCCACAATCGTCGCACTCGTAATAGTGCCAATGAGGCTGTGTATATATTGGTCCACCGCATCGTGGGCAGTCCTCATTGTCATCTTCATCAAGCTCTTCTTCATCATTCATGCTTCCCTCGCTTCCATCATTGCGTCTGCCATTAAGTAAGCCGTAACTGCGTAACGCTCCATTCTTTCTTCGTTCCAATAACCACCACTGTGCGCCATAACAGGTTGCATAGCCTTGGCCGCAAAGTAATCACGCAATGTCATGCCTTGAAATGCCGATGCGTGTCCAGACCCTGTTTCGGGGAATACTGGAAATGCTGGTATGTTATCCATTTCTCTTTTCCTTTTCAGCCTCGTATGACCAATCCCTTAATGCCCAAGGAATGTCTTTGTTTGCCTGTTCTAGTTCCTCTTTAGTGTACGTACTTGGAGATAAATATGTCCTGGAGTTCGCTAGCAAAGTTTTGCAAATTTGGTCGAGAACTAGATAGCCGACCTGTTTGCGCTGTTGTCTGATTGAAGTTGCCATGTAGCATTCCCTCTTCCCAATTCATTTCTTTTCTAAGTTTAATAAGACCGTTGTAATATGTACCGTTGAGTTTCTCAAGTTTGGATAGCTCTAGGAGCATGTTAACAAGAGACTTATTACCCTTCAGCTTACGCAAGGTTGCTTCATCTGTGGCATAGTTACCAGCCTTTGCCATTTCACTGCCCTTGAGGGGCTGATATATTCGTGGCAAACGATGTTCAATAATTATATTTTTGTACTTGGGTTGACCCGCCTTGGCTCCAGATTTAAAAAATCCAATGTGCTCCTTACCATCTTCTTTAACAATGCCACCATAAAGAAAGGCAGAAAGATGATCGTTAGAGGCAAAATTAATAGGAACGGTAGGATAGATAGCTTCGAGTTTTCCCTTAAGCGTTGATATTTTGTCATCAACCTCCTTAGCTCTAGTGATACATAGTTGTTCGTCGAACGGAATGCCATTGGCTTCCATCTCTTGTAATATTTTCAAGTCCTGACACATAAGGAAACACAGCTTAACTTGGGCAGGCGTCATTAGCTTTCGTTGTGCATGGTAACATGCAAGTGTTAGCTCGGCATCTCTAGTCGCATAACTAGCCAGCACATCCCAAGGTATTTTGTCTGTGTCTATTCCTTTGTCCCAGTATTCTGTCTTAACTACATCAAGCTTTGTTTCCAGCCCGTAACGCTCACATGTCTCATTCAGGCTTGGGAATCTGTTGGTTTGGTTAGACAGAATAAACTCTGCGATTTGTACGTCCCAGATTTGCTTGCTGCTTAGCTGATAGACCCCGACTTTGAGGAGCCACGCGAGGTCAAACTTGAAATTGAATCCAACAAGAAGGTCGACAGTTTCAACATCACGTATGACAATCCCAAGATCGTCCAAATGCACAGCACCAGAGCGGTCATCTCGGGCAAAGCTGATACATACAAGTCTATTACGTTGGTCATAAGGGTTTCCTTTATTAAATGTGGTTGTTTCTGTGTCTAAGGCTAAGATGTTCATGCGTCATAGTAGGTGGATAAGATGACTTCAAAGTCTGCAGTGTAGGTAGCCTTGGAATCAATCCAATCCTGCTCACAAGCACCCTTAAAGGCGTCTGCACCCTCATAGGTAGGGAACACACCACATACAGTAGTGTTGTCTCCTAGGTAGCGTACTACTAGATAGCAGTTAGCTCGGTGTTTTGGAAATTTCATTCTTCATCCCTTCTAATACCTTTTCTAGCTTTAATTGTTCCATTACCCTACAACTTGATATTGTTGTTGGATGGAACATTCTACCTGAATCAGTGCTTTCTTGTCGTTCTAAGATTTTAAAGAACTCACGAACCAAATCATATATCTTCGTATCTTGCGATGTTTGCATTGATTAGCACCTCTTTCTTACCATGTCGCATGTCAGGAATTGTATCGGAGTCACCCATAAGTTTGTTCTTGCTGGCATGTAAGTAACGTAAGTTCTCATAGCCAGCATCTGCAATCTTACCGATGCCTATAATCCAATCTGCCTCTGCTTGCTTACTTGTCTTGGCGTTGGCTACGTTCGCCATAGTAAGCCACTTCTGTCCCTCGCCAGTGCCATCTGCTTGACACACACCGATGACAGGACAATACTCTTTAGCCAATTCTCTAGCCCACATGTAAATTGAACCTAGACGTAAGTCTTCACGGTCGTTTGTAAAACCGTTGATTTTATCAATTTGGTCAAAGATGACAAGAGAAGGTTTATACTGCTTGCATACTTGCTCGACTGTGTTCTTATGAATGATACCACTGTCAAAGATTTTATGCTTGCCCTTAGTCTTCTCCATGTAGGCTTCACGGTTGCCTTTCAGGTCACTGAACAATGTTGCCATGTCCAAGCCTAGACTAGCCTGATAACAGCGTAGTTTTACTTTGTTTCCTTGTTCTTCGTTATTGAACCATATAACAGGTCCCGCATCTTCGTCAAGCTGTTCTGCCATAAAGGTAGTTTCGCTAGCCAGAAAGGTGGTTTTTCCTGTTTCAGGCCGAGCGAATATAAATCCGAAATCGCCTTTTCTGAGAGAGCCAAGCATACTATTGAGTGTTTTAACGCGCCATCGTAGTCCTGGTTTTCTGACTGTATCATTTACAAGTTCCTCTAAATCGTCTGATATGAAATCAAACTGTTCTTCTTTCTCATGGGCTTCCTGTTCCTTGAGATACTCTGTGAGCAACTCACGCATCTTATCATGTTCTAGTTTACCTTCGGTAACATCGTATGCTGCAAGAGATATTTCCTTGAGCTTCTTATGTGACAGGATAGAGTTGATAAGAGTTATGGTGCTGTCTTCACCGACGTCAAGAGTTTCTAAGTTCTCTAAGACGCCTTTGTAGTAGTCCTTGTCTTTAGCAGACGATGCAAAGAGTAAGTTCGCAAGGTCGTTAACAGTCAAGTTTGTTTTGTTTTCATTCTGTCTATGAAAGTTATCTAGAACAGAATAAACTGGTTGTATCTCTTTCGTTAAGTCAGAAAGAGAAAGTCTGTCTTTGTAAGATTCCCAGACAGAGTAGTCGAGTAGATGTTTAACAATACTTAATTCATGAAGAATAGATTTACTCCTTATACTTATATATAATATATATATTAAATATAATAACTAATAATATTATGTATATATACATATAATTATATCATACCTTTTCTTGTTTGTCAAGTTGTTTTTTAACAACACTTTCTTTCTCTTGTTTTTCTATAGTTTCTTTGTATGTTTGTCTAAAAATAGCATCGAAGTTTGCTGCATATTTTTGTTCATCTGTGGGTCGACGCTTGTCTCCCTTACCTGCTTCACTTGCCATCTAGTCTGTCCTTAATACGTTGTCTGTTAAGTTCTAAAGCTTCTTCTGTGGGTGTCCAATCATTCCACCATTCATACGGAATGTCCCATACATGTTTAGGAACAACAGGAAAGTTTACAACACGTCCACGTCGTTTACACTCGTTAACTAACTGTTCATAACGATAACGTAGCCATTGAGTTTTGTTATAAAAGAAACGTGTGTGTCCCTTACCTAGTTTATATTCCTTTGGATTTCTCGGATCGTCTGGCGACTCTCCTCGTTCTATTGCTTTCTGTATTTGTCCAAACAATCTAGGTAACTCACGATACTCAGCACCTAGATGTTTGTCAGTTAGTTCCTCAACAGGAACACAATTAATTCTCGTCATCTTTAGGTTCCTCTGCTTCCCAATAACGAATGGGAAATTGAATCATCTCCTTTGGATAGCCTTGTTTGAGTAGCCAACTTTCCATTGTTCCGTCTTTCTCTGAGTCATATATTTTAGGAAAGCCATACTTCCATCCCTCTGCAGGGTCAACCCATTGTCGTCTAAACTTCATGTATTCTTCTCCTTAAGTTTGGCTTCTGCAAGTTCTTTTTCAAGACGTTCATTACGAGCACGTAACAAACGATTCTCCTGCTCTAAAGTTTCCACTATATCGACATTGTAGTATAAACCCAAGCGGTTGTTCTCGTCATGTAAGGCTTGTAAAGCGGCTTCCCTTCTAGCCTTACTCTCTGCTTCTTTGTCATTTAGTTTCATAACATCCTTTCGTTTACGCCACAAACTTCTTAATTTCATCCGCAGTATACTCCTTCGGATCTTTTTCCGTAAAGATTGTTCTACAATCCAGTCCCAATAGTTTGGCAGCATCGGCTATCTCCCTTGCTTCACGCCACTTGTCATTGTCAAGCCACACCGCCAACGCATCATAATGCCCCTTCAAGAGGCTTAAATGGTATCGGGATATGGATGTGCCAAGCAATGGCTTAGCGTCTGCTACACGGCTTACTACAAGGGCTGATACAGCATCCTCGGTTAGAACAAGGAGTCCTCCGTGTGAACCGTATATTGTCCGTGATTTGGCCTTTTCCCCGATGTTGTAATACTTGGCTTTGCTGGCTCGTTTAGGATTAAAGTTTTTGGCTTGGATACAACACAACTCGTCGTCTTCTCCATAGAATGGCATGAGGAGTTGTTCCCATTTAGGAGACCACTTAAATCCTGCTTTAAGAGCGTCAACTGGTGTGAGTCCATATTTAGCAAGCCATTCACATCCTCTTCCGTCCAGAGTGTTTGTTGCATCATCTGGGAAGCATACTCGTTCTCTATCATCATATTCTTCATTTTTCCCATCTCGTTCTCCTATAAATGGGCTGACATTACTACGCTCTAGGTATCCACAACCAAAGCACCAAGCACTACCATCGGAGTATCTACCTAGGTTGTCTCGACTCCCACATTGTGGGCAACTCTCGTGTTTAAGAAACTTAGCCATTACTCATAGTCATTGTATTCATCGTCTTCAGTAGTCTTACCTTCCACTACTGCGACATCCTCTGAGATTGTAGACAGACACTTGTCACACATATCTACATACTCACCGCTACTCTTAAACTTACGCACTGATTCCCGTGTTGACAGGATAACATCACAGCATGAACATTTCATAACTTATCTCCCCAATCTAATGTTAGCCAGTTGGTATGCTCTGGCATTACTTCTACGGTAATACCTGCATCTTTATGTTGTTCAGTCATTTGTCCTAATACACTTCCACTATATCCAGATGTTCCATAAGAATTCTTATTACATCTATACTCTGAGCCACTACTACCATAGAAAGAATACACATCGTCTTCACGAGATGCACCTGTGATTCCTGAATTCATACGCCAAGAATCACTACCTAGGTATCCTCCATACCATGAACCAAACACACGATAGTGTGTCTTGCCCTCCTTACTTGTTATCTTTACGATAACCCACTTATTTGGATTATAAATCATTTAGCCTCCATGCTCTTAACCCAATCGCATACACCATTGTTATGGATGATTGAAGCAATCAGTTCTTTACCTGATAAACTATTCCACCCATCAGTGCTATTATACCATAGTTTACGATACTTTGTCAACAATTTAAATCCATTCTTCTGTGTGAATGCCTTAGCCTTGTCCGTAAACGCTTCCTCTATGGTGTTAATAGGGGCATTTTCATCAAAGATACTGTCCCAATCCTCATACTTAGTGTTGTAATTACACAACCGAATGAGCATGCTTAACAGAGATATGTAGTAGGTGTTACTAAATACTTTGTGTGGTATTAATACAACAATGCTATCGTCTTCTTGAACATACCAACTCATTCCTATTTTTAAGTCCCGTTCTAAACGCTCATCCATGACAAATAGATTATGTAGAAAAGTATTTACATCTCCTATTTCTGTCAGATGAACATACAAACCTTCTCTATTAAACTTAATGTTGTTCTTAAATCCATAGATGGTAAAAGATTTCTTGGCTTTCTTCCATGCCACTACGTCATTGAAGAAGTCCTTACACTTGATGAGACAGGACTGCGATGTTAGCACATCTTTGCTACGATGCATAATACGCCAACGCAAAGGATTGGGCTGGTCAATTTCGACATATTGACCCTTATGCTTCTTAAGGATATTGACTTCAAACATATTGGACGATTGCCTCCAAATATCGGTCGATGTTATTGCCTTGGATTCCAGGGGCGGAGTTGACTTCGATGACGAAGAGTTCATCTTTGAGTTTATTGTAGCCAATGTCGACGCCACGGAAGTCGGAATAAGAAACTTCTGCGGCACGCAATGCAAGTTCTCTAAGACCATCTGGCTCATCCACATTTTGTTGAACAAAGACGTAGCCGTTTGCGACGTTTCTGATTTTTGTGTCTCGTTCACCATCAAACTCCTTCTTGCGTTTCTTCTCGACCACACTTACTACTTGGTCTTTAAAGACATGGACACGGAACTCACGCTTCTTCTTCTTGTATTTGGTATACACAGGACATGGCACTACATCATCAGGTGTCTCAAACACCATGATACCCTTGCCACAGGAAGCATTGAGATACTTACGACCGAACACGGTGTGACCATCTTCACACCAGTCGACTGCTTCATTCAGTTCTGTTGTAAATTCGAGACATGGGATATCGTTGTCTGTGAACCACTGATACTGACTTAGTTTGTTGACACTCTGACCATACCTAAACTGTGGTCGAATGAGACTGGGCTTGGTTGTGCGCCAGATGCGTTTGCCTAACATTGCTGATAGACCTCGCGCTATTTCACGCAGGCTTTTACTACGCAGACCTTTCTCAGTGCAGAGTAGACTCGGCTTTTTCTTTTTCATCTAATTTCCTTCTGATGTATTCCCCATCTATTACCGCATTCTTGCGATAGGATACAGGGAGTGGGAGAGAATCTCTAAGATGTATAGACACACGCTTGGACTTAACATCATAGAACATATCTTCTACTATACCAGTCCAGAGCCTATCTGTCAAGTCCTCTGGAGTAAGAACTAAATCCTTGTAGTTAATTTCTGTTGAGAGATGGTGGTCAATGGACAATTCATCACACACACCCATGAGAGTGAGCATTACTTCACCATCATGTATTGTCTTGGGGTAGTTGGATTCAATGAAATCCTCACACCACCATTCTAACTTAGTGTTAATAATTTTTCTACGAAATCGCTTGAAAGCATTCTTGCTCAACCCATCCTTTCCGTTAGTAGTCATACCCCCCGTATATGCCTTGGTAATAGGCTTCATAGGGGTATAAGGCTTTTTTGGCACCAATACCTCCTCGGAGATTTTGTTGTTGTCTAGGTCAAACGATATAAGAGTGTGTTCAGGAATGAACTGAACTTTGTTCTTACTCATGTCATAGCCGTTGCGGGATAATATCCACAACAACATACCTGCCTCGCTAGCAAAATACCACGCATTATCCATTTCGATATAGGCTAACGGGCGTTCCTTGTTACGCAAGAGACGCACAGCATTATGTCTCTGGTCATACATAGCCACAGCATATGCACCGCTGACCTGACCTAACGCTTCCTCCACATCAGCAACATAGTCGTCTTGTTCAAACGCCTTGGCTAAGTGAATGGTCAATGCTTCGCTGTCGACTGTTGTCTTGGCTAGTGCTTGATGATTGAACAATGTGCCGTTATGCACCATAGCAAACTCATCGCCTACTACAAATGGATGGGCACTGTTGTCATCGATTGAACCCATGGTCTTCTTACGATTGTGACCGATGAGCGCCCTACCATTAGACCACATAGCCTTACCTACGGGGCTTGAGTCATAGATAGGGATAAACCATGCAGGATGGCTAGCCTCCTTGGATATGTGGAATGTTGTGTCATTCTCCACAGATATGATGCCAGTGCTGTCATCGCCACGCAACGCGTCAGCATACAGCATTTGGTAGAATGAATCTTCTGTTTGTTTCAGAAAACCCTTATCAGTTTTTAGGACAACGCCTACTATACCGCACATATAGTTCCTTAGATGAAGGCAAACTTGACATCAAGCATACTGTTTCTAGTCATGCTTGGGAGAGTAGGCTCGAGAGCCATGATGCGTGGGCTATGACCAAACAATGTTCGCCACCACTGTTTCACCACAATTGGATTGTTCAGCGAGGTTGGATTGATTTCCTCACGCTGACACATACGCCATAGATTGTCTAAGGTTGTTAGCCATTCCTCGAGCAAGACAGGATTGTCAGTGCCTTGTAGATGACGGAACTCGATTGAACCTTGCTTGGCTAATGGCAATACATTCAACGCTGTATACTTGTGCCATTGTGTCATTGCTTTAATCAATGGATACTTGTATATAGATGGTAAGAATGTCTCGGTTAGTGGCACACAATGAATATTATGTCTGCGGTCTTTGTCTACCATTGCAAAGAAATATTCCTCGAACAATGCATAGAACAATACCAACTGACGAGCATTGTCTTCCGTTAGGCTACGACAATTAATATGCACATGGGTTGATGTGCGATTGGAGAAAGCAAGGTCTTCGTCATACAGTTGAATGTCTGCATGGAGATTCTTGAATGCACCTAGCAATGTATCTTTCTCTAACGGGACAGAGATAAACTCAGCACCGTCATTGCGTAGACTGCCGTCTGTTGTATACTGAAAGAATGGGAAGTCTCGCTTGCTATCGACACTCTCAATCTCACACTCGATGCCAGCAACGAATTGCTTGGCTTCGTCTAGGTCACTCTTGTTCAGGTTTAACACTTGGAACAATTTCATACAAACTCCAAATCAGTGTTCTTGGTAAGTTCTGCAATCTCAGGCTTAAAGATATTGTAAAGCATTACAATAGTTTTCTCCTTCTTGTTAATCTGGGCTACGGGGGTGAGGTCTGCACAGATTACACCAGTCTCGGGGACATAGGCAAATCTACTGGACAGGGCTATGGATATGGGCTTGGCTTTCTGTATGAGCACCGTGGATAGGCTAGGGAATGTCTGTTTACCGACAAAAGCCTTGAGCACATCAAACGATAAGTCCATGGACACTAGGTTACCAGTTTTACCGATACGAGTGATGCGAGTATTTTCGTTACACAAGCCACGACGATACTGTTTGGCAGGGATACGCTGTAACAGGCAAGCACTCTTAGCCAGTTGGAAGAAACTCTTGTTAGGCAATACATAATCCACTTCATATGGATGGTCATCGCTTAGATAGAGTTCAAACTCTGTGCCGTCTTGGTCAGTGCCACGAATCATTCGATGACTTACATCACGAATGTAATACAGGGTATCGCCAGTTTCCTTAAACTTGACGTAGGTATGTCGATAATATTTGTTAATATCATCGGCAAGCATGGGGACAAACATCATAGAAGCACCTCTAAATCATATTCTTTAACCAATTTCTTAGCGAGTTTCTTGTCGCTGTTGTTGATAGACCGCAGGATTCTGTCCTGCTCGGCTGACACATCTACTACACCCACGCTATCTAACGCACGCTGAGTATTATTCCAGACCCAACGAATCAGGTCATCATTAAATATCCAGAAGTTAGAGAGAGTGCGATACTCGACACCGTATGGCTTGGCACGAAATGCGCCAGCCTTACCATACAATTGCTTACGCATCTCACCGTCATCCATTAGCACAGATGGGACACCGAGGAATAAATCCATGGCACGGATAACATCGAGTGCATCTTTCGTCGTCTCGACATGGATGTGACCGCCAGCGCTACGCATAAGAGGATGAGGAGGATTCGGTTTCTTGTTGACATCCTTAGTCCAAGCATCGAAGTCAGGTTCACAGCCGAAGATGTGAGCACGAGGGTCATTCATCTGACTCTCAGGAAAGATGATACATGACAACTTAGAGAATGATAGGTTGGGTAGATATTCCTTAGACTTGTTCATCACACTGTTAATGTGAAGGACAAATTCATCGGCACTAGATGCTGGTGGCACACCATACTCG
>Ga0213922_1000597_pt1 | contig 16172 bp, 29 predicted proteins | sample McNCre2917MG_FD_165060 | JGI IMG/M metagenome (GOLD analysis project Ga0213922, IMG submission 165060) | Freshwater microbial communities from McNutts Creek, Athens, Georgia, United States - 29-17 MG | ecosystem: Environmental > Aquatic > Freshwater > Creek | place: USA: Georgia | collected... | reverse complement strand
AAAATTACGAATAGTTTCTTTCAATTCACCTACATCATTTATTGACTTCATATTCACGAGCGGTGTCATCTCATTTGCACCCCAAGCGGTGAGGGAAGAACCTTCGAAAAGCATTACCTCATGTATTTCATTTGCACTATCGTTTTTTTGCTCTCTGAGAGTTCTAAAACCGATCGAATGCTCCTTGATTAGATCAGACTCAACCATTTTGATGAAGTCAACGCCAAGCTTATGCTTTCCGATTTGTGAGCGATAGAATAGTCCGTAATTGTCTTCTTTGAGTTCAAGAATCTTTCCCAAAGGTTGCGAAGGGTCATGATTCATAAGGTGTTTAATTCTGCCTTTGGCTTCAGGCCCCCAATCTTGGATGGAACGCTTAAATGCTCCAGGCATCATGATGTCACCATCAGAGTCCACATTGCCAAAAGCGGAAAAATATCCTGAAACTATGCCTTGCTTGGCATCAACGTCTTTGATATCCAAAGACTGGAATTTGTAATTGTATATCATACTTTTTTTATTGTCTATTTGGTTAAGTTTCCTAATTGCCCATTCGATTCCGGCATCTCCTCCCCAAGCATCCCACATGATGCCACCGCATCCTTCAGAATATGGGACATCTTTATTTTGCTGGTGTCGTTTGAATGATGCCATCCTTGCTATTGTATCTCGGCTGATACGTTCCTTATTCGCCAATTGCCTTGCTCTTGTCCAGCCTACAGGAGTACCACAATCACTTCCGTTTTCTTCCTTATACTTCAATGCCCTCTTTGCATTATTAGTCGCTGCTTCAGGATAGTCGTTATAGGTTTCTTCTTTTAGCACATTTCCAAATTTTGCCTCCTGAATCAGTTCACCTCTCGCATCAGTATTCTCATTGATGAGTCTTATTTCATCTGGATTGTTATCATAGTGCTTACCAATTCCAAGACGTTTAATGGTTTCCCATTTCATTTTGCCATTTGTGAAATACACTCTTGAATGTGGAATACCAACTTCATCTGCAATCTTGTAAACCTCAGCTGATGCAGATGATTGCCGGCGAGTGACAATGTAGACGGTGTAGCCTTCATCTTTCAGTTGCATTGCTTTCAGTTGCCACTTTCGCTGAGTCAGTGTATCATCAAAGTCAAATGATACCTTTTTAGGGTCAACGGCTTTCTGATGATCCATTTCACCATTATGGTCACCTTCCTGCGCTAAATAGGCTATGTAGGCATCAACGGCATTGGCTCGGCTGGTGTACATACATGGGCCATCTCCCACTCTCCAATTTCCGTTTTCGCATCTTGTTACTGGCATATTATCCGATTTGTGGTGCTGAAAGTTTAGGTTTCATAATCAATCGTCCATTGGCATCCCGTTTGGGAATAAATCCAACGGTGCATCGGCAGTTTATGGTAAATCCTGGAGGACTGCTCAAATCACCTGGCTGCATGGCAACCACCGGCTCACCTTTCTTTCCAGTGGAAGTGAACGGCTCATTGAACGGTTTCACTTGTCCATCCATCTCCTTGTGATCAAACTCATCCCTTGGAATCCGCCTCGTCCTATTATCCCTCGCCGATATCCATTGTTTGTCAACTTCGAACGGATGAGCATTTGCCCCTTGCATGGCTCCGATGTTTGATGCCCTCATCACCTCAGTCCTTACGATTCGCTTCGCCCTCATTTCGGCATAACCTTGGATATCGGGGACGGTGAGAAATCCTTCGATATCGGAATCTTGCATGAACAACTTGGCTATTTCCTTGTATCCATAGCCTTTGATTATGGCATCTTCCACAATCTTCAGCATTCTGTCCTTTGTGGTGGATGTAATCTCAGAAACCAATATAAATCCTTTCTTCATCAGAAAGTTCAGCACATCTTCAGTCCATTGGCGGTTAAATCCGAATGTTTCCCCCTTCTGATTGGCTTCAATCTTGACCGCTCTAAAAACCGCATTGCCAAACATAACGGCTGATTCCTTATACAATTCCTCAAAGACCTTTATCAATTCCTTCTCCCACAAGTCAAGTCCTAACCTTGATTTCGCTGCATCAATCCCAAACTCATCAATATCTTTTCCAAACCTTGCAAATTGCTTCAGAATGGAATCCTTTGTCTTAGCCAAGTACTTTGCATCAAGTTGCTTTCGCATCCTTTCGAACTTCCTCCAGTATTCCTGTCTCTGCCTTGCGTTCATTTAACAACTTGTTTTTGTAGTGTTCCCTGACTGCATCCATCATCCTCCGTTCAATCGCACAATTTCTCTCGGCTTCAGTCCTTGGATACTTTAACATGACCTCACGCCATATTTTGGCTATCATTTGGCATTGTTAAGTCCATAGATACTTGCTCCAAAGGAATCAAACCTTGCGAAACATAAGACGAAGCATAAACGCCTCCCATCTCCTCATAACCCATAGCATGGCGTTTCTCATCAAAAGTCAACCAATCTGCTGCCTTTAACTGACCAACCAGCATCTCCATGTCCTTTTGAAGTTCAGGAAGTGCGGTGATGTCAAAGTCAATATAAACGTTCTCCTTGAACCTTGGAACAAGCCATTTATTCAGATCATCCCTCAACTGCGCACAAAGTGGCATGATGGTGTTCGTCACCAAATCCCTCATGGCATTGTTGTAGTTGTTATAGCTTGATGAGTCAACATCAAACAGAACTACCGGCAAGCCGAATACCCTACACCATTGGTGAAGGTTAAGCTGCATTGCCTTGACCAATTCCATATCCACTGAAGACAAACCAAAGTTCAGGTAATCCCATGGAGTCTGAAATACCCCAATTGAGCCTTTGGTATCTTTGTTGTTAATCCTGTCATTGACCATCCTTTGCACCAAAGATGCCTGTTCTGGTGTCAGAGATGGAATAGAATTGTTCACCGCTCTTGGAACAATCGCACCTTTAGCACCTCCATTGGCAGTCATTGCAGCGGAGGCATCTTGAGCGTTATTGGACATCCTTAGCAGCTTCCATGCCGCACGAAGTGGGGACAATCCACGAAGATGGCCTCTTGTTGTCTCGTTAAAGTCAGGATTCCAACTCTTGAACTGGCATACCTGGTCTTTTGGCAAATCTATGCCGTTGCCAACCATCAGCTTGTATCCAAGTACGTTATAAAGGTCTTTCGGGTCAGGATAGATGTCCAAGAACTGAGTCGGAAGTACGTTCATTTCTACGAACTTACCGCCTTGTATTCCTCCATCGTTTCCATAGATGTCACCCTCACCAGCAAGAATCCGATATCCGAAAAGGTTTTCAAAGAACTGGTCTTGAGCCTGCTGCTTGTTAGGATTCTCTAAAAGCCGAGCAAGTGGAGATTCCATCACCATATTCTCCTCATAGGCATTCTTGCGCTCCATTACGGCTCTTTCAAATGCTCCACGCTGATTGAGGCCCTTGCTTAGTTGCTTATACCTCGCCAAAGATGTCTGAGCCTTGGCTCCTGACTTCATGGAATACACATACCAAGGAATTGATGCGCATTTTCTTGCAAGGAAAGAAACAATGCTATAAACATCCGAATTGCCGAGGTATCCTTCGGTCACATAGGCTTCTTTGGAATATCCTTGCAATATGGCACTGTTTACGCCTTGTATCGTTGGTTGGCTTGCCGGATATGGGTCAAGTCCTTTTTCCCGTCTGAATATGTCAAATATTCCCATTTTATATCATACCCCAGGTCAGCTGAGGTGCGTTTAATTTTGTATAAACACAATAACGCATAGCATCTGCTATGTGATCATTGAACTTTACCGGCTCATCCAATCGCTTACCGTTCTTATCCGTTTTCCACTTATAATTCCGCAATTCCTTGATAAGATTAACGGAACTCTCGGTTACAAACAAAGGTAAAGACTTTATTTTTTGTATGCCGGCAAAAACATCTTTGTTCGATGGCTTGGCATTGTACCCACATCTCACAAGTTCTTCAATCGTTTTCGGCTCGGCAGAGTCGCAGAAGATTTCATCATAGCGTGAAATACCGCTCAAGTTTATCCGCTCTACCAGGTCGTTAGTGGTTAGCTTCGTTTCATACAACACCTCATCAGCGTATAACGCACCATCGTGAAAAACCACCTTAACAAGTGCAGATGGGTTATTAAAACCAAAGTCAAGTCCATAGACAGTCTCCCCTTCAGGAAGTGTTTTGCAAGGTTTCCAATGGGTGTAAATGGTATCGTTCTGATTCCCCTTCTGCCCAAGACCATAAACCAACCAGTAATTCTCATCCGCATCTTTCAGGCGTTCAATCTCCTCAATCAGTTCTTTAGATAGGAATGGATTGTCCTTGTATGTGGTAATATGGAAGTCCGCATCTTCACGAGGTATTACTTTGTCAAAAACCCAATGGTACTCATCTGATGGGTTATAGTCCAGCACAATCTTGTCCTCAGTACGAATTGACAACTGAATCCAAGCTTCAAATGACATTTCGGTGACCTCATTCATGAAGAGGTAAATACGCTTTCTACCACGAATTTTATGAGGCTGATCAACAGAAACGAACTCGATGAGGTTTCCATTGAGGTTGTAGGTTTGTTCTGTCTTGTTATGATTATCCTCAGAGTACAAGTTCATCTTCAGCAGGATTTCGATAAAATCCCTAAGTACAGAACCCTTGATGCTTGGCATTGACTGCCTTACAATGGTTAGGGTTTTGCCTCGCTCCTGGAGGAGTTTGACGATGAACCACAGGATGATATTGTAAGTCTTACCAGAGCGACTACCGCCTTGCATGACGGTGATGCGCTTCTGAGATCCTGCAAGAATCTCGAAAACTTTACTTGTCTGTATTCTGGTTGACGATTTCAACGGTAAAAGCGTTTAATTTGTCACCATCTGCTCCAGTAATTTCTTGGCGTTCAATGTATCCACGTTTCTTTCCTTTGGTCTTTAAGTAGAAAATAGTGGCGGCATCTGAGTGGTTACCGATAGATTTAAACAATTGTGATTCAACGTAATCAAGCGCAAGGTCAGCAATGCCTTCAACCTGGTCTTTGTACTCCGCGTCTTCCTTCAACCAACGATAGTGGGTATCCCTACTGATTCCAACTTGCTTCGCTGCGGTGGAGACAATTCCAAGTGATTTCTCCAGTGCCTCAACCATCGCCTTTTTTTTATGTCCGAAATTGTCTGCCATCAGTTCTCCGTTTCACTTGATTTATAACTCACAATCGCCTCCATGTTATGCGTGAATCCATTCTTGTCCACTTGCTCCCTTTCAAAGATGCGGAACTTTAACCAGCCGTTATTGTCATTTAGAGACGCCATAAAGGCCGTGAAATCATCGCGGTGGATGTTTAGTAACAAGTTACCGTCCTTGTCGGATTTGCGGATATAAAAGCCTTTACGTTGCATATAAACAAAATTAGGATTATTCCAAAAAAGAAGGCTTAAATATTTTGATTTACACCATTTACACCGAAAATGCACTTTTTTGCAGTTTTAGTGTAAAAGCAAACGCAGTGTGGGACTGCATTTGAGCCACTTTTTACACCATTTACACTTCTCACTATATATATATATATTATATATTATTATTATTATATGGATGGTGTAAATGGTGTAAAACTGCACTCAAACCCTTACTGGGACTGCATTACAATTTACACTAAAGTTGCATTTTTTTACACCAAGTGGTGTTTTTTTGGTGTAAATCACTTGATTTCGGTGTTAATTTTGGCAAATTTACCTCTTCCAACCTTATTAAATAAGTCATTAAATGATTTGTTTTTTAGGCTTACTTCAAACTTACGATCTGACAAATTATTCATTTTACATATTTCTTTGGCTTGTTTCGCAGTAAATTCATCAGGAAGGATGTTGTAAAGTTTCTGAAGGTCAGGTGACAATCCAGTTAAAATCTCATTGGATAAGTTCATCAAAATACGAGTGGCATTATTGGCATAATAACGATAAAGTCTGTGTGCATCGTTTACGATTTTAACCGTTATAACAGGATTAATTAGATTATCCATTATTGCCAGTATCTGACAAAGCCTTGGGAAGTATGCGCTCATCTTTGCTTCCGTTCCCATTTCAATGGCCTCGGCTTTGTTTCTTATACGGTTATTTGCCTCCTTGATATTCTCTTGGTAAAGGATGGTATATTGACGTTTTGCATCCTCATTTATATGAATCTTTGTCTTACCGCAATGGTCGTTATTGTATTCATAACCAAGCATATAGAGTGATTCAACTAAAGCAACCCATTCACTGCACATCTCACGTTTTTGGTTAAATGGGTCAGCATCTTCTTTGAGCAAAATATAGTCAGATTCAACCATTAAAAACCTACTTGCGAAACCGCTTTGAAGTCTGTCATCGCTAAAAATAAGTTTCAAGCGTGATGGCTGAGTACCCATCAGAAGGTTCAAATTAAGGTTTGGCACAACCCTGTCAAGGGTCTCATCTGCCCTGATTTGGGTATTACGACCACCGCTAAAAGCAACGGTAAAAAATGAAATGGAATCATTGTTTTTCTTGAATGCGCCTGAATTTAGGATGCCTTCAGCTTCATCCTGGTAAATGCCCATGCCATTCTTCTGATACATAGATTTGCTAGTATAAGCCTCCGTGGTGCCATCTAAAACAATAGGAATATATCTCCTTGGCTTAGGATCATCAAAAGATTCCTTCAGTTTAGATGCCTTCAGTTTTTTTGCATTGTATTTTTTGATTTCTTCATCAAATTTCGCATCCGCCTTTTCCATTACTTCCTGAAGTGGTATTTCACACATAACTTTATATGCTGGTGTTTTTCCAACAGATACAGGAGCAATCATAAGGCAGAAAAGAATGTTTTTGCCATCATTCTTGAAATCTGAATAATATCTTGCCCCGGCAAGGCTGCTGATTGTCCATAGCCCTGCAGTGGCTACAAATTGAGGCGCAAGTGAACGTTGCTCACTAACTTCAATAATTGACTTTGCAATATTTGGAGGAAATACATCTATTGGAAAGTCAGTAGTTTTTTTTTCTTCTGTTATTTCTTCACCTTGTGCAATTAGTATCATTTTGCATATTTCAGCCGTTTTATCCCAATCTCTTTCGTTTTTATAATATATTATAAATGAAGGAGGCAAAGACCATATTTCATATTCTTCCTTATCGTGCCAACTTGGAAATTCAGGCATTGATGCGGTAAAAAGCATCATTCTTTTACTTTTGAAATAAACTTTTGCAGAGTAAATGGCTTCTGACCCTTTCCTCCGATATGCCACAAAAGTATCCGTTTGTTTATATCGGAAATCTTTAACAGGCTCAAGTCCAATCTCATTTAATATATTCTCAAAATTCTCATCTGTTATGTTTCTATCAAAGTTTGAGAGCAGTTCTTGGTATTCCTTTGGATAATTAGCTGCCTTCTTACTTGGGTCATATTTAGGCTTGTATTCATTGAATAACTGACTTGTCTCAATCAAGTATTGATATTCAGCATCAGTTAGGTAATCCACGTCTTCCATTGACTGATGGTAGATGCTATAACCTGGCGTTGGATAGGTATAAATCAGCTTTCTTTTGCAATACACTGCAATGACTTCTGCCCCTTTCTCTGACTTTGCTATTCCCGTTTTATGGGTGAGTCCTTTGTACTTAAACCAAACGTGATAGCCTTTATTTCGGGTTTCTTCAATATAAAACTTGTCATAAACCTCAGGCATTGTATTTAATACAATAGCTTTCCAGTTATTGAATATTTCCTTGTTTTCGGTGTTCTTGATGTCAAAGTCAAGGCAACCATAGTCACCATCAATTCTAATCATCAATCCATTAAATCTATCATCCCAAGGATATAAAGTATCCGAAATTTCCCATCCATTAGGATGCCACGTTGATTTGGTTTCAGGATTCCAAACTACACCAATAGGGAAAAGTCCTAATTCTGCGTATTCATCGAAGTATTGTTTTGTCATGGGAGGATAAAGTTAATGGTTATGGATATTAGAATGACAAGCATGGCAAACTGAAATCAATTCAAATAGTGGTTCTTTAGTCAAGTTCTGATAAGTTAAGTGATGAACTGCTTGTGCTGGTGCAATTAAACAAGCTTGGCATATGTTATTATCTCTTTTTCTAACAAGTATAGTTTTGCGCCTCCATTCTTCAGACTTTATATATGTTTCATATATTGATCTCCATTCAAGTTGTTTTATAACATCTTTTTCTTGTAAGAATTCTCTGACTTTGTGCCAGAATAAATTAGAAACACGGTCGTAGTTTTTTTGATATTCTTCACGTTTTAATTTTGTTAAACGTGGCAATTTTTGATAATCTGTACCCTTTGGAATGTTTTTACCTTGTACTGATTTACAATTCTTACAAGCAGTTCTCCTTACCCATGAGCTATTAGATTGCTCAACCATGATGTGTATTAAATCTTGTGAGTTGCAGCATTTATTACCATAAGGTTTACCATGTTCACCACAATCATAACAACCAAAAAACTGCATGAATTCAATATCATGTAAAATGATATTTTCGCTTCCACATTTATTACAAAATTCCATAAAATAAAAAAACCCGAAGGTTTGATACTGGCCGGGTTCAATGCACATGCATTGACAGTATCGCCCCTTCAGGCTTTAAATTATTTTGTAATTCTCACTGACCGGCATCAGCGATTTACATCACAAAGCTACCAAATTATCATATAACTCCAAAAACTGCTCAGGAGTTGATATGAATTCATAACAACCGCCAGCTTTCCGCTCAAGTTCCTGTTCTCTCAATTGCTCTGGTCTTGGCTTGTCTTTACCTACTTTAATTTCTATCATTACGGATTTTCCACGCACGGTCGCACTGATGTCGGCACTGCCTTTCCTCGTAGACGATGGTATATATTTACCTTTAACCATCCTACCCGATACATTCACCCTTGTTGCCCTATGTCCTGACCAAGTTAGAAACTTGACTATAAACTGAGTCAATCCATTGGATTTCGCAACTTGCGGATAAACAGGAGATACATAGAAACCGGAAGTAAATGCTGACGGATATTCCACTTTAAACCACTGTAAATGCGCTGCGTTAAATCTTTCCTTGGGTGTCATCCATTATAATTTTAACCGTCTTTCCTTCCAAAATCCATTCCAATGCCTGCTCAAAGTCATCCCGATATTGTGCCGGAAGGAGTGCAATTTTCTCCTTAATTCCTTCAGTTACAAGTGGATCAGTCTTGATTTCTTGTCTGATGCCTTCTCTGACATATTCATTGAAAAATGGATATGTGGTAAAGTCTCGGACGATGTATTTAAGTTTTGCAGAATAACCTTTGAATATCTTGGCTCCAACTGTGTTTCCTGACCGAATAACATCTTCCATAAACTCATCAGCTATGCGGATGTGTTGTATTGCTGAGATTATGCTTGATTTCATATGATGTGTTTTAAATTAAAATTAAGCCCAACGTAGACACGCCAGGCTCTACAATCAACCACCATTAGAAAGGAAGGTCACTTGACTCTTCTTTCTTCTGAACAGGCTTGAAGTTTCCAAGGTAAATCTTTTTGCTTTTTGCTTCTCGTTCTTCTTTGGACTGCCTAACGGAGATGCTTCCAATGTTTTCGAACTGATCAGGCGTATCATTTACCCAAATGTCAAGGTTTATATACAATTTGCCATTTTTAGCCGTAGTCAGCTTGTCTTTTGGAATTTCGGAGACACAAATGCTCCCAGAATAAAGTTTGCTCATTTTTTATGTTTGTAGTAGTTATTGAAATATTTGTCAGATGCCTTCTGATATTCGGAATCGTTAAGAGTTGAATTCTCTTGCATCATTCCTTGAGTATAGGCGCAAGTGATGTCCATTTGGTAGATATCTTCCGCCCAAGCTTTTTTATATCGAATTTCTTCAATTTCTCCGGCTTCAATCTTCTTGTAAATCCAATCAATTAAGTTCAACATGGCTGATGGTTTTCATGTGTGAATCAATGTTGATGCCGTACTTTACGCCAGCATGGAATATTTCCAAAAGGTCGAATCCGCTGCGGATTGTTATGTTGAATGCGACATAAATGTCCAGTCCTTCCTTGTTTCTGCCGATTTCTTTAATCAGATTAGTGTCGTAACACTTTCGGAGAGTTTGATAACGTTCGAGGAGCATGACTACCTCATGGGTTGTTTCTTGTTTCATGTGTGTGTTTTTGATGAGAAGTCAGGACAGGATTCGAACCTGCACCACCCTCGTGGTATCTCTATTTTCGTCATCTCGCAAGAATTCGGGGTATTTCAACCTGATAGCGTCTTCAATTTCCGCCACCTGACTTGTTTTTAATTAAAATATTTTTTTACATATTTAGTAATATAGAATGAAAATTCGTCACTATTTATTTCACCCATAATATAGTGTCGCCATTCAATCTCAAATAATACTTTATCACTATTAAGTAATATACCACTAATTTTTTCCCACAATTTTTCTGCTTTTATCTGATTAGATTCTCTTCTACAAAAAACATTATTTCTAAAATCATCAAACATTTTTACAATTTTATTATTTATTTAAGAATGAAGGTATCCCATATTTGGCAATTTGCAATGTCCAAAATGAGATATTTTTTTTAATTGCTTTTTTCTCTATTTTCTTGGTCACTGGATTGATTCTGATGATGATGCCAACTTCAGAACCTGATGCTGACATATATCCATTGACCTGATTGTCATACCCGAAGTATGGAATTGTTTTCTCCAATGGATGCTCAGATACCTTGAGATCAACCACAAGCTTACCCATAATAACCATATCCATACGTCCCTTATAACCCATTGTTAGACCATCATGGCTGAAGTCTGCGGTGATGGATAACTCTTTATCCATATGAATCAACAGAGGTCCAATTTCAGCTTTTAATGCAATTACAAGCGGTTCTACGATGTCACGGTTATTATGGTTGTACTTCGCAGGCTCCAATAGGTAATTATGCACGGCAGTTCCGAGTTGCATCTTTGGACTTGAAACAAAATTTCCACCCTTAATGCCGGAATAAGACAAACCTTTGATTTTTTGGTATTCTTCAAAGTCCAAATCAGACCAGGTCTTTACGTTGGTTACTTGCATACTTCGGTAAGTTCAAGGTTAGTCAATTCCGCTCCTGACTTGGCAAGTGCCTCCGCCATTTGACCCAATGTCAGTTTTGACCATGATTTAACCCGTAACTTGTCGGCCGGCCATATCTTAATGAAATTCATGATAACCGCCTTTGCCCAAGCCTCCGATTCCACAATCACGACTTTCATTTCAGTCTTAACTTTCGGTGTGTCAATAGTCACTGTTTCTGCCTGTGCTATGAGTGTATTGGTAGCAGTCTCAATAGCAATAGATTTAATGACTTCAGCTTCCCTGCGATTGGCAGCATTAATGATGGCTTGAATGGCATCCTCTGAGTTGGCAAGGTCGTTTTCGTAGTTTTGAAATCTTGCCGGCACCTGATCAAGTGCTTTCTGAAGGTCAGTTTCGTGATTGTATTTCTCAATGCCGTAATAAATAATCTCCATTTCAGTAGGAGTCAGATATTGAGGTTGAAACTTTACCATCTGACCTGGAAGGAATGCTGAAATAAAAGCTTGGCACTCGCAGATAAGTTTATCAGAATATGGTGCTTTATTCTGCAAGGATTCTCTATAAAAGGCATCTATTCCCTTGCGCAAGTTCTCCCGATATTCCTCAGCTATTCGATACCATTCATTGGTGACATGAACCTTGAATGCGGCTTTCTCATTTAGTATGTTCTGCGAAATAATGCTCTGATTCTTAGCTTCAATTCGCAAATCAAGTTCTTTCTTACTTGCCTCATCAAGTAGCTGATTCATCCGCTTTTCAAAAGCCATTGCAGGCTCATATAACTTTTCATCCAGCATTCTTGTGAATGACAAACGTCTTTCTTTGGCTTCTGATATGGTATCCTTTGCCCTTTTAATGGCAGCTTGGAGTGATTCCAAGCTACCAGGTGTTGCCAAAAGATTCTGAACCATTAACTCATGGCTTTCAAGTTCCTTGAACAGATTGGCTTTGATTTCAGCCATTTTTAGCCATCCGTTCTGTTGTGGTGTTAACTGCATGCCCATTTAATTAAGAAGTAATAAAATATGATGGTTACTGCAAAAATTGTGAACCATACGGCTCTGAATTCCCACTTTTTCATAATACCAAATCAGTTTCGGTGAGGGAATCTAACTCGGCACGCTGGCCGGTAGTCATATCTATGTTAGCAATTGCCCAATCGTACATGGGTACTCCGTTGACATCTTTTCCATCCTTCACGGATTTCAGGAGCCTCTGCCACTGCTCATTATCGAGTGTCTTTTTCTCACCGATAACAACGGCATCTTCAGTTACTTGCTCCATTTCTTCAGGAACATAAACTGGGCCTTCGTAGATGTCTGGACAATACCAGCGGACTCCGTTACTCATCGCACGGGCAAAGAGCATATTCCTCGGGAATCGCTCAAGATTCTTTGTTCCGGCTTTACGGGCATCTTCAATGGTGAACGAAGAAATCCCAATAGATTGACCTGCCTCCCAAAATTCGATGATGCAGACGGCATCAGTCATTTCGGTTACCTTATAATTATACTTTCCGGATGCCTTAACCCTGGAAGCCATCAGTCCGGCTCCGATAGTGGGCTTTCCTTGGATGATGTGGATACCGCTCATCGCTTGGAATGGAGAGATGCCCATTTCGGCACCTGCCATAATCTTAACAACAGCTTGCTGCGCAGATTTGATGTCTGAGAACATCCCACTTTTGTGGAATACTTCGCCAATGCTCATAGCATCGGCAGTGGATTTGATAAGTTCGTGTTTCATGCTTTTAGTGTTTTAATTAGTAAGAGTTGGCAATACTACCAGTTTGAATGCTTGTGAAATAGTCCCATACTGAGTCTTAATCCTTGCAAGATCCTTGGGACTGAGGTAAATACTTGCAATTTTTTTCTTCTCCTCCGGTGGGAGTGGCTTTCTGCCTTTCTTTTTGATTTCTTCCATGTGTAATATTTTTTACAAATATAAACAATAAATAAATATAAAAAATATTTTTTTATTTCGTTTAATGTAGTATCTTAGCATAACAAAACACAACAACATGAACACAGCAGAAATGACCATCAGAAAAGAAATGAAAAAAAGGACAGATTTGATTGAGAAAAAAGAATTCAGAGAGTTATGCGCTGATTGGGCTCAACAACTTGGGGTAACTGAAACTCAATGGAATGAAAACAGGGCTAAATTTTACTTGTTCTTTGCAAATAAAGTAATCATTGCTGGAGAAAAAATTTAATAAAAACGGGGCGCAGCATCCTACACTGCCAATAATATGAATAAGTACATCACCGAAGCCAAAGCAGAAAGGCTTCACGTTTTTGAGACAAGACCATATGAATGCCAATGTGGTAAGGCTTACATAGCCGTTTGGCTTGACGATTATGGCTCTGAACAAGAAGCCATTGTTTGCGACTCATGTACTGATTACTTTAACCAAGATAACAAACTGAAATGAAAAAAGAACTTTTGCAAGTCTACTACGAGAATAAAACTGCCATTAAAATCGTTATTTTTATACTGGCGTGCATTTTAATCGGTCATATTCAAGAATCAACACCTGAAATGCGATGATATCTCCTTACGTTATACCAGGTCTTAAAGAGCGAAAAATATATCCTCAATATTTTTCACGTCAATATATTCTTGATCGAGTATTTAAGCATTTCGGCTGCACGATTGATGATTTGAAGGTCAAACGCAGAACCCGTGACTTGGTGCAAAAGAGGTACATATTGGCTTACTTTTTATACCAATATAGCAAATGCACATATCAGGAAATTGCTCAGATGTTCGCACCTGCCGTCAGAGATCATTCAAGCATAATCCATGGAGTCCAATTAATAAAGGATTTAATTGAGACTGAAAACGATGAAATTTTATTTCACGTGAAAAACATTTCACTATGAAACTCATCAAGACTTTATGGATTAAATGCCGTATTTGCCGGAAGTATTATACCATCAACAAGTTGGCTCACAACTCGATTTGTCCGCATTGTAAATGTCTAAATGTAGTCTAATGGAAGATTTAATCGTAAAGTCCGTAATTGACAAGTTCAAGAATAGGTCTGAGGTAGGTATAAAGAAATATGGCACTACTTTGATGCGAGATGACCTGACGGAGTTGGAGTGGATTAACCATTTGCAGGAGGAACTGATGGATTCTATATTGTATCTTGAGCGTATTAAACAAGAAATAAATAACTAAACATGTACACATACAAAGCAAAACTGAACAAAGTCATTGACGGAGACACCGTAAATCTGACCATTGATTTAGGCTTCCGCATGACCATGACCGCCAATTGCAGAATGGCTGGTATCAATGCACCTGAGATGGATACTGAAGAAGGTAAAGCAGCTAAGGTTGCGCTCACTTATATGCTCCCTATTGACCTTACAATCCAATCAACAGGACTTGATAAGTATGGCAGACCGATTGTAGAACTCTTGAATGGAACTGTAAACTATAACCATAAAATGCTTGAAAATGGATGGGCAGAAAAATATTAAGAAAAAATGTAATAAATGCGGACTGAATAAACGGCTTAATGAATTCCATCTTCACAAGCTTTCAAAGGATGGCAGACACCCGACTTGTGCAAGGTGTATTAGAGCCAAAAAGAACCCAGTAGAACCCGATTATTCATCTTTTTATATGCCGATATGATAGACCTAAACACGCTTATTAAATCGCTTATCATGGCAGCTTACCAAGATGGTATTGATGCTGCAAAGGAATCCATAACAAATGACACACAATATGACAGCGCAGAAGACTACTACGAAAAAACATACGGCAAGTCCGAAGATATACGTTGACCGTAATCTTGCCCGTAAATATGCCCATTGGCGCATCATTGATGGAAAACACTTCTTTGAGGTTGCACCTGGAATGTGGATGCACGGCATATTTTTCGATAAGTATTTTCCGAAATACGAACTAAAACGGAACGTAAACGGTTGAGCCTTTAAGCTTCATTGCCCTTAAAACTTGCTTGCGGTTTCCGACTTTCTTGTAGGAAACGTGAACCCAATCGGGATTGGAATCCGTACCCATCTCCCATATCAATTGGTCGAAATTGATATTTTGCTTTATATAATCGAATACTTCCTTATTTGTAACACCATGTGGAGAACCATCTTGGTCTAAATCCAATGCCTCTCCTTTACAATGCTGCGATAGTGTTGCTGAACCATTTAAAGCCCTATTAAGACGCTTAGACCTATAACCCGATGAAACATAAATAGGACATCTGAAATGAGTCCTAATCTTATCATAAACGTTTATACCGATAGCCTTCAAGCTTTCTATTTCAACCGCTCCAGGCATATTGTCAATCCCAAGCCTTTTCGCACTATCGGAGCGGATTACTTCCGCTAAAGTAAGATATTCTGATAGTTTCATTTCAAACGGAATAAAACAATTAATAAAAAGATGAGAATGCCGATAATCCACAGATATCGTTTCCTATCGGCTTTTATTTTATCATTTAATTCAATATTCTGAAATCGCAATTGCTGAACAAGTGCTGAATCAATGATGACGGATTTAATACTATCTCGGATTGTTTTGGTTTTATTTATAGTATAAAACTTTGTTTCCCAAAGTATAGTAGTATCTTTTAATTTCAGTGTATCAGTTAGGACTTCCATCAAGGTATCCACAACCAGCAAGGTATCTGTATGGGTTATGTAAGTCGTATCATTGGCACAATAACCCATGGCAATGACTACTTTAGCCACCTCATCAAGCTTCTCTTTGTCGCTGATTACTTGCCGAATGGGATTGCAACCAATAAAAAAGACGAGTAAACTACTCGCCTTTAAGAAGTTGGTCATTGCTATTAGTAAAGAGGTTTTTCAGTAGGTATGCAGCGGCTGCCTTAATTCCGAGGATTGCTCCGGTTTGTAGTTCAGCCATTGAAGGCAGATTTCCGGCTTCAAGAGATGCAATAACACCAGCCAAAGCGGTAGCGAGGAAGGCAACAATGAATCCGTTAATCAGATCACGTTTGTTGAGTTGAAGGAATGATGACATCATGATATGTATTTTTGAATGAATAAAATGATTACTGTAGCAAGAATACCCATTCCCCACCATACAATTTTTGACTGGTTTTTACGC
>Ga0213922_1000596_pt1 | contig 16177 bp, 31 predicted proteins | sample McNCre2917MG_FD_165060 | JGI IMG/M metagenome (GOLD analysis project Ga0213922, IMG submission 165060) | Freshwater microbial communities from McNutts Creek, Athens, Georgia, United States - 29-17 MG | ecosystem: Environmental > Aquatic > Freshwater > Creek | place: USA: Georgia | collected... | reverse complement strand
ACCGCTAACAAATAATCGGAGAACCATGCCATGCAATTCACCATTCCTGTCGATTCCATTAAAGCATTGCTCGTCGCTGCCGCTAAGAACGACGTGCGTTACTACCTAAACGGCCCTTGTATTGACGTGCGCGGCACTGATGCCGTAGCCGTCGCCACTGACGGGCATATGTTGCTCGCGCTACCGCTCGAGCGTGTTGAAGATGACGAGTCGCCGTTTGTGCCTGGGCACTACATCATTGCTCGTGATGCGCTCGACAAATTAAAAGCTCCCGTAAAAGGCGCGCACGTTACCTTGTCGATTGACGCGGCTACTCAGTCGCTCACGATTATCGGATGGGGCAGCACGACGACCACTAAACTTGTTGAGGGTCGTTTTCCCGACTGGCGCAGGGTGATTCCGCACACTGTGTCGGGGCTTGTGTCGCAATTCGATGCCGATCTTGTCGCCGCATTTGGGAAAATTAACAAATTACTTGGCTCGAAGTATTCGCCCGCGATCGCCCACAATGGTGGCGAGAATGGTGACGGTGCGGCCGCTCGCGTCATGCTGACGGGTGACGCGATAGGCGTAATCATGCCCATGCGTTACGACCGAATCACATTGGTTGACGTGCCCGCGTGGGCTGACTTTGCACCACCCGCTGCCGCTGCTGCGGCCTAACCGTTCGCAGCCTGTAGCACCTGTTAACGCGGGTGCTATGGGGTGCGCTGGGCACCTTATCGGAGTCAAGACAATGCAAGACCAAACCTATAACGGTTGGACGAACTACGCGACTTGGCGCGTCAATCTTGAAGTGTTCGACGGGCTGAACTTGCGCGACCACATGGACAACATTCCCGATACTTACGAAATCGGACAATGGGCGCGGGAATATGCCGAAGAATTGCTTGACGCTGCCATGCGCGAGCCTGTCGGAATCCGCAGCCGGATGCTGACCCCATCCGATATTGTCGACGGTTGGGCGCGTGCATTTTTGCAGGACGTCGACTGGTTCAGTATCGGACGCCACCTCATCGAAAACGCCAGCGAGGTGGACGCATGAAACGCGAATACATTAGCCCTTGGTTTGTCGACGATACAGTGGCTCGAGCAAGCATTGGTTATCGCGCAGTAATTACGCTTGACGGCGATACAGTCTGCAGCCCGTCACCAATGGGGGCGGACAATGCTCGTTTAATTGCGTCGGCTCCCGTATTGCTTGACGCATTAAAACGCGCCGAAACTGCCTTGGAGGCATATTCCGGCGGCGAGGCGTCCGAACTGGCAAACATTCGAGCCGCGATACGTTGCGCGATAGGTGACGCATGATGCGGTACGTCGTCGTCCTGCACATTGCGACCGACCGAAAGGTCGACCCGACCGGCTGGCCGTGGGATAAGTGGACCGAGCCGGCCCTTTGCCGCGTCGACAATGTGGCGACGTTTTTCGAGAATGAGCTACCGGCAGACGTGCACATCACGCAAAGGGAGATATACGAGCATGAGTGAAGCCAGACGTTTCCATATCGTCGACGATGCGTGGAACGGATACGAAATCCGCGAGTCTGACGGCCATGGGGGGCGCACCATTGCGACCCATATCAGTCACTACCGCGACGCGACTCTGCTGGCATCGTCCGCCTATATGCTCGCCGCCCTCGAAGGGGTTGTCCGCGCCCTAGATCCCGACGGAATAGCCGCGCCCGATTCCGCTCGATGCAAGGTTTGCGGCGTTCATCCGTCCGCCCACGCTATGACGTGTGCCGTTAAGGGCGCAGTAGACGCTTACAATGCCGCTAGGGGGCGGATATGAGGGCTTTCCTTACTTGGGTACTATCCCTGTTGTACGCGCCTCCCTGGCCGCCTCCGCGCGTTATCCGTGACGATTGGCGCGGCCTACCGGAACCTAACTGGCGGTGCAGACGATGGGGGAGCGACTATTTATGACCCGACTCACAGAGCAGGAGATGCAAGAGCTTTTCAGCGACCCCGACCCGTCGGGCGACGTGTGGGAGTCTGCCCACGTCCGCGCTGACCGCTACCAGACGGCATTAGAGGCCGTCCTACGGTGCGAGAGTCGCGACCCGCAGGTGCTGATCGTCCAGGCGATAGCGGCTCGAGGATTGGGCCTAATCGACTTGGCCGACCGCCTGTTATCAGACGCCGAGGATGAAATAGGCCGCGCTTTCGACGGTGACCGGTGACATGGCCGTTCTACTGGCCGTTATCGTGGCCGCGATCGTGGCCGAATTGATCGCAGGCGATTAACTACTACCCCCGCTTTCGCGGGGGTTTTTATTTCACCACCGTAAGGCTCGGCGGCGCCGCCTCGAGCATATCGCGCAGAACCGACCCTTTCGTTTCCACCAATTCCGGCGCGCACCAGACATGCCGTTTGGTCGCATACCGGCGCGAGTGAACGAACCCACGGTCAAGCCACCCGGCCTCTTTTAAAGCGACAAGGATCGCGTCTCGGGAGATTTTAGGCGCGTCCCTGTGGTTCTTCACGATTCGCAGCGCCACAAGGTTCAGCGGCGCGGCTATCACTCCACGCTCGAACATATCCACGCGGTCGCGTGCCATCTGCGTGACGTAGGATTCTGCGTTATTCATCGCCAAATCGACTAGGGCGAGCTTGGCGTCGGTCACGGGCGGAGTCGCCCCTGGCAAGAATTGGCGCACGTCGCGTGCGTCGAGCCATGCAGTCACGGCCTCAAAGCCCCCATCGTGGTACCAGCGCCAGAGCTTCGCGGCCTCATCGTCTACCATGCGCGGAGCGTGCGACCAAATGACGAACCATCGGCGGTCATCGCTCGGCAGGCTTATGGCGGCGCGCTCATTGCTGAACGCAAGCAGCAGTAGCCGGTTCAGCGCGTAATAGGGGTGCGCGTGCTTCCGGTTTACTTGAAGGAACTCGGGCGGGGCAGCGATTAGCGGTTTGAGCGTGTTCTCGAACGCGCGTTTGTCCATGCGTTCGTTTTGGCGCAACTCGTTTATGACCAGAACCTCGGACTCTAGGGCATAGCCCCACGCGCCGACCAACTCATCGTGCCGGATGACCTCGACGTTGACGTTTTGGTCTGTGCCGATTGACCACAGAAACGGCGCCCACAGGGAGTCCTTCCCCGAGCCAGGGCATCCGCCGTGCAAAACGGCATGGTTTATTTTGATGTCCGCGTGCTGGCGCTTATGAGCCATCACGTTAAAAACATGGTTGCGGTCGGACTCGTTCGGAATCATGCGCTCGGCGTGAGCGAGCCAGAGCGATACGTCCCCCGGACGACCCTTGGGGCGAGCGTCACGCCAGCGGTTCCCGAAAACGTCGCCATTGCGGCTCACGAGGTTTCCTTCGCCTGCGGCAAACGTGACCCCCGATAGGGCGTGGCCGCCTCGAGCTTTTCGGTTCTCGTCGAACCACAAGGCAGGATCGCACCGCTTGTTTTCGGAGTGGATGCTGGTCAGTTTCGGCTCGTGCCGATATAAAGCGTTAAACGTCGACCGCGTGTATTCCGTGCGTTGCAGCAGGTCGAAATAGGAATCGTTTGCTTTGACATAGGCAAACCGACCGTGCCAGCGGTCTTTGGTCAAATTCGACACATCCCGCTCGTTAATTTCCGCCAGGATGGCGGCGTCGGTAATCGGGCTTGCGTCGGTCATAGTCTTACTCTACCCTTCATATTGTTCTCCGTGTGATTCTCCCAAGAGAAGTTAGCCCCGGTAGTCTCCTAGCTGCCGGGGCTTTTTTTATTGCCGCTCTAACGTGGCAATCTCTCGGTCAAGGTACCAACGTGCTTTCTTTAGGTCGATCAGCGCGTCGTGCTTATGCGCGGCTCGAGCAACGTACTTCACCACATTGCCGAGGCAAAAGTTCAACTCTTTGGCCTCAATAAAATCTATTGTCTCCACGCCGCCAACCTTGTAATGCGGCGGATGGTTCACCATGTCCGGCTCGCGCTTCGGCAGCGTAGCAACCTCTCCGACTTTCATAGGCGGCTCCCATTTGTGTTCATGCTGCGGCATCGTTAAACCTCACTTTGCTCGGTTGCCGAGGGCTTTTGACTGCCTTGTCTCGCTTCAAAATCTGGTTTCGGCCAGATCGTGAAGCGCAAAGATGTTGAAGTTTGTGATAATCAAGGTCAAGCATGTCGCAGATCCACCGCATACTACCCGCATCCTCGCGGTCGCTATAGACCCACCAGTATGCAGGGCCATACGTCCTCGGACGTTGGCGATCTTCTTTGTACATTCTAAAAAACTCGTTGTCCAAGTCTCGAACTGCTTGGAACAACACCGCCGCCCATAAGGCTCTCATTCCAGAAACGTCAGTATTCATTACTTCCTCACCAGCCGAGTGACTTTGCCGACCTTTGTGCAAAACGAATTGATCCAGGCTTGCGTGCTTTCGCGCATCACCGTGCGCCCGCAGTGCTTGCAAAAATATTTTCTCATTCGTCGCCCCTCGCTCGGATGGCATTGGCGCATTGTTGTGCTGCAAATCTTTCACGAATTCCCCCAAGCGGATCGGTTGTGTATTCCGGTGACGAATACGCTTCCATTTCGGACTCGCACACCTTCGCACACGCCTCGCGTTCCTCGTCCACCGCTTTTGCAATTAACTCCGGCACCTGCAGCAGTACTTCTCGCGCAACCTTCGGCACTCCAACCGACCATGCAAGTTCTTGAAATGAGTATTTGGTCATTGCGGCAACCCCCATTTGAACTCGCCGGTCTTGCCATCGTAATGCGCGCACGACTGCTCGATAGCCGAGCGGTGGGCGTACTTGGATGCCACGGTTGCGCCGAGCGTGAACGCGATGGCAAACGAAACCATTACCACGAACCACCATTCGCTACCCTTAATCATAAGCCCACCATCTGCAACTGGCCTCGCAGGGCATAGCGCGCGTACTTTTTGCCGTTCTTTTTTTCGGTAATCGTCTCAATATCGACGCCGCGCGTTCGCAGATCGTCGATTCGAGCTGCCAACCGAAAGCAGCCAAACTCACGCAGAGCATCAAGCGGCGTAATGGTGTTCCCCGCCAATAAATACTCGTGAATCATGTCGTTTTGCGACTTCATTGTTGTCTCCTGTTGGCGTATTTTCTCCAGCGGTAAACAGTCGCGTAATGAATACCAAGCATTGCCGCTAATTGCTTTGCAGATTCTGTCGATTTCTCGACAATGCTGCGACACTGTTGCATAAACGGATCATTGCGCTTCATTCTTCCTTTCATGCAAGCGTCTTGCGTGTTTTGTTTTGGCGTTCCAACAAACAAATGCTCAACATTTACGCACTTTTTATTGTCACATTTATGGCAAACAAACATTCCGTCTGGCACTGCGCCACAAGCCATTTCATATGCAACTCTATGCGCTCCACGAGTGCGCTTGCCCACTTTTACGGAACCATATCCGTTTGTTGAAATATGACCTGTCCATTCAATACAACCGGATTGTTCGTTTTGCTTTGTTTGCATTTCAAATCGTTCGGCTAATGGAATTTTTCCACTAATACGCTTTACCGCATTTACGTTCCCGTTGATACGCAAACGACGATAATGCTTGTGACACAAACCTTTTGCTGCGCTTGATGGGTTTTGACACTTATCGACAATGCAAATCATGTTGATCCCATTCTCCTATTTGCTGATAACGTCCGAAACATATCGAGGACGATACGTTCCGTCTCTCGTTTGTTTGCAATGTGGCCGTAGTGCGCGAGGCACGATACATAGTGTTCGTGCGCCTCTTTGCTTTTAGCGTGCATCGTCGCCGTCGCCTGGCGTTCTGCCACGGTTCCTTCGGCGTGGATGAACACCATCTCCTTGGTACGCTTATATGCATACTCTGCGCGCTCTACGTCCGCCTTGGCCGCCGCGCAAGTCTCGTCGGTGTCGACGAGAAAGCGCAGCGCCTTTTCTGCTCGTTCTTCGCTAATCATCAGAACGGCACGTCGTCGTCAACAAACTGCTCTGCTGCCGGTTCCGGCTTCTTCGTCGGCGTCGGTGCCGCACGCAAACCATCCTTTGGACGCACAGAAAGCGAAAAGTACTTCTGGCCGGCGAGCTTGCCGCCTTCTTTGCCCGTCTTAATCCACGCCGAAAGCCAGTATTCCGTGCCGCCGACGTTAATCGAACCGGTGTAGTCGGGGTGCATCTCGGCTGCCTTTTTTTCGTTCTTCGCCAGAAGGCCGGTGTTGGTGTTGTCGTATTGCTTCACAGGGCTATCTCCTTCAGTTTGTTGACTTTGGTTTCAAGTTCCACGAGGAATTCGTAAATTTCGTGCTCAAGCATCTTTACCGCGTCGTCGTCACGCGGGATGCGGACGGTGAGCAACTGCAAGTGCTCGGGCATACGCGGGTCGTATGACACCCAGTCGCACCATTCCGCGCCCACGCACGCCATCTGCCATTGCATTTGCAAAAAGTATTTCTGCGGCGGCTCTTGGTTTAGCAGCCACTCAATGTGCGTGGCCGTGTTCGGACACTTAATCTCGACGCATCCTTCTGGCGCGATCAGCCCATCCGGTGATGCTCCCGACATCTTAATGCTCGGGTGCGGCATGAAACCGACTTCCGTTACCAGGTTGCCGGTCTTGGCAGAGTAGGCGTCACGAGCGGCGGCTTCTTGGTCAATGCCCCACTGCATTGCGGCGTTGATAAAGCCCTCTTCACGCTTGCCGGTGAGGCGTTCGCAAACAAGCTCGGCCATGTAGTTTGCTCGAGAGGCGGCGTAACCCGACTTCGTGCGCGCTACAACGTCGGCAACTCGGCTGGCAGTCACCTTGCCGATGCGCTCGGCAAACCATTCTGGTGTTCTCTGTTCCATTACGCCCCCAACTTCGTTTTGCGGGCGGTAAACAGGGCTTGATGCGCTTTACGCTCCTCGGGCGACAATTGCTTAAAGAGCGAAGTCAGTTCCGCCATGTTCGCCGCAAGGTCAATCGCGGTTTCAATGGCAGGATCGGTCACAGGCGCCGCAGCAACCTCATGCGTCGTTGCATCGGCGTCATTGTCCGCCTCGGTCGGGATACAGAAAGTTTGGAACGCAGCATATTTATAAGCCGCTGACATAGCCTTGTTACTTGATTTGTCACCACTGTCCATTGCCTCCCCAACTGTGATTACCGTGTGCTTTGACCCATCCTCTGCGGCCACAAAGTCGAACTCAACGATCAGCGTCGTATAGAACAACGCGCCGCCCGACTTGGTTTGACGCTCCAGCACCTGCCGGTCTTTTACTCGAGGCAGGATGCACAGGCCGTGCTTGGACAACAGCGGCGAAAGCGCGCCGTATACCTGGTCGATGCCGCGAAACTGGTATCCCTGCTGCGCGTTCTTGGAGTCCTTGGAAATGCCAACGCGCGACAGATCGGCGGTAACCGCCGCAATCTTTTCGTAAACCTTCATTTGCCCTCCGAGAGCTTTGCGATTGCAATGTCGATGTTTTTGAGAACGTCACCGAAAAGTGAATGGAGCTGAATCGCTCCTTCGGCTTCAATGCGATTTAACTCGTTGACCGCTTCGATGACGTTAAACATCGCCATCTCCGCTTTGTCCTGCTCCATCCGAAGCGCATCGCGCTCCATCTCAACGAGCATTTGTTCGTGAATGTCATCCATCTGAATCTCCTATACGAGGCCAATCCTCGAGGCCAGTATGTCACGAATTATATTGTTGTCAACAAGTATTGTAATCGGATGGCTCTATGGCATAGACTGGCGGCGTATGGACATTGAAAAGGTTATTAAGCACTTCGGAGGCGTTAAAGCCCTATGTAGGGTTCTTAACGTTTACGCCCAAAGCATTTACCAATGGAAGGAGCGCGGCATACCGCTTGCCCGACAGTACGAAATTGAACAGCTATCTAAAGGCAAGTTTATTGCTGACCGCAGCCATTTGAACCAGGAGGTTATTCGAAAATACCTATCATGAACTTTTACCCCAGACACATAGGCGATCACGTCAAAGACACCTACCATTTATCCTTGGTAGAGCATGGCGTTTATAACTTGTTACTAGACCGTTTTTACGGGTCAGAGCGCCCTATTACGCGACAAGAGGCGTTCGAGGTTTGCAGGCCGACTACGAAAGGAGAAAAACAGGCCGTCGATCGGATACTTACTGAGTTTTTTATCGACACAAAGGAAGGGTACGTTAATAGGAGAGCGTTGCGCGAGATTGAGATTTACCATGAGAAAAGCGAAAAGGCACGTCAGTCTGCGTTGACGCGTTGGAAAGGAAAACCCGCAGAAAACCAGAGCAAGAATGATGCGAACGTAATGCGAACGCATAGCGAACGTAATGCGGACGCAATGCTATCCAATATCCAATATCCAATATCCAGTAGCCACAATATTCAATATCCAAAATCCAATATCCAAAAAGGAAACTTAATACCTATTGGAGAGCTGTTGGGCGAGAGGTTTAGAAAGTGAACGCAGAAAAATCAATCGTCAGTAGCGACATCAGTTACATGGTCGCCGGCAACGTCCAAATGTGGGCGGAGATCGCCACGACCCCTATGGGCAAGTTGCGCCTGGCCGACGCCTATCTCGGGCGCATTACGGTTGGCCCGTGGGAAACCCGTAAGATGATGACCGACGAACTGAAGGGCATGATCGGCGGCATAGTGCGTGAGGCAAAACCGGAAGACGTGCTAGGTGACCCACACGTCCGAGGCATGGTTCGGCACCTGTGGGGCGAAATGGGCGTCACTCGATTACAACGACGGATGGAAGAAAATGCGCTACGCGAAACGCAGGGACAACAATCACAAGGAAATAGTGACCGCGCTACGGGCGGCGGGGTTTGACGTAATCGACTTTGGTTCGGCGGGACACAGTATCCCCGACCTGCTCGTGTCCAGAGAGGCGCAGATCGGCGCGCCGTGGACCTGTTGGGTAGAGGTCAAGGATAGCGGCGGACGGCTGAGAGACGGCCAGAAGCGGTTTCAGAGCCTGTTTGAGCCGAAGGGCGAGTGGTACGAGGCTAGGAACGCCGCCGACACGGTTTGCGCCTTGCAAGCCCTGTACTTGAGCCGTGTAAAATAACTTGTTACAGTAGTGTCTATGATTAAGAACTGGAATGAACTGAACGCCATCCTCAACAAACTGTCCGAGGATGAGGTCAAGTCGACGCTACTCGAGGAAGTGGCCGGGGCGAAGCGCGGTACGTTTGTGAAGCGTCTTCACCAACGGTACTGCGCGCTCCGCGCCAGCCGCGAGCGAAAAGAGCTTAAAGCCCTCGTCGCAAGAACTTCAGATAGTCCGCCCCTTCCTCCGGCTCCCACCACACTTTCACCAAGTCTGGATGCCCTTCCGGCAGCGCAGGGTTAATCGTCGTCAAGACGCAGGGCGAAAGCGCGTTGTCGCGGAAGCCCTTATCTTTTGCGAAACGGTCGTACACCTTGTACGAGGCCACTTTCATCGCGTGCATAGTTATGCCAGATATTGCATCTTTTAGGACGCTATAGGCCGACTCGTGCTTGTGACCGGCGACGTAGATGTGGTCGCGGGTTCCCATGATGGCCGCCTTCATCGGGCCGTGCGCCGGGTTCCAAATCGACGAACCCGAGTGGTCGTGTCGAGCATTGACGCGAACCTCAAGGCCGTTCGGGAACTTCAGCGCAATACGCGCCTCGGACGATTTGTAAAGCGCGTCTTGTTGTTTGGCGATCCAGCGTAGCGGGTCACCGGCACCCGACCAGGCGTCATGGTTGCCCGAAATCATGTAAAGCCAGTTGCACCGGCCAACAAACCACTCGGCCAACCGCCAGGCCTGCGCCGCTGACGTACTCTGATCGGCGTATAGCCTCGCTAGGCGGCCTACCCAGTTATTGGTGGTATCCCCCACATTTACGGCAAAAAGCCCTTTAGTGGCGTTTACGAGCGCCGTATGACGTTCTAGGGCTTCGATGTCGGTGCCGTCGTCGTCGACGTGCGGGTCGCCAAAGTGCAGGATGCCAATGGCGCCGTCTATCTTGATGCGGATCGGGATTAGCTTTGACGCTTCCTCGTAGTTCCGTTTGTTGGCGAACTGACGTTTGCGGTGAGCGATCAGTTCCTCAATGGACACGTCGTCCATCGGCAGCGGGGTGAACTCAAAATCCTTTTCGATAATTTCGGGCTTTTGGTAACTCGACTCTAGCCCCTCAACTCCTTTTGCAATTAGGTCGTTAACTCGAACCGAGATGTTACGGGTGCTAATCCCTAGCTCTCTGGCCGCTACCGCCCTAATTCCTTTGTTCTTCCGTAAGCAAGCAATCAGTCTTTCGTCAGAAACAACTCGCCTAGGCATAAGTCCTCTCGTGTTAGTGCTCCCAAAGAGAACTTAACACAAAACAATCGCTTGTAACAAATACCTATACGGTTCTTTGGAAATGGGGTAAATCGACAAAGCGCCACTTGCCGCCCCACTGATTCTTTGGGTGCAGCGATTCCCAGTATTCGCCAACGGGCGCTAGGGTCTTCACGTCGTAAACCAGTTTGCCGTCTTTGAAGAAATTAAGGTCGATGGCGCATCGCTTGATATGGATGCTATTCATCGTCTTCGACCGGCCAGTCTTAACGTAAATCTGCTGCTGGTCGATGGTTCGAGCCAGTTCGCCGCCCGTGACGGTGAAGCCGAGTTCCGTAGCCTTGGCGATCAGTTTGCAGGCGTCTAGCAGGAACGCCGCTTGGTCAGCAACGAGACTCATTTGGTCTTCATCTCCATGACCTTCTCAACCGTGCGGCCACCAAAGTAGGCCAACATCACGATCTGTCCCCAGTTACCGAGCAGAGTCACATACGACTCGTTCGCTTCCATACCAAAGGCGGACATAAATGCAAACAGGAAGTAGCCGGCGAGGATGGCGATTAGAGTCATGGGCCGGATGTTTTTCGACAACCACGAGTCCGACGACATATCGGCAGTCCAGCGATCCGTGACCGCAGCCGCCTCTGCCTTGAACGCTTCAATGTCGAGTTTGTTTTCCTCAAGGCGGAGCCGCATAAGCTCCTCCTCGTGTTCCATCTCGGCAATCTTGATCTGAGCAATCTGCTCTGGCGGCATATCAGCGGCCAATTTAACGCCGAGCTTGTCTTCGACAAACTCCTTGCCCTTCGCCATAACGGCGTTTGCCACCAACCCTAGCCCATTGGAGAGCAGGGTCTGAATTAGCGGCATCATCGCTTTGCTCTCACCGTATCGTCGCCCTTCGTGACGACAACATGATCGCCCTCGACATCGACTCTCATCGGCATCTCCTGCCGGTCCAACTTGTCGAGCTTAGCAATCAGGTTTTCAATGACCTTGAACTCCGGCTTCTCTGCCTTTTCGGTTGCCCCCGCGATGCCGTTGAGCATAGAAATGAGAGCGGTAAGAGAAGCGCCTAGCAGACCCATGACGGCAGCGATCTTCTCACCATCCAAGAACAGGCTGGCAACAACGCCAATCAAAACAATAGCCGTGATGTATTTCAGACCGTCCTTGCCAATCGCCTTGCCCGCGACTTCTTTTGCCGATGACTCTGCTTCAAGCCGATTTAACTCAGCCTGTGCCTGCGCCTTCAAGAGTTCAATGTCGGTTTGCTCAGTCATTTGTCAGCCTTTGTCTCTAGCCGGTCAAATATCTTTTCGAGCATTGCCTTGATCTCGCGCACGTCCTCGCGGTAGTCGTCTTTAGCGACATACTGTTTCGGCAAGTCCTCGCGTAACTTGGACAAATCTTGGCGCAACTCTCGGTCGGCTTCCCATAGCACACGGCCAAACCAGCCGAGAGCAGTCATTACGCCGCCGTAAACCCAGTTGAGCAGTGTCTGGTCCATTATTGGCGACTCTGCGGTTGCGCCAATGCGTTAATGCTTCCCGCCGGCGTTGCCGCTCGCATCGTCCCTCCGCCAGCGGTACGCAATACGTTTATCGGCGTGCCAACAATGTCTGCACGGCGCATTGCCTTTTCCATTGCGTTTGCAGCGGTTTGAGGATTCAGCATTTGAGTCGCAATCTCAATAGCCGTATCACGGTCAATCTTGATTGCAAGGCGCTTCAAAATCGCATTAGCAAACGTAGTAATAACATTGAGCATAGACGGAACTTGCGTTCCGCCGAACGCTTCTTCTAGCGTTGCGCTTCCTGCTCTTGAGGCTTGCGGGCCTGCCGCCTTTCCTTTTGCGGCCATGCTTTGGAATTCAGCCTGCCGTGCCAAGTCGTCTCTAATGTTTTCAACAACCTTAATTTGCTCTGGCGTCAAAATGTCTGAAAGGTTTGTAAACCCCATCGGAACGCCAGTAGCTCGCTTAATAGTTGTCGGCGCAGCTTCAACGGCTCCGGCAAATACCCCAGGGCGCAATTTGTTTTCGCCCTGCAAGCCAGACATCAACTTGTTTTCAAGGTATTGCCCGACTTCCATTTGGTTAATGGGCTTGCTTTGCGCGGCAAACGTCTCACGAGCGTTTTTGTAAGCGTCCGCTTTGCCTTCAACCCAATCAAGAAACTCTTTACGAGTTCCGCTAATTGCACCAGCTTCTGCCTTGCCGATACCAAACGTAGTGGGGTCACGAATCAAATCGTCAAACGCCAGTTTCATAAAGTGCAGGCTTTGCACCGGATACTTGGCTTGCGTGGCAGGAATGACGGTTTCTTGAGCAGGCGTTCCTTCCGCAGACAAGATTGTCGATTTTTCGACACGCTCTGGCGCGGTTTCGCCAATCACAAAAGGCTGATTGCGCTCTGCCGCAAGTTGTCGCGCACGAGCAATAACCTTGTCCATTGACGGTCGGTCTAGCAATGATCCAAACGTCTCGTCCGTTTCGACAAGTTGCTTGCCAGCCGTTTTGTAGTTGGTGTTAGCCGTTGCATCTCGCAACTTTTTTGCAGTATTTAACTGCAACTCGGTTCCGCCTACTTCACGAATAGCGGAAAGTCGTGCGGCGTCTTGTTGCTTTGCACGCTGGGCGTATTCAGAGGGCAGGATTTTTTGCGCGCTTTCTTGCAGAGCGGAATATCTGGTAACAGGTCTACCATCTTTGCCCATGCCAAGACTGGCAACTGCTTCGCCTGCCGTCGGCACTGACCCCGGCACAATTTCAAGATTTTGGCTACGCAGGGCGTTAACAATCTCTTGTCCGCGCCCTTCTCCCGCTTCCATCAGCACGTTGGTTCTGCCGCCTCGCAAAGCCGTTTCAGCAGCATTGGCCGCAATGCGTCCGCCGCCAGCAAGCACGCTAGTCACAGGGCGAAGCGGATCAGTTATGGTTGAAAGCGTGCCAGCGACCTGTCCGGCTCGTCCCGGCAGAGCGGCGCCACCTATGCCTGCAATAGTAGAAACATCGCCTAAAAACCCAACTGGGTCGGTGGCAATCGTGTTCTTTAGGGCTTCAACGCTACCGTACCGGTCACGGTACATTCCGCCAGCAGCGTTAGCCTTTGCAATAAATTCCTGCGCCTTGTCTGGTCGCGCCATCCATTCTTGCGGAATGAATCGAGCGTATGCGCCGGTAAAAATTTCGCCTAGTTGTTGAGCCGTTTGAACCGGACTAGCGATTGCTTCAGCGGCGCCTTTTACAAAGCGCAAAGCACTGGGGCCAACATTGTATATGGCCTCTTTACCGGTTTGCGCCCAGGTTCGGAAGGACGGAATAGCGTCATCCCACTGCACCGCAGACGGGTCAATGCCCGCCGCAGAAACCGGCTTATCTCCGATTTTTGTTACGGTAACAGCAGGCTCATCCCATTTAACTTTGGATGCGTCAATCGGCATATTCGGTAGTTCCGTCGCTGTATTGCACAACCTTTCGTCCGTTTAATGTGCCAGTGCGCACAACATCTCGATCGCTTGGTTGAGCCGACTTCGGAGTTATTTCGTCAAAATAGTTTGCTATTTCTGGATTTGCTTTCATTAAGAATTTACGGCGCTTGTTATATCCTTTAACTGCCAACGCCGCAGATTCATCGTTTAGACGCACAATTCGTTTAATTGCATCTGGCGTCAATTCGATGCTGCCACCAGCAATTTTTTCCGCAAACTCTCTATCGGCGTTAGAAATTGCACTACCAGATCCAAATGCTTTGATTCGAGATGCCACTTGGTCGCCAATTCCGGCAAAATACGCTTGAGTTTCAGTTGCACCTGGCAACCCTAGTGCTTTAGCCACGGCAAGACGAGCGTCTCCCAAGGTGCCCGAAATAAAGTCCTTACTGTTAAGCAAAGGCTGTAACCGGCGAATGGACTCTTGTACGTCCAATCCCGCTTGCGCTTGCTTTTGCATATCGCCAAGCTCTTTACCGGCTTGTTCGGCGATTGTTTCGCCAAACTTTTTTCCGGTGCTAATCGGTATGCTGATTGACGTTTTTCCCGCGCTAGCAATATCTTTCTTTTGCGCAACAACGTCTGTCGGCAGCGGAACATCCGCAATAGCAGCACCAATCTGTTTACCGGTATACGGATCAATCGTCGCCGTCGCGCCGCCAATCTGGCGAACTTCGCCTTTCGGGTTAATCATGTCGGCAGTACGCAACAACGTCGCGTGCGACTCTGGCGTCAATGTATCGGGCAGAATTTGCGCCGCCCACGGAGCGCGTTGAATCATTCTAATTGCCCACGGCACATATCGCTGTTGAGCATCCGGCTTAAGCGGATCAATCATTGCTAGTTCGGCGCGGGAATTATCAAGAAATATCTTGTCGGCTTCGCTTTGAGTTTTAGCGGCAGACGCGCGTTTACTTAACAATTCCGCTTCGGCTGCTTGCAACTTAGGAACGCCAGTGCCCATGCCTTGCCCAATCATCCCGCCATATAAACGATTGGCATCAACTTGTCCCGTTTTTGAGTTATAGGCTTGCTGATACAACTGATTAAGCATTTCTTGCTCGCGTCGAGCGCGAACAATGTCAGCTTCTTGAATGTCCGCCAAGCGATTCGCACGGGCGCGATCTGCGCCAACTTGCATCGCTTCCATCGGATTTAATACTTGGAATGGCATAACTTACCCCGGAAACCGACGACCAGTAGTAGTAACTTCCGGCAGCAACTGGTCAAGCGTGGTGCTTCCCGGCCCTTGCGATTGGCCGTAAGCCTGCGCGCCAACATTCAGCAACTGATTCAGAATGTTCCCTTGGTTCTCGTAGTTTGACGCACGAGCCGCACCCATCGTGCCGTAAGCGCCAGATGCGCCGCCAGCGTAGTTCTGCGATGCGCCGGACAGATTGCCAAGCGTCGTTGAGCCAAGTTGCCCAAGGCTCATATACGGAGCAAGAGTGTTAGCGCGACCGGTGTAGTACCGGTTAAAGGCGTTCTCGTATTCTTTCCCCTGCACGCCTTTGTAGCCACGAATGGTGGCGCCAGACAGCAATCCGCCACGCGACGCAGCCGTGCGCTCAAGGTCTTTAATGCCTTGGCCAAGACTGTATTGATAGAACGGGTCTTTCTGAAAAGTCTCCATCGTAAACGGGCCACCAAGCGAGCCGTATCCGGCTGCGCCCGTGTCTCCGCCCACGCCAAGCAGTTCTGACAGGCGGTTAACGCCACCCTGTCCTGCTTGCAGGAACGGTTGTGCGCGAGCAACCTGCTCCTCGTACATTTGCTTGCGTAGCGCCAAGTCCTGCGCGGCGGCGTTAGATTGCGCCCGTGCCGCTTTGCTTGACGCGCTAGAGCCAATGGCTGCACTAGCAACCGTTGCGGCTGCTTGGATTGCTGCTGCTGCTGGAACTGGCATTAGGGAAATTCCTCGCGGTACTTTGCGTAATCTTCGCCGTAAAGGGCCATCACAGACTCTGCTTTCTCAATCGCCGCAACCGGCCCGTGACACAACAGAATCACCAACAATACTAGATCGTAATACGCCGAGCGCCATACAAACGAGCGGGCATCTGCCCGACCGCCGCGCTCCGCATCGTCCGACGCTTTCCATTTGAAAAACGCAGTTGCCACCACCGGCTGAAGTTCCATCGCAAACCGGCGATAGAATGTGTTAGCCGGCATGGCTATCAGTGCTTTCCAAATGGTCAAATCAAGGTCACGGCGCGACACCGGATCGCCGTCGGCAATGTCATCGAACACTTGGATGACCTGCCACATATCCAGCAGCCACGCCGACGCATCCTCGGGAATCCCAAGTTGCTGAAAGTGGCTCAACAGGTCGCGCGCGTGGTCGGTCATGTAATTTGCCGTCCGTTTGCGCGAATGTTAATGGCAGAGGCCGCGCTTGCAATAGTCG
>Ga0213922_1000595_pt1 | contig 16192 bp, 24 predicted proteins | sample McNCre2917MG_FD_165060 | JGI IMG/M metagenome (GOLD analysis project Ga0213922, IMG submission 165060) | Freshwater microbial communities from McNutts Creek, Athens, Georgia, United States - 29-17 MG | ecosystem: Environmental > Aquatic > Freshwater > Creek | place: USA: Georgia | collected... | reverse complement strand
GAAACCTTTCTGGTGCTGCGAGGCTTGTGTATCAGCCTACCCAGATTGGCATTCGTGGCATTATGGAGGGAGATGATCGCCTGATTGGTGCTGCTGGAGAAGGCTTTGCTGCCATCTTTAGCTCGATGTTGGAGGCTTCACAGGTTGCTGGTCAAACCTTTAAGAGTGGTGTTCCTGCTTCTTGGAGCAGCGCCAACGTTGTCACCAAAGCAGAAATGAAGGCCATGATTGATGGTCTTGAACTGGCTGCTACAAACGATACCCAACGGATGGTTGCTGGTCATCTGCGGTGGTTTGATTCCTTTATTGGATGGACGGAACTTCCCAGCCGCCTCATGATGTCGTCCGACGATTTCTTGCGTACCATTGCGGTTCGTCAGAAGATGACGCAAGACGCCTTTATGTATGCGTCGGAAAAGGGTGCCAAGAACTTTGCTGAAACCATGGAACATGCGATGATCGCAATGAGCCGTGGAATTGATGTAAAGACTGGTCAAATCACTGATAAAGCTCTCCGTCAGTATGCCGATGAGGTTACCTTTACCAATGACCCAGGTGCCTTTGCTAAGAAGTTGGAAGAGCTGGTTAGTATTGAAGTGAAGGGTATTGCCCCTGGTAAATACATCCTTCCCTTTATCCGTACCCCTGCCAACATCATGGGGTATCAGCTTGGATTCACGCCGCTGATTGGTAAGTTTCTTGGTGGATACCGTAAGGCACTTCAGTCTGGAGATGAGATTGCTCTTGCCGAGTTGAGGGGTAGGGAATCGATTGGATCGCTGCTGCTGTCCATTGGATACTCTGCTGGTGCCAGTGGTATGGTGACGGGCAATGCCCCGTATGATCCGGATGAGCGTGAACGGTGGAGGCAACAAGGTATTCAACCTCGTTCCGTTAAGGTTGGAGATAAATGGGTATCCTATTCGTGGTTTGAACCGCTGTCTAACTGGATGGCTGCTGCTGCTGATCTTGGTCACCTTTCCCGCTATGGTGATATCGAAGATTTGAATCAGCTTGGAGCTGCTCTGACCTATGCCATTGCTGGAAGCTTTACCGAAAAGAGCTACTTGGCTAACCTTGACGGTATTGCAACTATTCTGAATCCTCAGGATACTTGGTCAAACCTTGTTGGTAATGGCAAGAACATCCCTGGCAATCCAAACAGCTTCTTGGATACGGTGTCTTCTGCTGGGTTGAACTTTGTTAACTCACAGATCATTCCTTATACTGGAGCCAGAAAGGCCTGGGCCAATGCGTCTGATCCGTACTATCGAGAATACGATAGTCTGTTCCAAAAGACACTTGCTCAACTATGGCCTGGTATCAGTCAGCTTGCTCCATATGAGCCGGATATTCTGACTGGTAAACCTATGCTGCGGTCTACCGGTGGCCCCTTGAATGCGATTATTCCCTTTGAAACTCTTGAAGAAAATCAAAGTCCTGTTGCTCAGAAACTCATTGAGCTGAACGTGTGGCAGAAGGGACAGTTCAAACAAGCAACCACTGGTCAAATTTATACTGGTAAGGAACGAGCAGCTGTTAAAAAACTTGTTGCTGAGATGGGACTTGAAAAGGCTCTTGCCGATCACTTTGCATCTCCTCAATTCAAAGCAGATGAGCTTAGGTGGAAGGAGGGTTCTCTCACTCCACAGGAGCGCTTAGTTGTTCCTTACTACAAACGACGCACCGAAGAAATCTTTAACGAGTATATTAACGCAGCCAAACGGCAGATGGAGGCTACTAACCCAGACTTCATCAAGCGTAAGAATGAGTTCCTTATGCGTCAGGGAATGCAACGCGGTGGCGTGTATGATCTGATTCAATACAGTCAACCATAACATACACATTGAATTTTTAAGCAATGGCCATCACGCAAAATACTTATACGGGTAATGGATCAACAGTCCTTTACTCGTTTACTTTTCCATATCTGGATAGTGCTGATGTTAAGGTTTCCCTTAATGGCACTCTTACAACTGCATATACCTTCGCCAATGCTACCACGATTCAATTTGCTACCGCACCTAGTGCTGGGGTTGCTATTCGCATTTATCGGGAAACCGACTCCAGCACAACGGTAGCAACATTCTATCCTGGCTCATCCATTAAGGCTGCTGACCTTAATGATAACTTTACGCAAGACCTTTATCTTGCCCAGGAAGCCAACAACGAAGCTGATTCGGCCACGGCAACCGCCAACACGGCACTGACCAACTCTAACACAGCCATTAGTACTGCGAACTCGGCAGTATCAACGGCCAATAATGCGGTCAGTACGGCTAACTCTGCCGTTTCTACGGCTAACGCTGCGTCTTCTACTGCTGCATCTGCGGTTAGTACAGCCAATACTGCTTCATCTAATGCAACTACTGCTATTAATACTGCCAATGCAGCTTCAGCAACGGCGGCGTCGGCAGTAAGTACTGCCAATAATGCTGTTAGTACCGCTAACTCGGCTACAAATACAGCCAACTCCGCCTTATCGGCTGCCAACAGTGCCGTTTCAACGGCTAATACAGCAAATTCTAACGCTTCAGCTGCAGTTAGTACTGCAAACACAGCTTCCACTAATGCAAACACTGCTATTAGTACGGCAAATAGTGCTGTTAGTACTGCTAATAGTGCGTTGACTTCAGCCAACAATGCAGTATCTAATTCCAATACTGCTGTTAGTACCGCAACATCAGCCGACATTAAAGCAACCCAAGCCATTGCTGCTGTTGCTAGTTCTGCTCTTTATACAGTAGTTGCAAACGTAGCTGCCATTCCAGTCTCGCCTGTTAATAATACTGCTATTGAAGTTGCAAATTCTACCGGCATTGAAAGTTTTACGCCGTTAGCAAATATTCCTGCGGGTTTTATTGGTAGTCCTGGTCTCTCAGTTCGGATTATTTATTCAACAACTGGTCCTACTTGGAACTGGATTCAATATTTTCCAAATGATCCAGAGAATCGTTATCTGAAACTAAGTGGTGGTACACTTACTGGAAATCTTACTCTACCTGGTGCTCCTAGTTCGTCCAATCATGCAACTACTAAGAGTTATGTAGATTCGGCAGACTCAACACTAACTTCTTCGGTAGCAACAGCACAGTCTACTGCCAACGCTGCTCTTCCTAAAGCAGGTGGCACAATGACTGGTTCTATTGTTTTTGCAGCTGGACAAACATTTCCTGCTGGTAGTACTAGTGTTGCTGGTGTTGTTCAGCTTACCGATAGCACGTCATCTACTAGCACTTCGACCGCTGCTACGCCAAACAGCGTAAAAAGTGTTTTTGACGTAGCAAGTGCAGCACTGCCAAAATCTGGCGGAACGTTGACTGGAAGTCTTAGCACTTCAGGTACAAATACTGCTGATAGTTTTATTCCAACAAGTAGTACCACTCCTCAAAATGGTGTTTACTTGCCAAGTGCTAATACTGTTGGAATTAGTACTAACGGAACTCTTCGTCATACCTTCAGTTCACTTGGACAGGTATCTTATACTCCGTTAACAGTTGGGGGAACTATTGAAGTTAACTCGGCTCCAGGTACAGATGCTGCAATCTTTAAGGTTGCCAATACTGAATACTTACGAGTTGATTCTACAGGTCTTGTTAAGGCTACGGGTGATGTACTGCTGGATAATCGTTCAGATCTTCGATTTGGAGAAGCAACAGCAAACGGTACTAATTACGTTGGCTTTCAAGCACCCGCCAATATCCTTTCTAATGTGCTGTGGACCCTTCCCGCCACTGATGCAGCAGTTTCTGGTTATGCACTGAAATCAGATGGTGCTGGCAACCTTAGTTGGGGCCTTGCTGGAGGTGCATCTGGTGGTGGTGCCAACCAAGTTTTTTATGAAAATGATCAACAAATAACGACTAGTTACACTATCACTGCTGGAAAAAATGCAATGACAGCTGGACCCGTAACAATTACCAGTTCGGCAATTGTAACCGTTCCATCAGGATCTAGCTGGACTATTATTTAAGTTAACAAATTATGAGTCCTTTAATCTTTAACGGATCAACAAGTGGATCCAGTGGCCAGGTCTTCAACACAGATGGATCTGGCAATCTTAGTTTTCGCAACACTGGTTACTATCAGGAGTTTCTATCCAGCGGCACCTGGACCAAACCTGCTGGCGTGACGATGCTTTACATCGAGTGCGTTGCTGGCGGCGGCGGAGGCGGTGGCGGAGGCGCAAGCCTGAATGGTTTTAACTCTGGCGCTGGAGGTAATGGCGGTGACGGCTATGTGAGGGTCTGGGCATGGTGATGCAATACGCAATCCTTGATAGCCAAGGTCGCTGTGTTAATCGCGTTCTTTGGGATGGAAAATCTGACTGGCAACCACCTCAAGGTTGTACAGCAGTAGCAGATCCTGAAAACAACTATCCTATTAACATTGAAAAAGTTGCTCAGGAGGAAGAACAATGACACTTCGACTTAACGGCTCTACTTCGGGCTACACCGAGATCGACGCTCCGGCTGTGGCGGGGTCAAACACGTTGGTGCTTCCTACTGGTAATGGGTCCGCCGATCAGGCGCTGGTCACCAACGGCAGCGGCACCCTGAGCTTTGCTGATCGCGGGCGGATGACACTTGCCACCGCGCAAAACAGCACCAGCGGCACCAGTATCAACTTCACCGGTATCCCGTCATGGGTGAAGCGGGTGACGGTGATGTTCAACGGGGTGAGTACGAATGGGACTAGTTTGCTCATTGCTCAACTGGGATCTGGAAGTTTTACTACGTCCGGCTATTTAGGCTCAGTGACTGGTTTAGTTACGGGAAGCGTAACAGCTGTAAATTATTCGACAGGTCTTGGGCTTACAAATAATAATACAGCGTCGATGATTTATCATGGCGCTGTGCGACTACAAGTTATTGCAGGCAATGCATGGACATGCGAAGGCGTTCTAAGTAGAAGTGATGCCGCATGTAATTTTACCATTGCCGGATCCATTGCTCTTCCCGGCACCCTCGACCGCATCCGCATCACCACTGTCAACGGCACCGACACCTTTGACGCGGGGTCGATCAACATTCTTTACGAGGGCTGATCATGAGCACACTCGCAGCAACAAATCTAAAGAACCCCAGCTCGGCCAGCAACAACATCGTGCTGGGCACTGATGGCAGCAGCACGCTCAGCACGGCCAAGATCACCACGCTGGCCGACAGCGCAGGCGCCAACACCAGCACACCGGCTGAGATTGCATCAGGCCGAGCAAAAGCCTGGGTGAACTTCAACGGCACCGGCACCGTTAGCATCAGAGCTAGTTACAACGTCAGCTCGATCACTGACAACGGAGTGGGTGACTATACGGTGAATTTTACAAACGCGATGGCGGATGCAAATTATGGAGTCGTCATTACAGGCGATAGCAAGTCAACCACAACTGTGCCAAGTACTAACGGTGGTTACATTGCAGCACTTAATAGAAACGCTGTTCCTACCGCTGCTGCCGTTAGAGTAGAGACTTTCACAACGGGTGCGCTTACGGATACTTTGACTTGCAATGTTTCCATCTTCCGCTAACGCCATGAACCAACGCATCATCTACCCCACCCCTGAAGGCGGCGTTGCCGTCATCATCCCGACCGAGTCAGTCGAGTTGGCGCTGAAAGATGTTCCCGAAGGCGTCCCCTACGAGATCGTCACGACCGACGAGATCCCCAGCGATCGCTTCTTCCGCAGCGCCTGGGTGATGGGCGACTGCTGCATCGAGCACGACCTGGATCGTTGCAAGGCCATCGGTCACCAGCACCGCCGCGCTGCACGTTCCGAAGAGTTTGCCCCGCATGACGAGGTAATCGCCAAGCAGATCCCCGGCGTCGATGCGGTTGCAGCCGAAGCAGCCCGCCAAGAGATCCGCGACCGATACGCCTTGATCCAGAATGTGATCGAAGGGGCGTCTACTCCTGAAGAGATCAAAACGGCACTTGAAGGCGTGTAGTCCTACCCAATAAATAAACCCTTAAACCATGTCCAAACCAAAGGGTGCTCTCAACAAAATCACCCACGTCCCAGGCCCCCCGAAAAAGACTAGACAGGGGCAGGGGCAACATTCCCTACCTAATCACTCTCGTAAACAATCACGAGGACAAGGCAAATGATTACTATCTTCGGCCTTAAACTTTCTTATGAAGCTGCCATTTTCTTCGGACTTTTTATTGCGTCTGAGGTCATTGGACTAAGCAAGTATCGCGCTAATAGCGTTGTTCAAGTCTTTCTTAAAGTTGTCAATCTGCTGAAGCCCCTTCGGTCTGAGGACGACAAAATCCGTAAATTTAAGGATTCCCTCCGGTGACACACATCCTTCTGCCGGTTGCCCAGTACTACCCACAGACAGATAGTCGCACGGCTCACGCAGACAGGATGTGCTTCTCCAGCACGATGGCCATGGGTGTCAAATACCTGTGGCCTTCCGCTTTGTCGGGCGTCAATGCCGATGATGACTACCTGAGAACTGTTCTCAAGTACGGGGACACCACAAACCCACAGTCACAGATCAAAGCAGCAGCTGCTTACAACGTCAAGGCCACGTTCCATAAAAACGGAAACCTTCAAAGCCTCTATGATCGCCTTGTTGCCGGCCTTCCGGTGCCTGTGGGCTTTCTTCATCACGGTCCATCATCGGCCCCTCGGGGTGGTGGTCATTGGATTCTGTTGATTGGAGCAACCGAAACCCACGGCATCTTTCATGACCCCTATGGGGAACTTGATAACCTCAACGGAGGCTACCCTCATCGGGGTATTGGAGGCAAGAGTGTCAGCTACACCTGGAAGAATTGGCTTCCACGGTGGACACACGGAGGTGAGGCGTGGTTTATGGACCTCCGTCGCATTGAGGAAATTAAGATTGCCCCTGCTTCCCTGACCTTTGAGAACTCTTGGAAGGGCGTCAAGGCCGTTGCTAAGGCTTGTGGGGCCAAGTTTCCGGAGGTTGTGGCAGCCCAGTGGGCCCTGGAAAGCAGTTGGGGTCAACACACGTCTGGTAAGAACAACTTCTTCGGCATCAAGGGCACTCCTGGTACCCTCCAGGAAACAAAAGAGTTCCTGAATAACCGTTGGACCACGGTTGTGGCCAGCTTTAAGGACTACGACAGCCCTACTGCTTGTATCGACCACCTGATTGCCATGTGGTACAAAGACTACAAGGGCTACAAAGGTATCAACCGCGCTACGTCGTGGAAGGAGTGCTGTCAGCTGCTCCAAAGCGAAGGCTACGCGACCGATCCGTCCTATCCTAGCAAACTCATCCGCCTCATTGAGGAGAATAACTAATGGCTTCAATTACAACTGGCGGTTCAACAACCGCTGGAACCTTTTTGAGCAGCGATACCACCACTGCTTTTGAAGTGGGAACTGCTCGTACCATTACTCTTGGTGCATCTAGTGTCAATTTGGCGTTGACTTCAACGTGTCGATTTATTTCGATTACTTGTACTGGTGGTACTCATTGTCATTACCAGATTGGGGTTGGTACTCAAACTGCTTCAACCTCTACTCATTACTTGAGGACTGGTGAACGCATTAATTTGGCCGTTCCAATTGGTGCTAACATTGCTGCCATCCAAGGCGGTGGTGCTAGTACTACCCTATTCATTACTGAACTGGTAAACTGATGACAATGAGAGCCACTGAAGATCAATTCAACGAGCTTCACGGCCTCGTCACCAACGAATTGATCGACCGCATCAAGAGCGGCGTTGCCACCACTCAAGATCTTAAGGCCGCAGCCGATTGGTTGTCCAAGAATAACATCACCGGCCTGCCCGTCACTGGTTCCCCACTTGCCACCCTCTTTGAATCACTCGAATTGGAGATGGAGGATGTCGAAAGGGCCATCCGATGATGATACTCAGGACCTTATCAGAAACGTCATAGCCACTGCGGCACTTGGATTGTTTGGATGGCATTTATTGACCCTCCACAACATTGCTAAATCGGTTGACGTGCTGGTAAATCGTGCTGATGCAGCTAATCAACGCCTAGAGCGCCTCGAAAATTATGTCTTTGTAGAAGATGGCGCAATCAAAAAGCAAGTCCGCTAAATATTATGCGGCAAATCCAAAGGCAGCTGCCAAAAAGGCTGCCTATCAACGTAAACTGAATAAGAAACCCACCGTTAAGAATGCTTCGGAAGAGCGGTGGACAGAGCGGAGACGGCGTGGCCTTGCCGGAAAAGGTGGTCACGATCTATCACATACTAAGGATGGCCGTATGGTGCTTGAATCGCCATCCAAAAACCGAGCCAGAAACGGTCACAACGGCAAGAGTACCAAAAAATGAACAAAGGAAACGCCAAACCCCCCGGCCTCTACGCCAACATCAACAAGCGTCGCAAGGCAGGAACCAGCCGTCCCAAGAGCAAAAGCACGGTGTCGCCTAAGGCGTATGCCAACATGAAAGCAGGATTCCCCAAAAAGAAGAAGTAAACCACCGCAGCAGGCCTCATGCCTCTCAAAGATCCTTCTGAATACCTCTACTTTCTTAAGGCCATGACCGCAGCCGAAGCAAAGCGTATGTGGAGGACAGCCATTAAGGAACATTGGAACAACCAGTGTGTCTATTGTGGCTCGTCTGAAAACCTAACGCTCGATCATGTCCATCCTAAGGCAAGAGGTGGTCACGACACTACTCATAATGTTGTGCCCGCCTGCCTAAATTGCAACCAGTCCAAAGGTTCGAACCACTGGTTGTCCTGGTGGGTTGGTCAAGATTCTTTTGACACCTCCAACTTTTCTAAGGTCCTTTCTTGGACCGCAAGTTAACGTTAACTCTTTTATTAGGTAAAGCAAATGTCTATCACTACTGGCGGAACCACCTACGGCGACATCTCCAGCGCTCCTGGTCGTCGTTCTGAACTGGAAGGTATTAAGCACCTTGCCACTAAAACTTCTGCTGCAATTCTTGCTGCTACTAATGTAAAGGAAGCAGAAGATGCTATTTACGCTATTGCAGTTAATGATGCTGCTGTGACCACCACCAGCGTTGGCCGTGCTACCCGCGTTGAGACCGTTCAAGGACGGATCCTGACCGTCAACACCCTGGTTGGTGGTACCCTCTACACCAACGGTACCTATAATGCTCGTGCCCTGACTGGTGGTACTGGTACTGGCGCTACCGCTAACATCGTTGTGTCTGGCGGTGCTGTGACCAGCGTGACCATTGTCAACGGTGGTTCCGGCTACGACGTGGGCGAAGTGCTGAGTGCTGCTGCTGCCAACATTGGTGGTACTGGTTCCGGCTTCTCCGTGACTGTGGCTACGACTTCTGGTCCCATCAACGCCTGATCGTAATGGCAAAAGTTACCTCCTCTTCTAACCGCAGCAAGCGGTCAACCAATAAGCCCGTTACTCAGGGACAGAACCCTCAACGGGCCAACCGTCAATCCGTTAGCCAGGCCCGCGTTAGCTCTGCTGAGGCTCGTAAACCCGGTCCTCGTGGTGCTGGTATCAACCAAGGCAAGGGTGTTGGTGGTCGTGTGACTGGCACCTTGGGTCGTCCTAAGCCCGCTACTCCGGCAAAAGTTACGACTGGGGCTGGTCCCACTCCGACCCGTCAGCCTCGTGCCATCACAAACGGCAACAGTCCTGCCATGCGTCAGATTCGTGCCAAGGCCGTTCAGGCGCGTCGTCAGGCACAAGGCAAGCCCGTAGCCACAAAAGGCAAGGCCGTGACTCTGCCCAACTCTGCCCGTGCTGGTCAGAACCTTCCCCGTCAGGGGGCCCAACAGATGCGAGTTCCTGGTGATTCCGGCCAGGTGCGTGCTGCTGCTCAGCGTGGTCAAGAGATCCGTAAGGCTGCTCAGGCTGCTCGTGGTGCTAAGCAGGCCATGGGTCGGATGAGTGGCACCCTGTCTCGGGCTCGCTTTGCTCGTGGTCCGGCTTCGGCTATTGCCAGTGTGGCCGCTGATGCAGCCCTTGGCCCTCTTGCCACCAAAGCTGGTGAGGCTCTCGGTCGTGGCCCTCTTAGGGCACTTGGCCGTAAAATTGATGACACTCTTCCCGGCGTCAACAGCAAAGACGAAGCACGTCGTCGTCGGGCTCAGGCAGCCGCTAAGGGCTCCACGTCCAGCTTTAAGGGCGCTCGTGAGGCTGCCGTTAAGAAGGCATCCGCCATTAAGGGTAGCCCCGTTGTGGGTCCTCGCAAGAGTGGTGCTTCCAGCTTCGACTCGTCCTTTGCTGCTGCCCGTAAGGCTGGCAAGAGCACTTTTACCTGGCGTGGCAAGAAGTATAACACCAAACTTAAGGGTGAGTAATCATGCCCCTCTCAAAGGGTAAATCACAGAAGGCGGTATCCAAAAACATCCGGAAGCTTTCTAAGGAAGGCTACCCCAATAAGCAGGCAATTGCCATCGCCCTCAGTAAGGCTGGCAAGAGCCGTAAGAGTAAATAGTCACCATTGGGGGTTCTACGGTCCTGTAGGGCCCCTCAACTATTGTTTAGGTGCATCCATGCCTTATCATCCCCATCACGCCGTAGAGAAGCAGAGAGGCGCCACTCAGCGTTGCCGTGCAAAACTTAACCAATCTGATCCAGTTAAAGCTATTTTGCAAAACATGCTTTGGGATACCCGCAAGCGTGCTAAAGCAAAATCCATGGATCATGATCTAGACTACGAGTTCTTACAAAGCTTGTATCGTTTAACGTGTCCAATCACTGACGAACCTTTGTTGTGGGAACGTGGGCATGGAAAACCTCAAGACAACTCACCCTCATTGGATCGTATCGACCCCAGAAAGGGTTACACGAAAGACAATGTTTGGTTAATTAGTTACCGCATGAACCGCATTAAAAATGATGCAACACCAGAAGAACTCGAAACAATCGCAGCCAGACTTAGAGCAAAGATTGAAGGAAGACTTTAGTCTGTTCCTTAGGCTTTGCTGGAAGTCTCTTCAGCTTCCTGCCCCTACTCGCGCTCAATTGGCAATGGCCCGTTACCTTCAAAATGGAGGTAAACGTATACAACTGCAAATGTTTCGAGGATGTGGCAAAAGCTGGGTCACGGCTGCGTTTGTGCTGTGGAACCTGTTCTGTGACAGGGACAAAAAGATTATGGTGGTGTCGGCCAGCAAGCAGCGTGCCGATGACTTTAGCATTTTTTGCCAACGTTGTATTCTTGAGTTTTCCTGGTTGAACCATTTGGCTCCAGTAGACGATGATCAACGGTGGAGTCGAGTATCATTTGATGTGGCCGGTGCAAAGCCCGCTCAAAGTCCCTCAGTAAAGAGTGTTGGTATTGGCGGTCAGTTGACTGGTAGCCGAGCTGATCTTATTGTGGCTGATGACATTGAAGTTCCGAACAACTCAGCTACAGATTTGATGAGGGAAAAGCTGCTTCAGCTGGTCACTGAATTTGAATCCGTACTTACGCCCAAGAAGGACAGCCGTGTGATCTTCCTTGGCACGCCTCAGACCACATTTACAATCTATCGTACCTTACGAGAACGCGGCTACACTCCAATGGTATGGCCTGCTAGGTATCCGCGTAGTTTGACTGGTTATGAAGACATCCTGGCAGAAGAACTTCAAAAGGACATTGAACAGCAAGGGTTAGATAATCTTGCGTGGAAACCAACAGATACACGGTTTTCCGAGATTAACTTGCTTGAACGTGAACAGTCAATGTCACGCAGCAACTTTATGTTGCAGTTTCAGCTGGACACGTCCCTTTCCGACGCCCTCAAGTTCCCCCTCAAGCTATCCGATTTCTCCGTTCTATCTTTGGACCCTGCTCGTGGTCCGTCTGATCTGGTGTGGGGGGCTGACAAGGAGACTCTGCTTGATCTGCCTGCCGTTGCGCTTCCTGGTGACCGGTGGCATCGGCCCAAAGCAACCGGTGAATTTATTCCATGGTCGGAAACAATTACCGCTGTGGACCCCTCAGGCCGAGGAAAGGACGAAACGGTATCCATCATCCTGTCACAGATCAACGGTTTCATTTATATTCGAGATATTTATGCTACTCAGGACGGATACTCAGACGCCACTTTGAGAGAAATCCTAAGAAGGTCAAAGCAGTTCGGATCAAAAACGTGTCTGATCGAATCCAACTTTGGTGATGGTGCGATTATGGAGCTGCTAAAGAAACATGCCATCGAAATGAAGGTTGGCATGAACTTTGAGGAGACACGAGCCACCACCAGAAAGGAAGACCGAATCATTGATACCCTGGAGCCGGTGCTTAACCAGCATCGCCTTATCATCGATCAACGCCTTATCACCTGGGACTACCAGTCCAACAACGACATGGCCCCAGAAGAAAGGCTGCCTCGAATGCTGATGTATCAGTTGACAAGGATGTGTCGGGAAAAGGGCGCCGTCAAGCACGATGACCGGGTAGATGCACTTGCCCTTGGCGTCAAGTACTTTCAGGACATCCTTGCCATCTCCTCAAAGGAAGCTCTGATCCAAGAAAAGCGCCGTGAGTGGGACAACATGCTGACCATGTTCATCGAACAACCAACCCTTGCCACCGACATGCTCGTTGCTGGTCGGTCCTTTACGGACGTAGAAACTGGAGTGGATGCTGGGGTCTACTCCTGGATTCCCTAAAAAGGATACTTGCTCTTGCCGGATTGTTGGAGTGGTGCCCCAATCCGGGACGCCCATTGTGCGTTTGGAACAGCGGTGATGAAAAGGAGGGGGTTGGCGTTCGCCGCCCCTTCCCCATAAAGACCGCCAAACCCCTTGGTATGACAAGGAAATCCAAAAGACACAAAAAAGGTACTTACTAAGGCCGGCAGGCCTTCTTCTGAGGAAGCCCCGAAGGGGCGCCCCGAAGACCAAGGAAGGACCCCGAAGGGGGACTGACGCGGAGCCGACCACCGTAAGTGTAATTGCGTGAGTCGGACGACTATCGCTAGACTTGTTGAGGGCAAGAGTCCCGGAGCCCCTCTTGGGGGCGAGGGGAGTCGAAGACCTTCGGAAAGACAAGTGAGTCAATAGTTGCTCACTATATTACTATAGCCACACCAGCAATAGTAGCAGTTATTACCATCCCTCTATCTCTATCACCACCACTCCACCACCCATCACCACCACTGCTTATGTCTGCTACTAAGCTTATCTGGATCACACCGGATGCTGAGTCCATTATCACCTACTGTGCCAGAGTCAGTAATCCTAAGTCCCAAGAAGAGAATAAGAGCCCAGAACGGCTGCTTAAGTATCTGATCAAGCATAAGCACTGGAGTCCGTTTGAGATGGCGAGTGCGTGTGTTGAGATAAATACCACCCGTGACATCAGCGCACAGATCCTCCGGCATCGGAGCTTCTCCTTTCAGGAGTTTAGTCAGCGGTACGCGGAGGTACAGGTAAGGCCGGAGCTTCCGGATTGGAGACGGCAGGACCTGACTAACCGGCAGAACAGCATAGACGACTTACCTCTTGGGGTTATCCATGAAGCAGATCAGGTTGCTGCTCAAGCCATCGTTACATGTGAGCGGGCGTATCAGCGGCTGCTGGAATTAGGAATCGCAAAGGAGTGTGCCAGAAAGGTTCTTCCCATCAACAGTCCTACCCGGCTCTATATGAGTGGGACGCTGCGTAGCTGGCTTCACTACCTTGAGGTGCGGCGTGGGCCGGAGACACAGCTGGAGCATCGGGTCATTGCTCAAGAGATTGCCAGCATTCTTTGTAAGCACATTCCAAGCATCTTCAACGTGATTCAGGAGGACCAACCGTGACCAAGATTGATCTTACACCTGACCAAGCCAAACGAATCATTGCCGTGGCTCCAAAGGATAGCCCCTACTATGAGGAGGCTCAGCGGGTTCTGTTTGCCAAAGGATACGTTCCTCACGCTCGCAACCTGGATGAGGAGTATCCGCCTGTGGCTCCTGGGACCTGAGAGAGGTCTATAAGGCTCTGGAAGACCCCTCTGACTCCCCGCAGGTGTATTGACACCTACGGCTCCTCAGAGGGCCCTTCTAGGGGCATACACGGCTACCCGTAAATTTTGACACAAATTTCTAAAGTCCCTACGCATATCCGCCGCCGCCCCAATCCCCCCATAGGGGGTCCGCCAGTACGCCTGTTCTACTTCGGGAGTAACTGTGTCCAATTCTGTGTCCAATGCCAACCGTGGCCAACCCTAACCCGTTGCGGCGCAATGAATCTGGCCATATTGCGTCACTGTGGGGGATGCAGGTACGCAAGGGGTGAGTAATACAAGCGTACTAGTTTCAACCTGTGCGTGTGCTTTGTACGGCAATCACATCGGGAATAGGTGTTTTGTATGCGAATCTGTGGCTAGTACGGTTGTACCTATCACAAGCCGCCAGGTTAGTACAGCTGTACTACTTTGCTTGGTTGACTTGACACTGGTTGACAGGACCTGTATTGTTGGATCAGTTCAATCAATAAACCAATGAACAACCAATCCAAGGGCGTAGCCAGCTCCAATGGCCGGGGTGTGCCCACCTATTGTCTGTGGGTGTGTCCTGCCGATGGTGGCTGGGAGGCGATCCATACGGGCCCGTATGGGGATTGCTATGCCGCCGCAATGGCCGTAGATCAGGATGGGGCGCTCACAATTCAGCCAGAGTATTTCAATCCCAACGCCTAAATAAGCGCGGGCAGCCGTCTAAAAAGCTGCCCACAACACACACACACACAACACACACCTAGTCACAATGACCAAACCTAAATTGTTTGTCTGGGGAGTCCGGGGATGGGACACTAAGCAAGACCGGTATCAGGTCCTGTCCTATGTCAAGGAAACAAAGGCCGAGGCGTACGCTACTTGCGCTAAGCTGCATCCAACAATTGACATAGAGTCAGTCTATCTCATTTGCGACTACTGATCACAACAACAACAACAACAACACGGGGAACCATCATGACCAAACGGGTTAAGCATCGCGCCAACACACGCAACATCGCAGGCATTCTCAGTCTTGCTACTGAGGCGGATATCTTTGAGGGTAAAGAATGGTACGCTCGGGCCCATAGGTTCGGAGTCCAATTGATCGCAGCCTATGACATCACAATGGGTCAGGCTATTGGTGTGATCGCAGCACTATCACCGAACAACAGATGGGAAAGAAATTGTGCTGACGCTGATAGGTTAATCAATGCCTATCTTAGTGATCATGATCTCAGCCTGACAAAAGTTTGCACCTACAAAAACAACAAAGACAAGGCCATTAAGATCTTAGATTTGGATATGGAATCAGCAGAACCTGAGGCCATCGAATCTATCCTTAATGGTCGCAAAGTAACGGCATTCTATCGCTCCATCATGGGCGATCCTAACGCCGTCTGTATTGATGGTCACGCTTATTCAGCGTTCATCGGCCAACGCATACCAACATCAAAGACGCCGTCAATTAGCGCGTCCCTTTATGAAACAATCCAACGCGCCTACTGTTTAGTGGCTGATCGATCCTATGAAATTTGCGGCCACAAATTAACGCCAACACAAGTACAAGCGGTCACCTGGGTTACCTATCGCAGGATGCTTAAAGGATGACAGACTTAGACTTTATCGCTGATCAGTACTTCTACCATCTTTGGGAGATTCCCGACAATGACACAGACAACACAGACACAGACACCGATGATGAGCCGCTCTGGCTGCCATGGGAGGATTGACGCAGACTCATTAGCACAAGCATGGATGGCTGCCCCTAACACCGTCCCAACACTGGCAGAGCGTAAACAATTCAGGCTGTGGTTAATCGATCAGTTCACTAAGATGCGGGCTGAGCGAATCGAACCACTGTTCGTGACAAGGGAGGTTAGCATCGATGAGGCTATGTCATCACTTAGCAAGGTAACTTTGCCGGGTGAAACAAGATGGCTTCCCGTGTCTCGCTTGAATAATGAGCCGAACCCTGATCTTATGTCAACACAACAGAACCTTATGTTCAGGGCTGTGCATGATTGGATCCATCACAAAATTAACGCTAATGCCACCTTTGAGGGTGAGCTATCAGTAACCCTTGCTCACATAGAATCAGCACCTCCTGAGATACACTGGTTGTTGTGGTCAGAAGTAGCGTGTCAGGCAGCAGTTACAATTAGCACGGGACAATTCCCACAACAGAAACTAGCTAAGCTCATTATGTGATGATGGTTCTTTATCATTATCACCGGGCAAACGTACCGGGGTTCCGATTATCGGGCCCCGGTTTTTTTATTTGTCAATGTAGTAGTACATGCGTACTGTTCACAAGCCGCACCCTTAC
>Ga0213922_1000592_pt1 | contig 16230 bp, 16 predicted proteins | sample McNCre2917MG_FD_165060 | JGI IMG/M metagenome (GOLD analysis project Ga0213922, IMG submission 165060) | Freshwater microbial communities from McNutts Creek, Athens, Georgia, United States - 29-17 MG | ecosystem: Environmental > Aquatic > Freshwater > Creek | place: USA: Georgia | collected... | reverse complement strand
AATCTCGAGATTATTTTTGAATATCTTACGGTTTACTGCAATGAGTGTTTTCCCTAAATTCATCAGAAAATCCCTCAAAAATCCCTGAAATATCGATATTATTAGGAAAACCAAAGAAATTCATAAAATCATGCATTTAGTCCCACAATCATCTTTTGTTCCAAAAGAACCAGAACCTAAAACTCTCGTTGAAGGCGCCTATCTCAAATTACGTCGAGATATCATCAATGGCGTTCACCCACCCTCAACGAAGCTTCGCGTTGAACACTTAAAAGACCGATATAACGTGGGTGCAGGCACCCTTCGTGAAGCTTTAGCTCTTTTAGTGGCCGATAGCCTAGTTTTTACTCAAGGGCAAAAGGGATTTACAGTTAGCCCCATGTCAATTGCTGACTTTGAGGACATCACCCAAATGCGCGTGATGCTTGAAACACAAGCGATTACTCAATCCATTACCAATGGCAACGATAAATGGGAAGCAGATGTCATCGCTGCCTACCATCGCCTTACCTTGGCTGAAAAGAAATTAGGTAAAACGGCTGAAGATGAAGCTGATAGCTTCTTCGAAGAATGGGAACAACGCAATGAAGAGTTTCACTCAGCACTCGTATCTGCTTGTCACTCTCGTTGGATTTTGCAATTTATTGGTATTTTGTACCATCACTCAGAACGCTATCGTCGTATTGCGATGCGTTATCGCAAAGATAACGAGCGTGATGTCCATGCTGAACACGAAGCGCTCAAGACAGCAGCTCTTAATAGAGACACGAAACTTTGCACCAAGCTTTTAGCGTCGCATATCTCCATGACCTATGACTTGGTATCAAAGCTGCCTGATAGCATTTTCAATAAACCTTAAGGTTTATTGAAAAGCTATTTCAGTTAAATTAAATTTAATTAAATTTTCTTAAAGAGCGGGCTGCGTACTGTGTTCGCAGCATCTACTGCAGAGATAAATTTCTCTGTATAAATATCTCGTTCAAATAAGCTACCTTGCATCAATGTTGAAATCACAGCATCAATCATTGGAGGCGGGCCACAAAGGTAAGCTTTCTGACCACTAAAATTATTATTAAAGTGAGCTTTGGCTGCTTCGTTCACGAAACCTCTAGCACCTGTCCAACCAGAATCAGCTGGTTCATCAGAAAGTGCTGGTACGTAAGTAAAGTTTGGATGCTTAGCAGCCATATCTGTAAATTCTTGATGGTAGTACAACTCATCTTGTGATCTTGCACCGTACATCAATGTAATTGGTAATGTGCAGCCATCAAACAATAAGTCTTCAATCATGCTCTTAGGACTTGATAGACCAGATCCACCAGCCACAAATAACATTGGAACATTGGCAGATTTCTTCACGAAGAAACGACCGTAAGGTCCGCTAACTTTTAGCTTGTCACCTACTTTTAACTGTTCATGAATCCATGTCGTTACAACACCACCTGGAACGATACGAATATTTAATTCAACTTCGTCATCTTGCGGAGAGTTAGCTAAAGAAAAAGCACGACTTTGACCAATTGCAGGAATATCTAAATTGACATACTGACCCGCTTGGAAATCAATCTTCTTACCGCCGTCTAACTTAATCCAAATACCTTTAATGGTTGGCGTTAAGTTCTCAATACGGCTAACAACACCTTCAAAGTCTTCCACTGGAATCACGCGCGCATCTGGATCTTCTTCAATATCAGCTTCAATCGTTACATCGCTTTGCAATGTAGCGCAACAAGCTAAACATTTATTTTCTTCGCGCTCAAAATCCATCAAAGCGAAACCAGAAGCTTCGCCATGATCAACTTCACCATCAGTTACTTGCACTTTACAAGTAGCACACAAACCATGACAGCATGCATGAGGAATATAAATACCCGCTCTTAATGCAGCGTCCAAAATAGTTTGGCCATCTTCAACTTCAATCGTTTGGCCAAGTGGTTCAATGGTTAGTTCGTATGACATAAATACTCGTAAAAAAATTAAAAACTAGTGTGCCTAAAAATCTAATTAAGATTTCCATTCCAACACAAACTGCTCATCATCTTCATCCACGTTGCCAGATAAAGTAATTAAATGCATATGCATTTCTTGCAATTCGAAATCACGACCCATTTTTTCTGAAATCGTTTCGCGCTTAATCACCATTTTGTTAGGCACGTCGATCTTCACCATCGCAGGTTGCTCATCAACAATCGCACCTGGATTGTCTTCAATAATGGCTTCAACAATGTAACGGCTTTCTTGATTTGCTTGAAAAGCGATAAATACGTTTGACATGATTTTTCCTAAATCTACTTAAGTTAAAACTAATTACAGTCTCTTATGAGTAGCATCACGCATGCGCCACTCAAACCCATTGTCATGATCGATAGGATTAGAGTTCTCATCAATCATGACTACCTTGTGCTCTTCACAGAATGTTTTAAAGTCTTCTGCAGTTAACATCATTTCGGCAAATATCTCTGGCTCACCAACGGAAAACTCGAACTCAATAAATCCATCGTCTCGTTTTTCAATTAAACGAACAAATTTTTTCGAGGTATCAAATTCTTCTGCCATACGGTTTACCTGTTTAAAGCTGTATCTTATAAGAGCTATGTACCGAATATTATATTAATTTTTCCCGAAATAATCATATTATCTCGAGATTTAAGGGTAAGCACTAACCCTCTAAACTAGGATGCTCTGAGGGTGAGGCTTCAACTATCATGGTTTACCCTAGGTATCTAGATGTAAATCAAAAACCCCTCAATCACCTGACCGAAGGTTTTGAACTTGGAAAAGTGATGGCGGGTTATTTTTCAAATCTAAATAGCCTTTGAACTGACCGGTTGTGCAATGCTTTGCCTGAATATCAACCGCAGAGAAAATATCGTCAATTGGCATTCCTACCCCTTTATTCTGAGGCAAATGCGCATCTGCGTGAGTCTTACCTAAAGTACCGATTTTCCATAACTCACCTTTGCGGTCATAAACCAAAGTACGCACAATGTGCATTGACTGAGCATCCAAATAGAAAATACGCTTGCTAATAGGGTGTTTAGGATCGAGGGGCTCTGCCTCAACGATAAATGTCTTACGTAACTGCCAAGTGATATCAGGGAAACATCCACCCTGACCAGTGACATTTAAAAACTTGTAGCCATCTGTCTCAGGCGGCAAGTCATTCGCCAAAGCCATTTCATTATGATTGAACATCGGCAACATCAAGTTCTGTGCACCTTTATAGGTCCACTTCATATCTGATATTTTTCCGTTGAACCCTTCGAAGTCCTCCACCATGACATCAGAGCCCAAGAAAGCATCGGTATATTGACCTGGAGCCATACGTCTGACACGACGCTGAAAACCTAAATACATATAACCATCTTGCCCCTTGCGATCATCATCGGCATGAAGAATCAAGATTTGTGTATTTTTTAAATCTGGTGGATCAAACACTTTGCCAAGAATGGCTACAGATAAGTCAGCAGGATTCGGGGTAATGTTGGGCTCTGGTTCATAGATACGATGTTTGAACTTTAAAAAGTTGAATGAGAACTTCACCGTTCTCTCTACCTTGCCACTCATCAAATCTCTATAGCGCCAGTAGAAAGGTGCAATCACGGCGTTATCGCCAATGCCGGCGCCCGCCCTAAAGTTCCACGCTAATTTTTCACCAGCGCGTGGATCTTTTAAATCAGGCTCCTCAACAAATGGACGTCCTGTTAAATGATCTTTAATCTCACCAACTTCAGCGCCTAAAGTAGTTTTATTTAGGTTAGTTTTACTAGCCTCAACAAATTTAGGATTAATGAGAAATTGAGTCGTTGGCCCTACTTTTATTTCATACCAACCATTAGCAATCACTTGCTGTAATCCAGGATCCAAGACTGCCTTGAATTGATCTAGATTGTTTTTTTGTATCACCACGCCAGGCTTTAACCCATTAAAGCTAGGAAAGCCTTTTGCGTACGGATTAAAACTGTTTTCAACATCTTGAGGCGTTGCCGCCATTGCTTGGCTAGCTAAGCCCGTGAATAAAACCAAACCCAGTGATCTCATAACTGCAGTCATTCTTGTCATGGGTCTTCTCATGGGTTTGGATCTTTCAGATTTAGTGTTTTAGTAATTACTTGCTGTAATTTGTTAGCTATCTTACTGACTATCTTATTTAATCAAGCCTTCAGCTTTTAAAGCAGCTTGCACAGCAGGTCTTGCACCCACACGTGCAACCAACGCTTGCACATGAGGATAAGCATCAGTTGGCATGCTCAAAAAGCCCATCCAACCAACCACTGTAAATAAGTAAGCATCCGCAATCGAGAATTGCTCAGCCACTAAATATTGTTTACCAGCCAATTGGTTGTTCACATAAGTCAAACGATTAGCAATCGCATCAGTTGCTTGTTTTTTAGCTTCGTCAGAACTACCAGGTCTAAATAATGGTGAGAAAGATTTATGTAACTCTGTACCAATGAAAGTTAACCATGACTGCAAACGTACACGATCTAATGTGCCATTAGCTGGTGCTAATTTTTTCTCAGGCACTAAGTCTGCTAAGTATTGATTGATTGCAGGGCCTTCAGTTAACACTTCACCATTGTCTAATTGCAAGGCTGGCACATAACCTTTGGCATTGATGGCTGAAAAATCTGCTCCACCAGCAGTTTTTTTACTAGCGAGATCGACAGATTCTTTTTCAAAAGGTAAACCTGTTTCACAAAGCGTGATGTGAACGGCTAATGAACAAGCACCTGGTGAGTAATAAAGTTTCATGAATAGCTCCCTTTAACTGTGGTTAGATAAGAGAGGTATCCTATAACAAATATTCCCGAAATATATTAAATTTCTCGAGATTTAGTGGTAACCCCTAAGCTAAATGTTTTAGTTAGGGGTTACTGAACTGATTTAGTGGCTGGAGCGTCTTGCTTTAACGTTTAACGCGTTAGACATTAAAGAGGAAGTTCAATACATCGCCATCTTTAACAATGTATTCCTTACCTTCAGCACGCATCTTGCCAGCTTCTTTGGCGCCAGACTCACCCTTATAAGTAATAAAGTCTTCAAAAGAGATCGTTTGCGCACGAATAAAGCCGCGCTCAAAGTCTGTATGAATCACGCCAGCAGCTTGTGGCGCTGTATCACCCATGTGAATAGTCCATGCACGAACTTCTTTAACACCGGCCGTGAAATACGTTTGTAGGCCCAATAAATTGAAACCTGCACGAATCACGCGGTCTAAGCCAGGTTCATCCATACCCATATCGGCCAAGAAAGCTTTTTTATCGTCATCTTCCAACTCAGCGATTTCAGCCTCAATTGCTGCACAAACAGCAACGACAGGGGCTTTTTCTTTAGCCGCGTGAGCTTTAACCGCATCAAGATGTGGATTATTTTCAAAACCATCTTCTTTGACGTTAGCCACATACATCACAGGTTTCGCTGTAATTAAACAGAATGGCTTTAATAAAGCTAAATCTTCATCATTCAGACCCATGGATCTAACAGGCTTAGCTTCATTTAAGTGAGCTTGAACTTTTGCCAACAAAGGAGCTAAAGCATTAGCCTCTTTGTCATTACCTGACTTAGCAGCTTTTGAATACCTAGCGTAAGCTTTATCAATGGTTCCAAGGTCAGCAAGCGCTAACTCCGTATCGATCACACCGATATCTGAAATAGGATCAACCTTGCCCGCCACGTGAATCACGTTGCCATCTTCAAAGCAACGAACCACATGCGTAATCGCATCAGTTTCGCGAATATTGGCTAGGAATTGATTCCCCAGACCTTCCCCTTTCGAGGCGCCAGCAACTAGGCCAGCAATATCCACAAACTCCACAACCGCAGGAAGAATGCGTTCAGGTTTAACAATCTCTGCTAACTTGTCTAAGCGGGGGTCAGGAACCTCCACAACGCCCACATTAGGCTCAATGGTGCAGAAAGGATAATTCTCCGCGGCAATACCAGCTTTGGTAAGCGCGTTGAATAAAGTAGATTTGCCGACGTTAGGCAGGCCGACGATGCCGCATTTCAATGACATAGGGCGCTATTATTCCATGTATGACGAATTTTGACGCTATTGTTATAGGAGCCGGCATCGCCGGCAAGGCAACTTCGCTACGTTTAGCGCAGTTGGGAATGAGGATTGTACATATAGCCCCAAGCTTTGATACAGGATTTAATTCTGTTGACCAACATGCTTGGGATAGCCGTATTTACGCGCTCTCAGCCAGTACACAACAATTACTCAAGCAGATGAATGTATGGGACTCTATGGATCAATCCCGCATACAAGTGGTGAGTGATATGCGTATTTTTGGTGACATGAGTGACCAAAATAATGAGCTACATTTTTCTGCTTATAGCGCCACAGTCCCTCAATTGGCTTGGATTGTGGAATCTGGACATATTGAAAAAACACTCGATATGGCCTGTAAATTTGCAGGAAATATTCAACGAGTCACTGATTTAGTGGCAGATTTCTCGGTTTCTGCCGAATCTGTTGTGGTCACCACGCAATCAGGGCAGAGATTTGAAGGAAAGTTACTACTAGCCGCCGATGGCGCGCAATCACCAACTCGCGAAAAACTCCATATTCAAACCACTAGCAACGCATACGACCATACGGCCGTTGTTGCCAACTTCACCTGTGAAAAACATCATCAAGGCACGGCGTGCCAATGGTTTTTACCCAATGGTGAAATTTTGGCTTTACTACCGCTACCGGATAAAAAGTTATCGATGGTTTGGTCTGCCAGACCCGCTCATGCTGAAGAACTTAAAACCTTAACAGGCGATGCACTATGTGCAGCCGTTTTAGATGCCAACCGTCAAATCAAAGAACATACAGGCCATCTAGAAATGATGACGCCTCCACTATCATTCCCGCTCAGAAGAATGAAAGCAAAACGCGTCTTAGGCCCTGACAATCACCCGCGCGTCATTCTGATTGGTGATGCAGCACACGTGATGCACCCGCTAGCTGGTCAAGGCTTAAATCTTGGCTTACGAGATGTGGCAACCCTAGGGCATATCTTAGAAACCAAAGAAGAGTTCCGCTCAATCGACGATGCTGTTTTATTACGCCGTTATGAAAGATCACGCCACGGCGATACAGATGCATTACTGTTCACAACCGATCAATTACAGAAATTATTTATTAGCGAAAGCTCTCACTTAAAAACAGTGAGAAATGTAGGCTTGAAATTAATTAATCGTAGCAACTTCTTAAAACGACAATTGATTAAAAAAGCTTTGGCTTAAACATATCTGAAAAATCAGGAAAATATATCAATGGAATTTATCAGCAAGAGAACTATTGGCCAGCCACTCATGAAAATCATGGGTCTTTTATTGATTGGTTTAGCTTTAACGAGCACCCCAGGATTTGCTCAAAATGTTACTGAGAAAAAGATCAAAGAAGATATTCAGAAACAATTAGGCAGTAGAGCCAAAGTCGATGCTGTGCGAGCAACACCGATATCAGGCGTTTACGAAATTAGCATCGGCAACGATGTGGTCTACACCGACACCAGCGCAAGGTATTTAATTCAAGGGGAAATTGTTGACTTAAAAACAGGCGTTAACCTAACTGAACAACGTAGCAATGATTTAAACCGTATTCGCTGGGCTGATTTACCCCTAAACGATGCTGTCAAAGTTGTAAAAGGCAAAGGCACACGCCAATTAGCAGTTTTTGTAGATCCCAATTGCGGTTTTTGTAAAAAGTTAGAAAAGTCATTCCAACAAATGGATGATGTCACGATTTATAACTTTTTAATTCCTATCCTATCCCCAGATTCATTAACCAAAGCCCAACAAATTTGGTGCTCATCTGATAAAGCGGCTGCCTGGACTAATTGGATGATTAGCGGCCAAGCACCGACTGGTAAAACTGATTGCAGCACACCACTTGATCGCAATATGGCCTTGGCTAAGAAATGGGGTGTCAATGGCACGCCGGCTATTTTCTTTACAGACGGTTCACGTATTGCTGGCGCAGTTCCACTGGCTCAAATTGAGAAAAAATTAAAGCAAAGCAAATAAAGGCATTCAAAGAAGCAAGTATGAGTACACGCCAGATACGTTACACAGTAGCAGCCAATGATCTTCATGGGCACTACTTTGATATCAAATTAAACATCCCCAAAGCTATCCATCTTGGGAACCCCCTCACGCTTCAATTACCAGCGTGGATACCTGGTAGCTATATGTTGCGCGATTTCTCAAAACATCTTGAGCGTATTTCAGCGAACACGGCTATTAAAAAAATAGATAGCCATACCTGGGTCACCGCTGGTGCTCATCAAGATATTGAAGTGACTTATTCAGTCTACGCATTTGATACGTCAGTTAGAACGGCATACCTGGATCAATCTAGAGGCTTCTTTAATGCCACTAGTCTTTGCTTACAAGTTTTAGAGCACGCTGATAAGGCTTGTGAATTAGAGTTACTTGAACCTAAACACTCAAGCGTCAAATGGCAAATTGAAACCACACTCAAATCACTAAAAATAAATCATCGTGGATTTGGCCTTTATCAAGCCCACAACTATGACACGTTGATTGATCATCCAGTCGCCATGGGCGAATTTCAAACGATTAAGTGGCAAGCGCATGGCGTGCCACACACCATGGTGATCCAAGGCGCTATCAATCAAGTAGATACCGAACAACTCGCTAAAGATTTAGAAGCTATCTGTGAAGCACATATCGCCTTTTTTGAGCCAGAAGCTAAGCGTGCCCCATTTCAACAATATAAATTTATCGTCAATGCCGTTGGTGATGGTTATGGCGGCCTAGAACATCGCGATAGTACGGTATTGCTATGCAAACGTGAGGACTTGCCTTACCCAGGCCAAACACTTTCATCACACACAGCGTATGAAGATTTTTTAGGTCTATGCAGCCATGAATATTTTCACGCCTGGATGATCAAACGCGTCAAACCTAAGGCATTTCAACCTTATGCCTTAGATCGTCGCAACCACACTCACCTACTTTGGTTATTTGAAGGCTTCACCAGTTACTACGACGATCTTCAGCTATTTAGAAGTAAACGCATTAAGCTTTCGGCTTATCTCAAACGCATTGAAAAAACTTGGAATGCTGTCCTTAAGTCCCCTGGCCGTCACAAACAAAGTGTCGCCCAGAGCTCATTTGATGCATGGACCAAGTATTACCAAATGGATGAGAACACACCTAATGCGGTAGTTAGTTATTACACCAAAGGCTCTCTCATTGCATTAGCCCTTGATTTACTCATTCGTGAACACACCCGTCATCAGCAATCTTTGGATGATGTCATGCGCCATTTATGGCAAATGTATCAATTAACCGAAGAAGGCATGGGTGAAAAAGATTTTGATCATGCCATTGCATTTATCTTAGGAAAATCTTTTGAGAAAACCTGGCATCAATTCAGAAAAAACTACATTGATGGCACAGAAGATTTACCACTTAAGGAACTTCTATCAAAGGTTCATGTATCGATTACGGCCAAGCAAGCATCTGGCACTGAAGATGCTGATGCAGCTAAGCAATTATTGGGCGTTAGAACTTCAACCATCAATGGCTGGGTGAAATTAAGTCATGTGTTAACAGGTGGCTTAGCCGAACTAGCGGGCCTAGCTGCAGGCGACGTGCTATCTAGCATCAACGGTGAACGCGTGACACCCGCAAGAATTGATCAACTGTTAATCCAGGTCATGCAGCAATTAGCTCGCAAAGAAAATGTGACAGTGCATGCGTTTAGGCATGAGGCTGCTTTTACAGTAACTATTCGTGCAAAACACCTCCAAGATGTTTCCCCTACTGTGCAATACACCTTAGCGCCCGTGAAAGATTAAGTTCATAGGTCTTATGGGTATGACGAATCATCAACAGCACGGTCAAATGGGTAGCGAAGAACCTATTGAGTTATCAGCATTACTGCCTGATGATTGGGCGGCTCTCATTCAGAAACATTTACAAAGTGGTGAATTTAAGGGGCTCGAAGAAAAGTTGACTCAGGCGTATGACGAATTGGGCGAGTTAATTCAACCGGCACCTGCTTATATTTTTCGCGCCTTACGAGAAACTCCCGTCAACAAGGTAAAGGTGGTTATTCTTGGGCAAGACCCCTACCAAACACCTGGCTTAGCGCAAGGCTTAGCATTTTCAATCCCTAAAGAAATCAAACCTGGTTGGCGAGCATTTCCAAGCTCATTAAGAAATATCAGCAAGGCAATTGCCTTAGATGGCTACCAAGCATTGACTCATGGTGATCTTGGCCACTGGGCACAACAAGGTGTTTTACTGCTCAATGCATCCCTAACCGTGCAATTAGAATTAGCAGGCTCACATGCAAACATCGGCTGGCAAGCATTTACAGACACATTGATTTATGAGTTAGCTTCTAAGCAAGATCACATCATTTGGCTCTTATGGGGTTCCCATGCGCAGAAGAAAAAGATCTTAATTGAATCAGCCATGACAAATTCCCAGAAACATCACGTCATTCTTTGCGCATCACACCCATCAGGTTTAAGTGTTTATAAAACAAATGAGCCATTCATTTACCCCGGTGACACTCATAGCTGTGGACACTTCAAACACGTCAACCAAATCCTAGAACAAGGCGGCAACCCGCCTATTTTGTGGAATAAACCCAATTAGTTTTGCCAAATTCCTTAAGTTATTTTCTTGAGTTACTTGGAGAGGGCCCTAAAAATAGCCACCACCAGCATGGTGGCTAATATGGCACTAATCCACTCTAGCATCTGGCCTGACTTAAAAATGCCCAAAGTTTGCCCAAAAAATGAGCTGCAAGCACTGATCAACACCCCTAAAAGGGCATACCAAAGGAATTGAGCCTTTCGAGGTCTTTTTTTAGGGTAGAAATAGGCTGATAAGAGCCCCAAAGCGCTGCCGAATATTAAAAAAGCCAGAATGCTCACCTAACCCCCTGAAAAAACTATAATTTCACCTATGCAGATTTTGACATTAGGCATTAATCATCACACCGCACCACTTTCCGTGCGCGAACAGGTCGCTTTTACACCTGAGATGATTCAGCCTGCCTTGCATCATCTGAAAGATCATCTGGCCAATGTATCAGAAACTAAATTACCTGAGGCGACGATTTTATCGACATGTAATCGCACAGAGTTATATTGCGCCGCTAATGATGCCAATACTCATCAAGATGCAGTTGCGCTCAAGAATACAGCGATTGAATGGCTAGCCCAATCAAGAGGTATTCGTAGTGATGACTTACTACCTCACGTTTATGTATTACCTCAATCAGAAGCAGTGAGACATGCTTTCCGCGTTGCTTGCGGTTTAGATTCAATGGTAGTTGGTGAAACTCAAATTTTGGGTCAACTGAAAGATGCTGTTCGGACTGCTGATGAAGCAGGCTCGCTTGGCACTTATCTCAATCAACTATTTCAAAAAACTTTTCAGGTAGCCAAAGAGGTCCGTGGCAACACAGAGATTGGCGCACATTCCATTTCAATGGCAGCAGCAGCCGTACGCCTATCTGAGAGAATTTTTGAAAGCGTTGCGGATCAAAAAGTATTGTTTATTGGCGCTGGTGAAATGATCACCTTATGCGCTACCCACTTTGCCGCCCGTAAACCCCAATTGGTTGCAGTGGCCAACCGTACGTTAGAGCGTGGCCAAGAATTGGCGGATGAATTAGCTGAGCAGGGTTTACAAACAGAATCACTTCGCTTATCCGATTTACCTTCACGTTTACATGACTTTGACATTGTGGTGTCGTGCACTGCTAGCACTTTGCCTATCATTGGCTTAGGCATGGTTGAAAACGCTATCAAACTGCGCAAACATCGCCCAATCGTGATGGTCGACCTTGCCGTACCTCGTGATATCGAAGTAGAAGTTAGTCGTTTAAATGATGTCTATTTATATACCGTCGACGATTTAGCCGAGATTGTGCAAACAGGGGCAGATTCAAGACAAGCTGCTGTTGGACAAGCTGAAGCAATTATCGAAACACGCGTTTCTCACTTCATGCATTGGCTAGAAGGTCGCGGCACAGTGCCATTGATTCAAGATCTTCGTCAGCGTGGCGATGATTTGCGCGCTTTTGAAGTAGATCGCGCTAGAAAATTATTAGCTAAGGGCGAAGATCCTCAAGTGGTGTTAGATGCACTGGCTCAAGGTCTTACCAATAAGTTTTTACATGGCTCTTTACATGCGCTACAACATGCGCAAGGTGAAGAACGTGAAGCTCTCATGAAAATCTTGCCCGGTTTATTCCGCGCACATCACTCCGACAAATAGATGAAAACTAGTATGAAGGCTAAGCTCGAGCAATTAGATGCTCGACTAGCAGAACTGAACTCGCTTTTGGTGCAAGAAGAAATCACCAAGGATATGGATCAATACCGCAAACTTAATCGTGAGCATGCGGAGATATCCCCCGTTGTCGAACAGTTCCAAGCCTATCTTCAAGCAGAAGCTGATGAACAGGCTGCATTAGCTATGCAAGCAGACCCTGAAATGAAAGAGTTTGCTGAAGAAGAAGTCAAAGATGCTCGTATTCGCATGGAGCAAATGCAAATCGATTTACAGCGCTTGCTACTACCCAAAGATCCCAATGATGACAAAAATATCTTCTTGGAAATTCGTGCTGGTACAGGTGGCGATGAAAGCGCCCTATTTGCCGCCGATCTTTTCAGAATGTATACCCGCTATGCTGAGCGTCAACGCTGGCAAGTAGAGGTAGTGAGCGCCTCAGAATCTGATTTAGGTGGTTACAAAGAAGTTATTTTGCGTGTTGTAGGGCAAGGTGCGTATTCAAAATTAAAGTTTGAATCTGGCGGCCACCGTGTACAACGTGTGCCTCAAACCGAAACCCAAGGGCGTATTCACACTTCAGCCTGTACGGTAGCCGTGATGCCCGAGGCAGATGCTATCAGCGATATCGAAATTAATCCTGCCGACTTAAGGATTGATACTTTTAGAGCTTCTGGCGCAGGTGGCCAACATATTAATAAAACAGATTCAGCTGTTCGTATCACACACCTTCCAACTGGCACAGTGGTTGAATGTCAGGATGACAGGAGCCAACACCGTAACCGCGAACAAGCGATGAAGGTGCTAGTTTCACGCATCATGGATGCAAAACGTCGTGCTGCCCATGACAAAGAAGCTGAAACACGTAAGAGCTTAGTGGGCTCTGGTGATCGTAGTGACCGCATCCGTACATATAACTTCCCGCAGGGTCGCATTACAGACCACCGCATCAATTTAACGCTATACAAAATTGACGCCATGATGGATGGGGATATCCAAGAGCTATTAGGTGCGCTGGCAGCAGAACATCAAGCTGAACTACTAGCGTCTTTAGGTGAAAATTAATCCATGCCCTGCATCAAGGAACTATTGGAAATAACACCTTTAGACAAGGTAGATGCCAAGGTTCTATTAGCCCACTTAATTAACAAACATTTAAATTGGCCTAAAAGTTCATTAATCAGTAGAGACAGAGATCCTCTTCCTGATGTGCTCATCACCGAATGGCAAGCCCTAGAGGCTCGTAGACATCAGGGTGAACCAGTTGCTTACATCGTAGGCAAAAAAGAGTTCTACAACATTGAACTAAGCGTGGCTCCAGGAGTTCTTATTCCTAGACCTGAAACAGAACTTTTGGTGGATTTGGTCATTGAATATATTCGCCAACAGACCGTTTCATCGCCACGTATTTTGGATTTAGGCACGGGCAGTGGTGCGATTGCTTTAGCCATTGCTCAAAATATTCCTCATCCCCAAGTGACGGCGGTTGATTTCAGTCATGAAGCCTTGGCCGTTGCCCAAGAAAATGCCTGTCGATTAGGTTTAGAAGCACGTGTCTCGTTTTATCAAGGCAGCTGGTTTGAAGCACTCCCCGAAATGATGAGCTTTGATGTCATTGTGAGTAATCCACCTTATATTCAAGCAGGTGATGCACATCTATCCCAAGGCGATTTACGTTTTGAGCCTCAAACGGCTTTAACAGATTTCAACGATGGTTTGAGCGCCTATAGAACCATCATTAGCACTGCTAAAGGCTATCTTCATGCAAATGGTCTCATTGCGCTAGAACACGGCTATGACCAGTCAGCTGCAGTTACCAATTTATTGGCAGAACATGGATTTTCTGACATGAAAGTCCATCATGACCTTGCGGGTATTGCCCGAGCAGCAACTGCGAAGCTTCCGCTAAAATAGAGACTTCACTTAAGGAATCATCATGGATACGCAAGCAAAAATCAAAAGCATCGTTGAAGGACACCCAGTTGTTCTATTTATGAAGGGAACTGCCCAGTTTCCACAGTGCGGCTTCTCAGGTAGAGCCATTCAGATCTTGCAAGCCTGTGGCATCAATGAGCCGTTCACAGTGAATGTTTTAGAAGATGATGCTATTCGTCAAGGCATCAAAGAATTCGCTAATTGGCCAACGATTCCTCAGTTATATATCAAGGGTGAATTTATTGGTGGCTCAGACATCATGACTGAGATGTACCAAAGCGGTGAATTGCAACAAGTATTAGCGGCTTAATCGTAGCTGTTCAAAATATTTTCAAATTGAACCTTGCTAGCTCGTCCAAAGAGCTAGCATTGGTTTAGCATGGCGATATGGATACAACTATCGCATTTCTACTTTTGGGTTTTTTCTGCATTCTTGCTATTGCTAGCCTTTTCTACGCTTGGACTCAGGGACAAGCTCGCGTTAAGGCTGAAACAGAGTTAGAAGCTGAGCGCAGACAAAGCGCAGACAAATTAGCCACGCTGCAGCAAACTGCTCAAGAAGCTAAAACAGTTCTTTCTGACCAATTTAAAAATCTTGCCAATGAAATTTTGGAAGAGAAATCTCGTCGTTTTGCAGAACAAAATCAGCAGAATTTAGATACCCTCTTAAAACCTCTGCAAGAAAAACTCACCGATTTTCGTAAACAAGTCGATGAAACCTATCAATCTGAAGCTAGAGAACGTTTTGCCCTCAAACAAGAAGTAGAGAAATTAGCGGGTCTTAATCTACGCATGACAGATGAAACCAGAGCACTCACCAATGCCCTTAAAGGAGAGTCAAAAACCCAAGGTGATTGGGGTGAACTTGTTCTAGAAACCATTTTGGAAAACTCTGGATTGCGTAAAGGTGAAGAATATGTGGTTCAAGACACTCATACCATCAGTGATGGTTCGCGTTTACAGCCCGATGTCGTGATTCGCCTCCCTGAATCAAAACATTTAGTGATTGATAGTAAAGTTTCTATCACGGCCTATACACGCTATATGCAAGCAGATGACGAAGCAACCAAAACTGCTGAATTAAATAGCCATGTTCAATCCATTAGGCAACACATCCAAGGTTTATCTAGCAAAAACTACCAAGATCTTTATGGCGTTGGATCCATTGATTTTGTCTTGATGTTTATCCCTGTAGAACCAGCTTTCTTATCAGCCATGCGTCATGCACCAGATATTTATCAAGAAGCTCTCAAGAAAAATATTGTGATTGTTTGCCCAAGTACCTTGTTAGCGACAGTTAGAACGGTGGCTCACTTGTGGCGCCAGGAATATCAAAATAAGAATGCTCAAGAAATTGCTCGTCAGTGCGCCATGCTCTATGACAAATTTGTTGGATTTGTTGAAGATCTAGATAAGGTGGGCCAACGTTTAGAACAAGCTCAGGTCAGTTATAACGATGCTGTTGGCAAATTGAAAACTGGTCGTGGCAATCTTATTCGCACAGCTGAGAATGTTAAGAAGCTGGGCGTTAAACCCAATAAATCACTACCTAGCAAACTAACTGATGTTGCTGATGATGAGTAAATAAAAAACCCGCCACCTTTTCAGGTAACGGGTTCAGTTCTCAGGCACTGGCCTGTGAAAGGTAACTAATTACTTACGTGTGCGACGAGCAGCTGTTTTCTTAACAGTAGTACGTGTTGCACGTGCAGCTGGCTTAGCAGCAACTGTAGTAGCAGCTGTTTTAGCTTGCTTAGCAAAACCTTGGAAAGCTTCAACAGCTTGCTCAGCATTTTGCTCAGCAACTGCAGTAGCTTCTTTAGCAGCTACTTGGAATTGCTCGAAACCTTGTAATGCTGTACCAACAGAAGTTTTCAATGCGTTAACGAAAACGTCTGAACCAGCAGGTGCATTAGCAGCAAATGTGTCAACCCAGTTTTGTACGCCAGCTTGGAATTGTTCGATTTGAGCTTCAGCAACTTCTGCCAACTCAACATTACCTTCACGAACTAA
>Ga0213922_1000587_pt1 | contig 16307 bp, 40 predicted proteins | sample McNCre2917MG_FD_165060 | JGI IMG/M metagenome (GOLD analysis project Ga0213922, IMG submission 165060) | Freshwater microbial communities from McNutts Creek, Athens, Georgia, United States - 29-17 MG | ecosystem: Environmental > Aquatic > Freshwater > Creek | place: USA: Georgia | collected... | reverse complement strand
GCGTGTATAGCAACGCGTATAGCATTTCCTACAGTCTGAGTACGGATGGTATTTGATAATATATATGAATACAAAATATAACAACCATGAAAATTGAAATTACAAAAGAAGAATTAAAAGTGTTATTGGCTGGATTAGATGCGTTAGCTGACAATGCTTTGTCTATGGATGCAATGAATGAGTACAATAAGTTTCAAGATGAATTGATCGAAAGATTTTTACAATCTAAACACGAAGAATAAATGATAATATAAGTGTAACAAATAATAAATAAGGTATGAGAAAGTTTAGTAATAAAAAGAGTGTAGTTATAATGAAACATGTGTTAATTGGTTATCAAGTGTTATTGGGTTCAATGGCTGCCTTTGGTATCATAAGATGTGTGATTGGTTTAATCCAAGGAGATTTTGATCATGTCTCAATAGGTTTCTTACAATAAGAATACGAAGTACAAATGATAATATAAATGTAAATAAATAATAACAATATAAATATAATAATTATGAAAAATCAAGTAACAAATGAAGTTGTAAAATCAAGTAAAGAATTAATCGCTGAAGCCATCTCTAAATTAAGTCCTGAAGACTTGGCTCTAATCTATCCACCAATCGAAAGAGCTAACTTTGTTGTAAGAAAATCATGGTTAGGTAGAAATCAAATCATAACCTTTGTTAATAACAAAAACCAACGTATAACTTACAATCATGACGAAGTATTAAAAGTTATGTTACCTAAACTTAACCTAATGCCTTGTTGGATTAAAAGGGAATACTGGTCACAATCAACTGATATGCCGTCGAATGTAAGACATTTGGCTAAAGTTGAAGTATTAGAAGTAGTTGAGGTTGTATAAGCCTCTTCTACTCTCTAAATACGAGTTAATAATGATAATAATAATGTAAAACAAATAATTATGACACCAAAAGAAAAAGCAGAAGAGTTAGTAGACAAAATGATGTTATATTCTTATGAAAAAATTGAGAATGAAAAGAACACTAAATACATTGTAGATAATAAAATTAAAAAAGAATATGCAATACAATGTGCATTAATAGCAGTTGATGAAATAATAAAAGAAAAAAACGGATGTAGTAAATATGAATGTTACGGTCAGGATATAAACTGGAATAAAGTCAAACAAGAGATAGAAAACTTATAATAAAAAGTGCGACGTTAGCCTACTATTTTATTACCTTAATACCCTAATGTCACACTTTTACGGAATATCCCGGAGGGATAATACACGAATGTGTATAGCAACGCGTATAGCATTCACCTAAAATTCCCTTACAATCACAATACGACGGTAAATTGATAATATATTCGAGGGTCGGGCTCTGAAATAAGGTCGAAAGAGTAGACTCCGTCCTACACTATAGTTAACTATTTTCTATTTTCACTCAAAAAGTGCTTACAATAACAACACGAACTCAATTTGATAATATATATGTAACAAATAACAAGTAATATGAAAGAGTTTATAGTATTTATTTTATTATTTGGATTATTTATTTTATTCGGTCTTGCCGGAATGATAATAAAATCCCCCGATTCCGGATGGGAAGTGAAAAAAAGGAAAAAAAAGAGTAAAAATCATTACAAATAGAGAGATACTCTATAATACCCGTCTTCTCTTTAATTTAAGCAAATGAAGTGCAACCTTTTTACAATAAAAATACGAATTGAATTTGATAATATAAATGTAACAATAACAAAGTAAAATTATGGATTATAAAGTAGTAGAAAGTAGAGAAATAGTGTGGTGTGATAGCGATGACCGTTATATACTAATTGTTAAAGAAAATGATGAGATAATTGGGTTAAATTACATGCAAGGTGATGATCTTGATGTGTTTAAAGCGGATTATATGTATATTGATGAAGAATTAACCGACTTTTATCGCTCTATTGAACCGTATTTAGATACGAGAAATGACGAAGTAGGTAAAATTAATGCGGCAATTTGGGCTCATTTTGAATATACGAATTTGAAATTTGAGAGAAAATATAATATTAAAAAATAGTGAATTATGATGAAATTAATAGTATTAGATTTCGCAATTGGTGAAGTATATATATATTCTTATGATGCTAACAAATTAAACCCCGAAGAGGTAGTTGACGAAAATGGTGTTTATGTACTTAATAATAATTGTGAGTATATGGTAGTTGATGAATTAAAAATAAATATAAAATAATATGGAAGAATATAGTGATTGCTGTGGTGCGGGTAGACACCATATATTTGATGAGTTGTGTGCGGATTGTTTAGAACATTGCGAGTTCACCGATTGGGATGGTGAAGATGAAGATTAATTTACAATCTAAACACGATTAAATGTTGATAATATAAATGTAATATATAAATAAATAATATGGAAAACGTTAGAATAGCGAAATGTGAGCATACTAATAAATTAGTTGTTCAAGAAAAGTTTGGTGACGAATGGCTATGTATGCATGGTGAAAATGACCAAGAAGATTTAGAGTTAATTAATAAAGTAGAAAATGAAATATCAAGTAAAAATAACCGAGTATTTAAGTAAAATAGTTGAAGTTGAAGCTGATGATGAAATTGACGCAAGATTACTAGTGGAAGAAATGTATTGTGGCGAAGAAATAGTATTGGACGCTAATGACTTTGATGGTTTTGAATGTGAAATATATAATGATTAAGATATGATAGGAGATTATGAAATTGTAGAGTATAAAAATCCGTACTTCCCTGAGCGTACATATTACTGTGCGACTTTAGAAAATGGTATGACCAAGCACCACACTGACTTTGAAGTTGTAGTTGAATGGTTATTGGATAGAATAGTACGTGCAAAATACTACGAGCAAAAAGAGGCTTTTGAAGCTAAAGTATGTGAAGAATTTATGAAGGATGTGAAGTATAAAGATTAATCTACAATCAAAATACGATTATAAATTGATAATATTAATGTAACAAAATAAATATATTATGAAAAATTCAATCAAGTTTTTAAAGAACAATTTAATTAAATTAAACGGTGTGCTATACACGCCTTACCTTGTCGGTGATCTACCGAATACATTCGGATTTATTTACGATGCTGAAAAAGAAACCGAAGGCTATAGCGAGTTCTTCAATTTCAAAGGTTTAACTTATATAATCAAAAAGTAATATGGCAAAGAAAATAACAATGGATTCGGTACATGCTTTTTTAGCCGGTAAGGAATTCCGTAGAGAAAACATGGAAGTAAACACTAATGGTGATGTAACTTATCTTAGATTATGGGGTAATACTATTGCAACTAAAACAAATGACGGTAGGGTATATATTGACGCTTGCGGTTGGTATACAGTAACAACTAAAGAACGGTTAAATTATTTATTAGACAATTATGGTTTGCCAAGAATTTCACAAAAGAATTGGTTATGGTATATTGGTAGTAATCCTTGGGATGGTGGTAAAACTTGTATTTACAATCCAAACACGATAGCGAATTGATAATATAAATGTAACAAATAATAAATAAGTATGATAGTAATAGCGACTAATATGAAAGAAGCGTGCCAATATCTTGAAGAAAAGAAAGCATGTAACAGAGCCAACCGTATAAATGCAGTTAATATAAATGGATTATGCGGCAAGTTTACTAGCGAAGATTATAAGAAAGTAAAAACTAAAATGAAAAGCGCTACCAACCGCAAAGCCAAAACATTTAGCGTAACTAAATACTGGAATTACAATAACCTAACATTAAAAGAAATTAAAGATAAATATTAATATGAAAAAGTTAAACGGATTTGAAAGTTATTTAGTAATAAGTGGACTAATAGAAGTAAGAAACCAAATGGTAATGGATATTAGAGCACTTGAAAAAGAAGGTAAAAATCCGTTGATGACAGTTGAATATGCTGAAATGATTATTGATGAAACAATAGCAAAAATTAAAGCATTAACTTTAAAACAAAAGTAATGAAAGAACAATATATTAAAATGCGTAATAGTAACCAACTTGATTTGAGTTTGCTATACACATATGCCCGTGAGCAAGGTTTAAACCTGCCGCCAGACCAATTTTCTATTGCCATGCAATTTGCAAACCCCTCAGAGATTATAGAATACTTAGACCATAAATTTGAATTAACTTTATTGTTTAGAAAAGATGGTAGCTTTATCAAAGTGGTTGAATAGTTTTACAATCTGAATACGACCGACAATTGATAATATATGTGTAACAAATTAAATATAATAATATGAATGTAAATAATAAAGTAAATTTAATAAAATTATTAAATGAAATTCAAGAAAATTTTGGATTAGAAGATTTTTATGCAATAACTATATGGACAGATGCTGAACAATTAAGTTTGCAAGGTTATTTTACTGAGAAAAATATATCTATGGCTAAAAAATTAAATGTATCTTTAGAATTTAAAGACGATAATTTAAAAGGTTATAGCGAAAATGGATTAATAAAAATGGTATTAACTACAATGTAATTATGACAAAAGAAAAATTAGCTCACCAAGAAGTATTAGCATTTGGAGTGTGGATGCGAGAAATAGTAAGGACTGTACATTATGCTGATAGTAAAAAAATGGCAGAAGCGTATGATCGAGTGTTTAACAATGCATTAGAAATTAAAATATATGAAAATATTAAACCAAAAAGAACTAGACTTAGTTAGATTAGCCGTACTTGAGGGAATATGTGAAACCCAAAATAAATTGCGCATTGACTTTAAAATTAGAGAATCTGATTTAACTGTTCACCAATTAATAAGACTTGAGCAGATCACGGATTTGCTATACACTTTGTTCTGCGAAGTTGTTGAAGAAAATGGCTTCTTACAGTCTAAATACGACCAATAAATGATAATATAAATGTAACCAATAAAATATAATATAATGGATAAAATAAATAACCTGTTCGATCAGGAAATTACAAAAACTTTAAATGCTTACCCAAGTATTTACAGCAAAGATGACGTTGTTAATATGTTAAGCGCATTGCGAACTTCAGTACTATATGAAACCGCAGATGCATTATCTAATGCAAATAACGCCGGCATTACTGAGCAAAGATTTCAAGACTTTAGCGAAAGTGTAACTAAAGCTTTAGAAAATTCAATTAATCGTGGTAATCTTGATATATATGATACTTCAAGTGCTGAATTTAGTATTAACTACCACAATACAATCGAAATCGAACATATTGATTTCAATGCAGATGCTTTAATTGATGAATTGTCTGATATATTAAATGATCAATTTGTTGGCTACTTTGGCGAATTACAAACTAATACTGAAAATAATGAAGGCTAAGCAAGTAAGAGATTATATAGAAAATACCCTTAATCAAACGCCTCGGCACAGTTGCAGTGCCTTGGCTAAAGCTATAACAAGAGCGAGTAAAAAGTTTGATCAAAATGAATTTGATATGTTGTATTTGTTATTAGAAAATGCACCAATAGATAATTATACACATAGTTATGGTTTTCATACTGCATACGGAAGAGAATTAATAAATACAATGAGTGATTACTACGATATATATAACCAATAAAAAATAAAATTAATATGAAATTTACAATAAATGTAGGCTTGCTTAATAATCCATTAACAGCCAAAGAAACTGTTGAATATCTATCTAATAGACCTGGATATTCTGTAATCAAATACAAAGTTGACAGCGGTAGTTACCATGAATTAATCGAGCCTACTGTTGTAATGCAATATGAAACCGCATTTACAAGATTAAGTAAAATTATTGAAGATATTGAAAATCTTTGTAGTGTACTTGAACAAGAATGTATTGCCATTAGTTCTGATCAGTTTGATATATTAGTATATGGTGTTAATCACGTAGGTTTCAAAGATAAATTTGATAGTGATTATTTCCTAACTATCTAATTACAAATGTCTTATAGTGTAACGGTAACACTGATCACTTTGACTGATCCATTCTAGGTTCGAATCCTGGTAAGACAACTAACAAATTAAATTAAATAACTATGACAAATGTAAATTTAGTGGAAACACTATCGGTTGATAGTAGTGCAATCTATGATGCTACTTACTATCCAGGAGTTGAAAGATTAATTATCTTATTTAAAAGCGGTGCGCAATATGAATATCGTAATGTGCCTAACCATGTAATGACTGGTTTAAGAGAAGCTTCATCTAAAGGCAAATTCTTAAATAAATACGTATTATCACAATACAGATTTAAGAAATTGTAGTTGCTATACACATTGGCAAAATGAACGGTTCGAGTCCGTTAAATAATGGGAACATATGTAAGTCCATGTGTTTTACACAATTGTCCTGCTGATCCGCGCGGTAAGGTAGTGTAGAGGTTGTGTTAATGTTAATCACTCGGGGTTGTGTAAAGTCATACCAATGGAAACAATTTGGTTGCAACCGAAATATGGGATAAAGAAAATAACCGGTCCTCGGATTAACCAAGAACTAAGTGCTGAGATAATTAGTCACGACCGACGGGTTAAGGGGTTCGATTCCCCTTTTAGTTCCAAATTAATAACGTAACCAAGTGTGAGCCAAGGGGACCCCTTATTACGGTTCCTAGGGCATTGCTTGGTAAAGCCTCTTATTAATTAGTAAGGTGCTTATCGCTTCTGGGCATTTCCCGGTAGTATCTGGATATAAGCTAAGTGTGAGTTCGTCAAGCCTTACAGTCTGAATACGAAGAACAAATGATAATATTAATGTAACCAATTAAATTAAATTATGAATATATTTTATCTGTCTACAGATCCTAAAAAAGCAGCACAAATGATGTACAATAAACACGTCGTGAAAATGATTTTAGAGTCTGCACAATTATTATGTACCGCCCATGTAATATCTGACGGTCTTGATGCTAATGTACCTTATAAAGTTACTCATAAAAATCATCCATCTGCAATCTGGGCACGTGAGTCAAAGTCCAATTACAAATGGTTATATGATCATATGATGGCACTTGGTGAAGAATATACTAAACGTTACGGCAAAAAACATTTAACAATATTAAAATGTAGTGGCGTACTAAGTAAAGCACCAACTAATATAACTAAAGTTGAATTAACTCCAATGCCCCAATGCATGCCCGATCAATACAAAGTCCCTGGCAATAGTGTTGAAGCATATTGGAATTATTATGAAGCTGAAAAAGTTAATGTAAAAAATGCAAACGAATCTATAATAACAAGACCTGCAATATTATGACATCAAAAGATAAAGCAAAAGAGTTATTTAATGAATACTATAGTTATTTAAAAGCCAATTTAATGAATGATGAAGAAGCTTGGGAAGATGCTAAAGTATGTGCATTAATAGCAGTTGGTGAGATATTAAAAAACTGTTATCAAGTAATGAAACCATTTTGGCAAGAAGTTAAACAAGAAATAGAAAAGTTATGACAAAAGAAGAAAGAAAAGAGTATTTGATTAATATAATGCAAGAAGATGAAGAGCTAGGATTATATAATATAACACAAGACGAATGGTTTTTAATAAGAGAAGAACCATATAATTGGGTAGAAAATTTAACAGCAAAAAATATTATGGATAGAAAAGAATTAAATGAATTAGCAAGTAATAAAATATATTCTAAATATATGTGCTTAGTACGTGAATCATTAGATCCTAATTTATTCTGGAGTATTGATGAAGATAGGGCCAAAGAGTTAATGGTAGCACATAACAGAGAAGTTGAAATATATTCTTATATATTAGGTTTAATAGAAAAAGATAATAAATGAAAATAAAAAATAAATAAAGCTAGTGAAACAAAAATGTGACGTTAGCTAATTAATATAATAAAATAGCAAGCTAATGTCGCATAGGAATTTAGAATACTTAAATAAAAAACGAGTGATATATAGACGTGGACCAATTAATGATAAGCCAAGTGAAGAATTTGAATGGGGTAGTTTCTATGAATCAGGCACAAATGAATGTTATGAATTATTCAGAAGTAAAGCTAAAATTCCAACATATAAATCATTGAAGTGGCATTTATATGTTATATGGTATTTAAATCCTGATATGGATCAGAATGCATTTGAAGATATTGCTAGGTTTATATGTAATAAAAATAATGGTTTTGTAACGTTCAATGTAAGCGAGCAACTATTACAAAGCATGATGTACGAAGTATCTTTAAAAGATCTTGATGAACCTCCTTATAATAAAACCCGTAAGATTATATTTAAGGATAACTGTAAGCTAACTGTCACTGAGAAATTAGCTATAGTAGGAAAAATGATTGGCAAAACTAAGAAAGTTAGTGAGTCTGACATTTATGAAGCAATGCTATACACGAATGACCTCGGCAAAAAAATTACAATTAAAAACCTTGCTGATCATTTTGGTTGCACGTCACGAACAATACACAGAAATATGAGTAATGAACTTAAAAAAGAAAAAGAATTATTAAATCAATCATTATGACATTAAAAGAAAAGTTTCATCAATGGCTAAGAACTGAGCCATTTAATTTAAGAGATGCAGTCTCACTTAGAGAAGCACAATGTGAAGTAATTGCGGATGAATTTGCTATTGAGTTTGCAGAATGGATTATAAAAAAAATTACTGGTGATAGATTATTTAAACTAAAAGACAATTTATTAGAGGAATTTAAAAAAGAAAAAGGATTATGACAGAAATAAATGAAGAAAAAATAACAAGATTAGAAGTTATTAATCATGCAACAGCTGAACATGGAATTCGAATTGGTAGAGTATTAACTTTATATAAAGAAATTGGAGATTTTAAAACTATAGAGTTTTCTTTACAAGATGGTGGAAAAACACTTAAAATATTTTTACAATAATGAAACGTTTTATAATATTTTTTATAACTTGGGTTGCAAGCAACTTAGCAATACCATTTTGGGTTGTGGGACATGTGCATTTAACAATGAATGTTTATGAAGATATTTATGAAATTATTGCATCCTTTTGGCTGAATATATTAGTAGCAATAGGATTTTGGATAGAATGGAAAAACAATATAAAACAAACTAGATTATGAAAAGTTACAACATACCAAATTATATCAGGTATAAAGAAGATATTAAACAAACTAATAAAGATAGTGAATCAACCGATTTTAAATCATATCCCAGGGATAAATTGATTGCTAGGTTTTTACCATTGGTTGAGAACATTGCAAAGAAATTTTCTACAACTACACAAGCATGTGGTGTACTAGATATTACAGATCTTATTCAATATGGATCTGTTGGTTTAGTTCAGGCAATTGATAAAATTGAATGGGAAACAATTAAAGAAAGTGATAATCAAGAAAGCACATTAAAATCATTTTTATCTAAAAGAATTAAAGGATCGATTAGAAGAGCAATTGATATTAACAGAGGATCAATTAAAATCCCTGAACATAAACTTAATGAAATCCGTAAAGATAATAATAAGGACCATACGTTAGTTGCAATGTTTTTTAATTCCATATTCTTAAGCATTGACGAACAAATAAACGATGATGATGAAGATAATATGTTATATCAAATTCCTGATCAATCAGAAGTTTACAATGTGGGTTTAATGAATTTATATTTAACAAGTTTATTGAAAAAACATTTAGATGACCGCGAGTTTGAAGTGTTAAGATTAAGTTATGGATTAGACTGTGATAAACATTCAGCAAATGATATTGCGGACTATTTAGGAATCGAAGGAGCAAGCGCTTATGTTAGAATTTCAGAGATAAAAAAGCAAGCGATTAAAAAGTTAATTGATAATGTTGATTCCTCGCAAGTCCTTGATTACCTATAAGTTAAATCAAAATTTGTAGCATAAATTAACTAAATATGTTACAAAATACGTAATTATATTAATATAAAAACTAAACAATTAAATCAAATATATGGCAGAAAAAAAAGAACAAGAAGTGTTGGAGAGAGACTTTACACTTAATGAAAAGTTAGCAATAATTCAAACAGAATTTAAATCTAAAAAATCTAGATTCAATTCATTTGGTAAGTATAACTTTAGATCAGCTGAAGATATTCTTGAAGCAACAAAACCTTTTTTATTACGGCTTGGTGTAACAGTTACGGTAACAGAAGAATTGCTTGATAACAATTTTAAAGAATTTCCAATGTTAAAATCATCCGCGGTAATATCAGATGGTGATACTGCTATAAGAGCATTTGCAATCGTCGGCGTTGACCTTGATCAGAAAGGAATGCAGATGCCTCAAAAGTTTGGATCAGCATCAAGCTATGGAAAGAAGTATGCATTAGGTAATCTATTTTTAATTGATGATACTCAAGATCCAGATCATGGCAAAGCAGAACCTGAAGTTAAGAAGTCTGCATTAACCGTAAAAGATCCTGCGTTTGAAAAAGCAAAAGACTTTATAGCAAAAGGTGGATCGATTGATACAATCAAAAAGAAGTATGAATTAGATGCTGAAGCTTCTAAAATATTAGAATCGCTATAATATGACTAAAGAAGAAATCTTAGAGAAGTTAAAAGATGATGAGCATTATTATGGTGAGTTTGGTAAAAACTTTTTAAGTAATTCAAACATATCTGCATTACTTACTAATCCTTTATTGTTGTATGAACCTCAGCCTCCAAATCCAAACTTTGTTATTGGTGGTTATTTTCATACAGCAATATTGGAACCTGATAAGTTGGATAAATATAAAATTATTAAAGCAACAACCAGGAATACTAATGCTTATAAAGAATTATCTGGCGGTGAAATTTGTTTACTACAACATGAGGCAGATAAAATAGAACTAATGAAAGATACAATGTTAGCTAATAACATTTGTAAAGATCTAATACGAGGTTTCAATGTTGAATATGAAAAACCCGGTATTACAGAATTATTTAACGTGATGTGGAAAGGTAAAGCAGATATTGTTAACCATGATGAAGGTCTTATAATAGATCTTAAAACAACTTCTAACATAACAGAATTCACATATTCTGCACGAAAATATAATTATGATAGTCAAGCATACATTTATAAAAATCTATTCGGATATGATCTTATTTTCATTGCAATAGATAAAGGCACAAATCAAATTGGTATATTTGATTGCTCCGACAAGTTCTTACAATCAGGTGAAGACAAAGTTAAAAGAGCTGCTGAAGCATACGAATTATTTTACAAGACAGAGGATTTTGACCCTCAACAATTTTTATTAACAAGAACCCTTTAATTAAATAAAAATCATGAATGAAGTAGAAACAATGCCAGAACCATGTGAAAAGGTGGAATGGAAACCAACAAAACAAGAAGTTCTTAGAGATTACAAAGTTGAAATAGAATTTCTATCAATAGGATGTATTATTCGAGTGGGATGTAAGTCAGTTCCTTTCTCAAAATTAAAAGAAGGGATGGAAGCATTAAATGCTTACGTTTTTAATCCACATGAAACTAGAAGAATGTGGGAAGAAAGATTTTCAAAAGAAGAATAAAAATTTAATTAAATCAAACAAAATTAATAACTAAAAACAGAAAAAAATGGCTTCAATCATTAAAGCAAGTATCAATTTAAACGAAATTCCTAAACACAAAATTATAGATGGCAAGAAAGGAAAGTACCTTCCCATTACAATTACATTGAATGACGAAGTAGATCAATTTGGAAATCAAGGACCAATACAAGTAGAACAATCAAAAGAAGAACGTGAATCTAAAGCGGCTAAAGTATATCTTGGAAATGTTAAAGTGGTATGGACGAATGGTCAGAATGTTGCTGCTGCACCCAGAACTGATGGGCAGTCTGCTCCGCAACAAAGAGTAGCCGCGGTAGTAGAAGATGATCTACCATTTTAAAATATAGGTCGTTAGCCGGCACCACTCGAGAGGTTACAAATAAGAATCGGCTTTTATATAGCGTGGTTGCAAACTTTCGAGTCCAACTGTTCTATAACACCTTAGTTAGTTAAACCCCATTCGTGGGGTTTTTCTATCTACTATATTCAAATGAATATAAAACAATCAAATATTAACAAATCATATTCAATTAGATATAATGCAAACAACAGAGATAAATGGTTTTTTGATTGACCACTTCAATCAATACAATCTTGAAGCAGGTAAGTCTCAAGGCGTTTGTCCTTTATGCTCGCCAGACAGAAAACCTCAAAATGAAAAAGCAAAATGTGCTTCTTATGATTGGGAACGAGGTATAGGTACTTGCCATAATTGTAATAAAACTTTTCAATTGCATACATACCAACGTAAAGGTAAAAGTGAAAAAGTATATATTCGCCCAGAAATTGTTACGCATAATCCACCAAGTTCAAAAGTTATTGATTGGTTTGCAACTCGTGGTATTTCAGAACAAACATTGAATGAGCTCAATGTAACTGAAGGCCAAGAATTCATGCCTCAAACTGGTAAAACAGAAAATGTAATTAACTTTAATTATTATGTTGGTGATCAACTTATAAATGTAAAATACAGAGACGGTCGTAAAAACTTTAAACTTTATAAAGGTGCTGAAAAAGTATTCTATAATATTAATAGTATTGTAGGATTTGAATATTGTATTATTGTAGAGGGCGAAATGGATGTTCTTGCATTACATGAAGCAGGAATAACTAATGCAATATCAGTTCCAAACGGAGCAACATTAGGCACCAACAATCTTGAATACTTAGATAACTGTATTGATTATTTTGATGATAAAGACAGAATTATTATTGCAGTTGATTCAGATGCAGCAGGCCAAGCATTGCAAACAGAATTAGTTAGAAGATTAGGATCAGAAGTTTGTTATTTAGCTTCATTTGAAGATTGTAAAGATGCAAATGAATACTTATTGAAATATGGAAAAGAAGCTTTATCACAAAGAATTTCAAGAGCTAAACCTGTACCGTTGGAAAACGTTACTACATTCAAAGATATTGAAGATGAGGTTACTGACTTTGTTAAAAATGGTTTCAAACCAGGATTTCAAGTTGGTTTGGAAAATTTTGATAATATATTTTCCACATATACTGGTCAGTTTATTACTGTTACAGGTATTCCTAGTTCTGGTAAATCTGATTTTGTGGATCAAATGGTTATTGGTTACAATGAAAAGTATGGTTGGAAGACTGCATATGCATCTCCTGAGAATACTCCAACGTATTTGCATGCTCATAAATTAATGCGTAAAACATGGCAAGGTATGCCAACTGTAGCAGATATTAAAACAGATAAATGGAATCAAGTTGCGGATCATGTTAATGATAATTATTTCTTTATTGATATGGAACGTTATACTTTAGATGCAGTTCTTAAGAAAGGTGCTGAGCTAGTTAAACGTAAAGGGATCAAATGTTTAGTTATTGATCCATTTAATAAAGTCCGCGACAATGACGCCTCAGGTGATGTCAATGCTTATACATTAGAATACTTAACTAAGATTGAAATCTTTGCTAAAAAATACGATGTATTAGTAATGATTGTTGCCCACCCAACAAAAATGTATAAAGATTCAAAAGGTAATATTGAAGAACCTACTATGTACAATATTAAAGGCGGTGGCGAATGGTATGATGCCTCATATCACGGATTATTAGTCCATAGGAATTATGAAGATAAAACTGTTAAAGTAAAAGTTCTTAAATGTAAATTTCAAAACCTAGGTGAGAATGGTGCTGAATGTCATTTCAAATGGGAACCTGCTTCAGGTTGTTTTCTTCCTCATGAACCAATAAATATTAATGATGATAAAATGCCTTGGGAATAATGGGTAGTGGCACTAAAGGCAATTCTAAAGTTGATATGGGTTTTTATGCTCCAAGCCAAGCAGAAGATGATGCAAGAAGATGGTGTATTAATAATGGAATATATATATCACCTAAAGCATTTAATACTTTAGAATGGTATGTATGTATTGTAATGAATGGTAAAGAAAACAAAAGTCCTAAGACTTATAAGAAGATTGATATATGGAAACAAATGTATTTATTTTATGTTTATTATTATAACAAATACAATACAAATATAAAAGTACAACCAATGTTAGAAGATAAAAAGAAAATAGTAAAAGTAAAACAACAATCAAACACAATAGAATTATTTTAATATGACAAAATATGAATCACAATACAAAGAATTATTATATAAGTGTCTTGCTAGCGGGACTTCTCGTAATGACCGTACTGGGGTTGGCTGCAATTCTATTTTTAACGCCAGCTTAAGAGTTGATCTTAAAGAAGGTTTCCCTTTAATAACCGGTAGAAAAATGTTTCAAAAAACTTTTGATACGGAATTTGAATGGTTTATGAACGGCGAAACCAATATTCAAAGGTTCAGAGATGCTAATGTAAAAATATGGGATGCTTGGGCAGATGAGAATGGGGATCTTGGGCCTGTGTATGGTTATCAAATGCGCAATTTTAATAATCAAAATATAGATCAGATGCAAATGCTTATCGATAATTTAATTGACGATCCAGACAGTCGTAGACACATTATAAGTTTATGGAATCCGGCTCAGACAAATCAAATGGCATTACCTCCTTGTTATCTTTATTTTCAATTCTTTGTTGATGGATTGGATCTTAATATGTTTGTTGTGCAAAGATCAGGCGATTTATTTTTGGGTATCCCATATGATGTAGCATTGTTTTCAAAAATACTGTTATATGTTGCTGATAAAGTTGGATTGCAAGCTAACTTTATTGACATACAAATCGTAGATGCTCACGTTTATAACAATCAACACAATGCTATACACGAATATCTTGATCAGGAAACTTTTCAGTCCCCGCAGTATTTTTACAAAAACGGAGCTTTAACCTTAATAAATTATAAACACGGTCCAGTAATTTCAGCAAAAGTGGCCATTTAATCTAAATTATGTATTATATCTATCACATTTTTGGTAAAAAGATTGGAGTTACACGTAATCTTAATAATAGGGTTACAAGCCAACAAGGTTACAAAGAAGATGAATATGAAGTTCTAGAAACTAGTGACGACATAGATTATGTGTCAGAACGAGAACTAGAACTTCAATCTATCTACGGCTATAAAGTAGATCGACAATCATATAAGAATTTAACTCAAAAAAAATCAAATCAAATGAAATTAAATGTTACAGATCAAACAACAACATTCCCATGTCCTGTTAATAAACTCAAAGGCAATTTAGTTGATAACTTAGGCACTAATATTACAACAAATTTTGGTAGTTATACATTAACTCCAGCTTTAGTGGATTGGATAGTTGAAAATGCTAATACGTCAATGTTCAATCCAGCTAGGTCATATGTATATAATAAAGCATTAGAAGAATTTGCTAAAACTTTAATTGCAAAAGAAGAAATGCCTAAAGAAGTTCCTAATGTATATGATCTTATTAGACAATGGGCTAATGAACGAGGAATATATAAAAGCGGTGATGCTAAAACACAATTTATAAAACTTCAAGAAGAAACCGGTGAATTGGCAAGAGCAATCCTAAAAAATAATAGAGAAGAATTAATTGATGCAATTGGTGATGCAGTAGTTGTATTAACTAATTTGGCCGCATTAGAAAGATTAAAGATTGAAGACTGTGTTAAATCAGCTTATGATGTAATTAAATCAAGACAAGGATCAATGATTAATGGGACATTTGTTAAAGAAAGACCGGCGCTAATTACAAAATCAAAATACGACGTAACAAATACACTATAATATGAGAAAACAAGAAATTGAATTTAGAGATCCGGTTGTACAATCAGTAGTAAATAAATTTGTAGATCGTTCTGATGTTGGCTTTGCTAAATATGGAAAGACTATGCGAGATGATAAATCAGATGTTTTTGTTTGGCTCAATCATTTACAAGAAGAATTAATGGATGCTACATTATATCTTCAACGTTTAAAAGAAGAAATATCTGATTTACGAGAAGAAAAAGCATTGCTTCAAGAATTAAATGATATTGATGTTATAGATGCATTTGAAGTACCTTCTAAAAAAAAAGTAAAGAAACCAAAGCAGAAAAAATTTTCGGGGCCGAAGCTTGGTCGTGGTGACCATTATACTTTTACAATAGATGAACCAAAATACCAACGAACTGTATCAGCAACAACCAATAGTCACTTTGCCTTTGGGCATCCGCATGAAAAAGATAAGTAGAAAAAAAGGACCAGTAACTTCTAAGGTGGTATCATATGATGGTATCGCCTTTAAATCTGGATTAGAGAAGTACATGTACAAAGCATTAAAAGAAGCCGGAATACCTGCTGAATATGAAAAACACACATTTGAATTACTACCGTCATTTACTTTCAAAAACGACTGTATAGAAAGACAAGCAAATAGTAAAGGTGATTTTATAAATAGAGGTAATAAAAAGGTT
>Ga0213922_1000584_pt1 | contig 16378 bp, 39 predicted proteins | sample McNCre2917MG_FD_165060 | JGI IMG/M metagenome (GOLD analysis project Ga0213922, IMG submission 165060) | Freshwater microbial communities from McNutts Creek, Athens, Georgia, United States - 29-17 MG | ecosystem: Environmental > Aquatic > Freshwater > Creek | place: USA: Georgia | collected... | reverse complement strand
GTTCTTGACAATGGCTTGAACGAATGAACCTCCTTGAAGTCCGCCGTCTCTAGTCTGTAGGACGGAAACACCGATTGACTTTACGTGGTTCATTTCTTCCTCTGTGAGGGTTACTCTCATCTGGCTACCATACCATTGGTCGAACTCTTTCTGTACTCGGTCTTTGTATGCTTGTATGTCTTTCATTTCTAGTTTTATCGAATATACGCTTAGAGGTTTCCTATTGAGTCTAGAGAGTTAATTAATGCCGTGTCTTCGGGGTTTAGTTTTTCGATGTGTTCCCCAGAAGTTCCTACTAGCATGTCTTTGTTGAGAATGAGAACGTGATAGATGTATGAGTCTGAACCTCTTTGAGGAGTAATTGAACTAATTCTACCAAAACCAAGTCCCTTCCCCTTGAATCCTACTAAATCTCCTATTTTGAATTCTGGCTTTTTCATTCATCTAAATATACGGACAAAGGCTCCCGTGGGAGCCTCATCCTGTATGAAACATGGCATGCAAGGTCTATAATTTTTTGTATCCGACATAGTCTGTGTCTAAGGGTTGAACTAGGCCGAATCTTAGGAAGTCTGGCCAGATCTCCTCTCTCATCCAGCTGTTGTTTGAGGTTTCTACGTTTTTGATGGCATCGTCGATCATGTCGTTGTATTCGTAGCCGTCTCCGTATCCGTAGCCTGAGCAGGCTTTGGCTGCTTTTTCGATTAGCTCTTCGTCTTCTGAATCTTTAAGAGATTCTAAAGCTGCGATGATTGCGTCGTTCTGCATCTCACGAACTTTGTCGTTGTGAGCATACATTTCGCTGTTGAATGGGCGGGTAATGGTGATACCTTGTTCTACGCCTAAGACTTTGAATTTTTGGGTTGTCATGATTGTGTGTTTGTTTGATAGAATATACGGTCTTACTCGTCGTCTTCGTCCTCTTCTTCGTCTTCTTCTCCATCAAAAATCCACCTGCCCTTTTCATCGTCGTAGTGTCCTTCGTAGCCCCAGAGGGTTGCTGCAATCTCGTAAGCCTCTTCTGATTGGCTTTCAAGAGGGTGGAATCCTATGTCGTTTCCTATGTAGCCTGCATTTGACCCAAAGTCCTCGTCTGCGAATGAACCTTCGAAGTTGAGGTCGGGAAACTGCTCGAACATTTCCTGGAGGATTGTGTCCGGACAAGACCAGGCAGTTTGGAACTCAAGAACTTTATTCTCTTTGTCGTAGGTAGGATTCGAACAGTCCCACTTAGTTCCCCAGTTGTGAAGATTCCAGTCGTACCAGTTGGAACGCCCAAACTTATACAAAAGTTCCCTCTGTTGGTCTGGTGTTGCATTATTACATGGGATGGGTGCTGGAGGAGTTTCTCCTCTCTTAATGGCAGCCTGAATTTCCCATTCGTTGATGATATCACTGTAGACCTCTACCTCAATCTCGTTCCCCTGCATGTCTTTAGCCTTACGAACTTTCGGTTTGGGGTCGGGAGAGATTGTGTTGGTCAATTCTTCGGGTCTTTCCTTTATTCTATTGAAAGAGAATACCCTTTGGAATTCTCCGTCTTTATCTTCATTTGGAAGGATATTTTTGTCTTCAAATTCCTTGATTTTGTCCTCTGAACCCGTGATTTGTATTCTTGTGATAACCCAGTTTGGCATAATCTTATTTAGTTAAATATACGCTTATCTCCTTGGCTTGGGCTTCGGTTAGGATAATTGATTTAGCAAATCTCTGGTCGAACTCTGCTGCAGCCTCTTCCAGTATATAGGTTTTGTAGTCTTCGAAGTCGGCGAAGTCGTCTTCCGACTCAATCATTTCAGACTCTTTGATTATGATTTCTTCTACGACAGGCTTCGGTAAATACCCTCCTGCTGCTACGATATAATATTTTTCCTCTTGCATGACGTGTGTTTGCTGGGGTATGAGACTAAACTCCTGCACCTCCTTGAATAACTTCTACAAAAGAAGCTCTATTTGGAACTAAGTCTTCTTCAGAAACTTCCTCGTTTTTAATCTTTTTTTCTGGAAGAGAAAGATCTGGCATAGTCTGATGCCCTAGAAAGACTTTCCATTTCCTCATAAATTCAAAAGGGTCCATATTTCCGGCTTGGACTTCCTCCTTCTCCTGCATCATCTTCACTGGTCTGTGAGCTAGAACTTCCTGTCCTTCATGGTAGGCTACCAAGACCGATTCCGGGTAGGCTTTTCCTATTCTGTTTAAAGCTGATTCTAATCTTTCCTCTGGGGAAGAGAAACTGATAACTTTTTTTCTTTCGGTGAAGAAGTTAACGATTACTAAGTCAATTTTCATATGATTCAATTTGTGTGTATGTAAATATACGGTTTACCCGACTATTTCAAATCCCTCTGTGAAAGAACTTGCTGATAAGTTTCCGAAGTATAAAACTCCATCTTGAATGTTAGCCGTTACGGTTGGGGTTCTGTCGATTGACCATCCGTCTTGGAACTTTAAAGAGCCAAATCCTTTGACCTTGTCTCCAACCTTAACTTCTTTTCCTTTGATATCTTTTGGGTATTTAATCGGTTTTTCCATATGAGAATATACGGTCACAAAAAAGCCCCGAGTCTCCCCGAGGCCTAATCTATATGAAACACAACCATTTTTTATCCAAACTTCATTGCCAAGAAGACGATGGTTCCTACAAAGAGGAATCCGATAAAAAGATTTCTTAAATCGTTTGCTGTTTTGTTTGCTTTATTCATGGGTTTACTTAAAATTTCTAATTGTTGAGCGGAAGCAGATGGTATCTCCAACTCTATATCTCTTGTAGGTTGGGTGCTCGATGAAGTTCTTTTCTGTTATCTTAACTAGATACATCTTGTCTCCTTCCTCCATCTTGCAGTCCTTCTCGTTGATGACTACCCCGCAGGTGTTTAGTTCTGGTACCATATAGACCGAGCAACATGATGTTGCCGTGACCATTAGTAGAAGTATTAGTGCTCTCATGGTTTTTCTTTATTAACTTAAGATAAGCATTCCGAGCATTGCTAGGAAAGCTCCTAATCCGATTACGTAGCCTATAAATAAATTTTTAATTTCTCTGTCGCTTCTTTTCATATGTTAAAATAAATAATTTCTCTAGTCGTTTGGAACTCTTTCTAATTTGTTAGTTTCTGGATTGAAGATCCTTCTGGTCTCCCCGATGGTCGCCCAGATCTCGCTGCTGAATGCTCTACAACGTTGTCTAATCGGTGCTGAGATCAAGAACTTACCGTCCTTCTGCTTATAGACTCTAAAGTCTTTCATTGTCTGCCCGAAGAACTTCATGGTCTCTCGGCTGAAGTACTGAGGAGCTGTGTCCTCTAAACGTCTTTTAATTTCGTAGATTGTCATGGTTGGTGTGTTTGATAGAATATACGGTCACTAGGTCTGCTTCCTCTAGTCTAAGTCCTAAAATATATTCGCCGTTGACTAGAATAGCTATTGGACATCCTCCTGGTGCGGTGAAGAGAACCTCTACCTTAGATCCAGGGATTATCCCAAGCTCCAGAAGTCTTATCCCAGGTTCTTCTTTCGAGATACTCTGTACTACATGTTCTTCTCCTGATGGTATTTGACTTAGCTTAATCATTAAATCTTTCCTTTAAGAATCGGATACAATCCGTGCGGGTTTCTCTGGCTATCTTTCTTGCCTCTATCTCAAACGGATTCTTTTGGTATCCAAACTTACGGTTATATGCTGAATACTTTACCCCAACCCATCCTTGGCAGGAGTGTGTATATTCGTGTATAACAGTGTCTACGAAGCGTCTAAGCGTGTCACACTCTGCAGCATATATTTCTATTCCGTGAGGAAAAGACGAGTACTCACCGTAACATTCTGACTTCTTACGGGGATAGATGTGGAGGTATGGGTAGACATTACCTCTCGGCTTCATCTTCAGGACATTTCTGCAGTAGTAGAATATTTCCCATCCAATATCGTTTAACTCTCTTTTAGTTAATCCCTTAATCTCGGTGTTCCACTTAATCTGCATTCTTTACCTGTACTATGTGTTTACATTCTTTAAACTTCTGGAACATTGATGCTGGGCAGGTGCAGGTGAAAGACCCGCCCTTTCTTGCCACTGTATACTTATTACCTTTACTTCCGATAAACTCCCACTCTTTATCTTCAGGAACTTCAACCTTTGGGGATTCGACTCTTGGTTCTACGTAGATGTCCGACATCTGGGTATCCATTGGAACCTCCATCCATAACGGGCAAAGGTATTTCTTTCCTCCGGCAACTATCAGAGTGTATGCTCCTGTCCCGTTGGCGGTCTGTTCTCTCTTAAGGGTTATCATGTGTAATGAAATATACGGACACAAAAAAAGAGCCGGGGACCAACCCGACTCTACACACAAAACACACGAATTAATATGTTGCTAGCCCGTTGAAGACTTCGTAGTATCTTACGACTCTTTCTAGGTGCTTATCTTTTCCTTTAGGATCCCAGGTGTCTTTGATGTTCTGACCGAAGAAAATACCTATCTTGTGGTAGGTCCAGGCAGTTATCCCGTTTCTGAAGTCTTTAACTAGAGCATACCCTGTTCGGTGGGTTTGTCTATCAAGAAGCTTGACTAAGACTATCCCGTCCTGCATGGACATCTCTTTTACCTTAGGAGTTAAATATTCTTTTATTTGATCCTCCGCAACTTTCATCATCCTGTTCTTTTCTCTGTCGGAGAGACCTTTAGATTTTTGGTTCAGGTCATACATAATTCGCTGAGCCTGGTAAGCGTAGGGGTAAACCCTTTGGATTCTTCTGTAGTCTTTCCAGAACTGGTTTTGAGATCTTTTGGATTTGAATCCTAGAACAATTGCGGGCCTCATCGTAATGGTGTCCACTTTAGGTTCTGGTTCGGTGGTACTTGCTGAGAGAACTGAAGCCGCTCCGAAGGTTAGAGCTAAAAGAATAAACTTAGTTTTCATGATATTTTTTGGGTTATGTTGTTTTGTTTACTATTTGCTGCTGGATGAGCCGATCGATCTCAAACAAGAGATAACGATTGCTCCCCCGAACATTGTTTTAATTGTGTATGGAATTGCTAATCCCATTAGGTTTAATCCGAAGATTAGTACTGCTCCCCCGATCATTCCGATCACGAGTAATAATGCTAAAATCCCGACTATTGTTACTGCTAAGATAGCAGGGTTTCCTTTTGCTTTTCCGATTAAATCTGTTATTGCGCTCATGCTTTTAATATCTGTTTGTTGATTGAATATACGGTCTTAAATGTCCCAGTATTTGGTTTCCTCTTTATTTGTCCAAACTTGTTTACCGTTTACATAGACTGAAACAATATCTTCTCTGGTTGGGATACTTGCAACATACTTCTTTGGGGATTTCACTTTATCATACTCCAACGTTCTCCCGTTGGAAAACACCACCGCTACTACTGATCCGCCTGGTCTTAGGGATAGTGGGTTGGTCCTATATTCGTCTCCGACTCTCATACTAAAATATACGAACAAAAAAAATCCAGACCTTACGATCTGGAATTTTAGAAGATGGGGATGTGTTCCATTTTGGAACGAATTATATATCCATCTTATAAATACTTTTTGTAGATCTCCTCTATCTCTTTCATGATTGGTGTTCTTCTTAACCTATGTAGATTCTCTAAGTCTTCCTTGAAGATCTGAAGGTCCCCAACGTTGTGTCGGTTTAGAAGATCGTTGACCATATTAATCCGAAGAGCCTTAATAGCACCCTGCCTCATCTTTCTGAAGCTAGTTCTCTGCTCCTCTTTAATTCCCCATGTGGTGAACTTAAACTCGATCTCCTTCTTCCAGATCTTGACCGCAGTCTTTAGTCCTCTCATGGTTTATTAATCTCGGTCGGTTTAGTCGTCACCATCTTGATTAGATGAAGTCTAATCTCGTTCTTGTCCTCATCTCTAATCTTAGCCTCATTGAGGTCTCTAATCATCTCTTGAGCCTTCAAGTAGGTGTTTCGGGCTACCGACATTACCACTTGGTTATATTGTGCTTTTAGCTGGGTTGCTCTTGGGTCTTCCATTGCTTATATCTTTTTTGAATAAATTCTTTATACTCTTCTGGACTTAGATCTGTCAAGATGACAGAATCTGGGTTCATGGATTTGCTAATACATCTGAAGCAGGTTCCCGAGGTAGACGCATTGTCTATCTTCATGGTTACCTTGTTGCAACAGCTGCATTTAACTTCTTTAAATCCGGACGGGGTTCTATATGCGTTTTTGCTCATGATAAAAAATTTGGAAAGATTGGTTCAGTTTCTGCTTTGAATACTTCTTTATAGACGTTCTGGATTACGGTGCACTTCTCGTACTCTTCTATCTGAATGAAATATCCCATCATTCGGTTTAGTGCTTCCATTGCGCTGTCTTTATCCGTTCCCTCTATTGCTTCTCTGCCGTGTTCTTTAATTAGTTCATACCCGTCGATACATCCCTCGCTGAACTGTTTCTCTTTTTCTCTGATCATCCGTTCGACGATCTCTCTTTCGGTGTCTTTGATGTAGTCTTCGAAATCTTCTGGTTCCATAGTATTTTTAATATACGCTTACTCGTCCCCTTCGTCTACTAAATTGGGATCGAGTCTTAGGTGTTTACATAACCCGGTGTCTTTTAAGTCTCTATATAGAGTTCTACCAAAAGCCATAATCTCAAACTCTGCGAAGAATTCGTCCTTCAACTCTCTAACCTTCTCTCTCATGATGGTCGATTGGGTGTGGAAGATCTTCTCCTTAATCTTGTAGTATTTCTGCTTATCGTCGGTGGTACAAACAAATCTGATAGTCATAACTTATATATTATACTTCGTCTTCACCGACTTGTTCCAGCTTTTGCATTAAAGAAGACGACCTCCAGTCCTGGAACTTCTGGTCATATTCTCTTAGCGTTGTGTTGTCCCAGTTTGCATGAGGCGCGTGTTCCCTCTTGAACTGTTCCTCGTTCACCTCTTCAAGGGTCCCCCTCTGGAACATTTTACCTTCTGCATCTCTCTCATACCTGATCACGAGAAAGTTGGGGGAATCCTCAGAGTCCTTAAACACCACGACAGACTCCTCCGTCGGCCTATGGTTCTCTAGAACCATAAACTTCGTGGCGAATCTCTTCCTGGTGGAGGTCTCAATTAGGGTCTTCGACATGGGTTGCAAATTTTGGAATTTCTCTCCTCATCTGTCTGATCCAACCTTTGAACAGGGTCTGCTCTCGGATGTCCATTGACTTGTTAAATTTCTCGAAGTCTCCTGCTGATGCACGGAAGTCCTTGATTAGCTTTTCGAGGCTTCTCGGTTCTTTTTCTTTTGTCATATCTTTTAGGTTTCGCCAGGTGTTTTCTACGAGCACATATCCCTGACAGTATAGGTACTCTTTGTTGTTGATTATCTCTATGCCGAACATTACCGTTCTAAAATTACGTAGTCTCCGAACTCTCGATCGAAGACGCTGAGTAGGTGTTCATAGTCTCCGGCCATCATTTCCTCTCTGATTGCCTTCCCGTCCTTGCCAAGTTGTTTGGCTAAATTTACTGCCGTGCCCATGAGGACAAATGCGTTTCCGTCAGGACCTGTAAGGTCAATTACAATTTCTTTGGGTTCTTGTTTTGTGCGTATCATACATCTAAATATACGGAGAGAAGTGGATATATAAAGAAATAAATTAAAAAAATTACATGAAAATTCTTTCTTTTAACGAATTCCTATTCGAAGGACAAGACAGCGGAGAGCTTAGAATCCCTGGAGATCCTTACACCTATAAACTAATAGATGGTGTCTGGCACACTAAAGGTCAAAAAATTAAGGACTGGAAGTCTTTAGCTAACGACAAGGAAGCTCTGGATATTCTAAATAAAACATTCCCTAACGTTGCAAAACAGAATTTTCCTAACTTTAACTGGACAATGCCAACCCCAGGAAGTTCATCGGGTTCTGTAGTTGGAGCTATGAGAGGAAATGATCCTTTGAAAAAAATTGCTAAAAGATTAACTACTCCTCAAACTGAGCAGTCCTCACCAAACTCTGGATTTATCATGGTTTTTGCCTTCCCTGATTATCAACCAACAATTGAAGATACCTGGATGAGCAGAAATGTATATGGTCCTATAACCAACTGGATTTACGATAATGAGGAATTCTCTTATGATGAATTTGAGGAGGTGAATGAGGAAGAAGTTAGACAAGGAAAGCAGGGAGATCCATACGAATATAAGAAGGATGGTGAAAAATACTACACTAGAAAAAGAGGTTCTAATGCACAATGGATTTCTCTAACAGGAAAATCTGCAGAAGCTATCAAGAATAAGATCTTTGGTATCTCAATCCCCACTATTGCCGGCGGAAGTAGCGCAGGAAGTAGCATAGGAAAAAGTAGTGTAGGAGGAAGTGGAAGCGGAGACGGAAAATCAAAAATGATTAAACTAGGTAAACTTGGACACGGAGGTTGCATCGTAATTAAGAAAGACGGAAATGCAACCCTATATGAGTTTGGTAGATACAAGAGCAATAACAAGGGTAACGTAGTAAAGGCTAAGCTTGGAAAAATTGCAAAGATAGTAGACGGAAAGTTAATTAATCCTAAACAAGTAGCAGCAATTGCAAAATCAAAAACTCAAGGTCAAGGTCCTAATCTAGCTATGGATGTTGTTATTAAAGAACTTCCAAACCCAGATAAAGCAATTGCTTTTGCTGATGTTACAGAGAGAGACTACACTCTTGCTGATCCTGGAAAAGGAGGAGCAATGAACTGCGGAACTTATGCTCTTGAGACTGCAATCGAAGGAGGAGTAGATGCGGACTTCGTCTGCTTTGCTAGTCCTATTGAAGTTGTAGATTCTCTAGAACCAGGAATTTCTCTTCCTGATGCTCCAATGGGAACTTTCACCGTTTAATAGTTTGAGTAGACTAGACCTACGAGGTCTGAATTGAAAATATCTACCGGGGCTACAGCCTTTTCATCAAAGTTGATTGATGATCCATACCTTTTGACGATCTCTCTCTTAGCAGCTTCTGAACTAAGATTGTACTCCTTAAACTTTCTAGGCTCACAAAGGGTGTATCCTGTTGAGTTGTAAATTTTCCAAACAAGCTCGGAACAATACATTTTACTGTCGGACCATCCGAATGTGTAGTCGTACTTTTTCCCTATTTGGGACTTTGCATAACTATACATGGTCTTCTTATGATTGTCTCTCAGGGCATAGTTCAGTCTGACGACTTTATATTTTCCGCCTACTCCGTTGTTAATCCAAGTGGATAGAGGAATGGATCTTACCGGGTTTACTGCCTCGAGAACATATGGTTTATCTTTCTTGTAGAAGATGATTCCACAGTGTGTTAACTCAGACCCTGTAATTTGGGAGATTACCGCACTCTGGTTGGATTTTGATGTGTGGAAGATTATATCTCCGTCCTTAAACTCTGAAGGGTTACAACTGGCTAACCCGAAGGAAAGAACAGTTATTAAGAAGGCATAAGTTTTCATGTTGTTTTTATTTGTTTATTGAATATACGGTTACTCCGTAAAGTCTAGAGCCATCGTGCAATTATATTTTTCGTATAGTTCGTCTAGTGCTTTTCTTGCTCGGATCGCAGGACCCATAATTCTCAAGACCGATCTGGACCTTTTGTCTTTCTCTAAGGGAACTAAAATCATAGACGTGCCGGTGGTAAGTCCTTGCTCTACCAGATCTTTGGCGTGGGCATTCTCTACGAAAGGACCAAACCTACCAAACTCTTGTTGGTTCCATCCTTCTGGTTCGACTAGTAAGAATGTAACTTGCTTAGAATGACCCACCTCTTCGAGCGAGCTTTCTAAATCTAAAATTTCTTGGTCCGTGTAGTTCATGTCGTGTGTGGAAGAATATACGGTTAGTTTAGAATTTCCCCTGCAGGTTCTATCTTGATGCTGATCTTCTGGTTTGTTCCTGGAGGAACAAACTTCACCAATCGGGTCTTTTTTTCCCACCACTTCCCGTAGGTCTCGGGTCTCTTCTGAGAGATGGACTCGATCCAAGTCTCCTGGAGTTTATTCAGCTTCTTAACATAGGCCGTAGCCTTCTTGCTGGTCATGACTACTTCTATGTCCATGCACTCGGACTTCGCGGTGATTCGGACTAATTTCTCAATTTTCATTTGGATCTAATAGATTTTGGATTGCCTTTTTTTGATTTGCCTTCATCTTCACAAACATGAAGATCATGCGAATTAACTCGTTCAGATCGTCGATGTCTTCTGAAGCTGTGATTGGAATTGCTAGCAGAGCTGCACCGATGTGTGCGGTGTCTGGGTTGGGATCCAACATTAGCTGTTGACCCAGTTCTGCGATTTTGTTTAAAGCTTGTTCTGGTTTCATGGGTTGTGTGTGATTGTTGATAGAATATACGGACTCACTCTTTCCTTACCACAGTAGAGACTGCAAGTCCCAAACAAATAGCCCCAATCACAAGAACAAACAGGGTAAAGACTATTTCTTCCCCCACTCCTCGAAACTTGACTATCTTCTGGAAATCCCCGGCAACCATTGCCTGGACTATCATGATGGAGAGGATGGTTCCTAAAGAGCCTAAGAAGGCTGTGCCGAACTGTTTATTTAGATATTTTTTCATGGTTCTTTAATTTCAAATCTATCTTCTCCTGGGATAACCGATAGGGATCTGCCGTTGTCCCACTGAACGTGGATGTGTCCCCAGTCGTCCACGTGGACGATGGTTCCTGTTGCTCCGTCTGGAATTGGTTCAGGATCCTCCATGTGACCTAGGACGATTCTCTTTCCGACGAGAGATGGGTCTTTTTTTGCTCCGAAGATGTTCATAGCAGTGTGTGGTGAAATATACGGTCTTACTTCTTTAGAGTCTTCCGGTAGTTTCTAATGGCTCTGACGATAAGGTTTAACCTGTCTTCCTCGTTGGGGAGAAGGACAAAGACCCCGGTGGTCCATGTTCTGCCATCCTTAATTATCTTCTGCTTTGGCTGCCTCTGATTCAAACAGTATCTGGAGGTGAGTCCTTCTCCGGTCCTCCAGAAGTTCTTTATGTCCATATATCTCCTAACATACCCATTGGCATGAGAAACATATCTGGCTCCTGTTACTGGGTCCAAGAAAGCTCTGGCTCCCTTGCGGTATCTACCCTTTATCTCGACAACATCGTCGAGACCTGATCCGAACCTGGATAGTGGTCCAAGCAGGCCGACGGACTTAAGGTCTTCTAATAGGTCGTTAAATTCTTTGTCTTGCATGTGTAGCTAAATATACGGTTACTCCTCGTCAAACCTAACCTTAAGAATTTGATCCATCAAAATTTCATAGGCCATCTTTACCCTTTCTGGGGGAAGCTCACCTGGGAAGTGCATTCGGGGAGAGGACTGAAAGAGACCAACTCTATAAAGGCCCGATTCGACCAAGTCTGCTGCTGGTAGGGGAGTTTCTGTCCAAGATCTACCGGGGACTTTCTCCCAGTTCGACCAGATGATGGCGAGGGTTGTTTCTTTAATCCTTCTACCGAACTTTGCCTCGTGCATCAGATCCGCTCCCTCTTTGGTGATGTATAGCGGGGTAACCCCGTCGTTGACTCCCTTAAGGTCTTCACCAAATCCATAGTGCTTCTTATAGACCAGACACTTCTTACCTTGACCTATGGTAGAGAGATCGTTCATCAGACCTTGGATATCTTCTATCTCGTAGTTCATGTGTGCTAAATATACGCCCACAAAAAAACCGGGACTCTAATTAGAATCCCGGCACACACAAAACACACATGAACCGATCTTGAGCTCCCCAGCTCAAGAGTTCGTACCCGAGGTCGGACTCGAACCGACACGCCTTTCGACATATGATCCTAAATCATACGTGGCTACCGTTACACCACTCGGGCATTTATTTTTCCTGTATTCTTAATAAATATTTCTTATTATTAGAATGAGTAGGGGTCTGATGATGACAATTTGGGCATATGATTCTCAAGTTAGAAAGAATGTGATTTGAATTGTTTCCATCTATGTGATCTAATTCCAAAGGTGCTGGTTTCCCGTTCCATTCTGTTATTCCACATATTTCACATTTCTCTTCTTTTAACCCTTCTGCTATTAATCTACGTCTCAGTTTACATGAAGTGTAGGTTGGATGCTTTCCGGCAAGAATATCCTCTAAATGAAAATAATTCTTGGGTCTTTCCCCAGGTAAACCTTTGCCTCCCGGATTAGGTTTATAGCATCCTAGTTTTTTAGCTATTCGGATAAAAGTCTTGTAAGGTATCCCGGTTTGTTCTGAAGCTTGAACCATAGTTAAGCATTCTGAGCAAGCACGGATAACATCTTCATAGCTTTTATTATGTCGTATTTCAAAGAGCGAGGGAGTTTTCATTTTTGTCAATCTTATTTATACTATATATCTCCGCGATTGACAAAATTATAACCTCCATTAATTATTAGAACTGATGTACTTGTTATATACCGAAGCTAAGGGAAAGTTTCAATTTCTTCTTAGCCGCAATATACGGTACAGTTGCAATCTGAGCACTTAACCAGTTTGATTCCTCCAGCGTGTCTTACAGCTACGTAGGTGTTCTCGTGATTGCAGACTCTATTTTCTTTGTTTGTCATACTCAAATATACGGTTTGGCGTTCCCTACAGGATTCGAACCTGTGACCTACTGCTTAGAAGGCAGTTGCTCTATCCAGCTGAGCTAAGAGAACGAATTTGCCTGTGCTTTCCAGGCTGTCACCAAATTTGATGGGCTCATCTGATGGGGATTTCACCCACCCAGCACTTGAGATTGGTACTCCTTGTAGTCGGTGCAAGAATCGAACTTGCTTCAAGGGACGGTTCCCTTATCAGTCACACAGAGCTAATTACTTCCCTGCTTTACCTGCCGTATAACACTTTGTGGCCACTCCATGTTATCAAAGGCTACCAAAGGCCGACCGACTGCCGCTGTCTTCCCAGCTGTGTGTGTTTAGTATTGACTTGCCTGGTAACTTGACCAGGCTCTTGCCCCAAACAAAGGCTAGGTAGTCAGGACAGGACTCGAACCTGTACGTTGTTAGTCATCTTTCCTCCTTAGTACGTCTACTAAGAACATCCAGTGTCTTGCGTTTACCATTCCGCCACCTGACTATTTAAGGGAGAGAATCCCTTAGTGTTGTTGGCACTCAGTCAAAGCCACTATATAACATCACTTTCTCAAGGTGACAACACTTTGTAGTCAGGACAGGATTCGAACCTGTATGATAAGTAGTAAAGTTGTTTAAGTGACTATCATACTTACTTATCTATTCACTTCTAGCGTCTACCATTCCGCCACCTGACTATTTGTTTTACTTTAGTATGTCAAAGATCGTTGTTGATAGAATATACGGTCTTATTTGTAGTCAGGACAGGAACGATCCATGCATCTTTTGTTTGCTTTCTTTTTAGTCGGACTGTACACACCCTAACAAACAACTGCTCTTACCATTTGAGCTACCTGACTATCTTATTTAGATATATTTACTAATATCTTCTTTAGCAATTTCAGTTATCGAATCATCCATAATTTCTTTATTACTATGTCCAATTACTATAACGGAATAATATTTACCATCTAATTCATACACTTGGTATGCTGAATCTTTAACCCATTCACCTTCTCCGATGAATTTTGCTTTATCTAAATCTATCATAGTTATATTTTTAGTAGTCAGGACAGGATTCGAACCTGTATATCAACCTCTACGACAGAGCAATTCTTATTATATGGAGCAACCCATTTTTATTATTGTTGTAGTTGACTATCTATGTAGCGTCTACCAATTCCGCCACCTGACTATTTTATTCCTTGATCGTTAATTTTGCTTCCTTGATCTGCATCTTTGGAAATTTCTTCCCGATATGATTTACCCAGCTCAAAGCTTGTTTCTTATTGGGCCAAAAACTAGCTCTATCAATGCTTTTGACTTTTGTTAACTTCATAAGACTGCCAACATTAACAAAATTAGTACCGTCTGTGAATACCCAAAAATTGTTCATACTTAAAGATACGGTATTTTACTTAAATCTTTTATTTAACCCTATAAATATCCCCGCAATGATAATTGGGATTGTGGTGATGTATCCAGTAGTAAATGCCAATAGAAAAAATATCCCGGCGCTTTCCCACTGTTCTTTATCTTTAGTAATCCAAGCCCCAATGGCAAAAAGGATGGATAGCAAGAGCCCTAAAATCCAGCTCACAAGAAATAAAATTCCCATTATGTTCATACTCAAAGATACGATTAGTCTAGAATTACTCGAGTGACTGTATACTCTTCGATAAAGTCTCCTCGGTCAGCCTTTGTCCTCTCAACTTTGAATTTCTCGTTAGGGTTTAGTCCATTCAAGAAATCTTCAAAGGTTTCTTTCTCTCCTTTAAAATTCGATCCATTGTATCCAATGTGATTGAATTCTCTCTTTTGGCCCTCTGTCAAGAAGTTGAGTTCAGATTGACCAAATGGGCTTAATCGTCCTAAACTTGTTCTGATTTTATGTGTTTCGATTTGCATACTTAAATATACGGTCAAACGATTCCAACCACGCCGAGATTTTTATAACCCTTTACCTCTTCTGGCGGGTGGTTGTACAAGATCCTACCCTCGATGCTAGGATAAGACTCTTTAGCATACTCGATGGCTTTGGCCTCGTCGAAGGAATCACCTTCATACTGGACTTCCACTATGTTGGTCTCGTAGTCCATCTGAGAATGGAATGGGGTGAATTTTTTTTCTTGCATGTTATAATATACGGACAGAGAAAGCACCGTATATTCTTGTGAGACCAAGGTCTGGGCGGGAGGCAACTCCGGGAGAGTAGACTCCAACCTGCGTGGTCATTTTTAAAGGTCTCCCCTCTCCCTTAGCATCTGCTGTCCTATCTGAAAGAAGATGCTCGGATTAGTCCAGGAGTCTCTCGTTTCGTCCGACTCCTCCGGGGGTTCCACATAGGTGGGTTTGCCCTCTGTGTTGGTATCCGAAACACGAGGTTTAGTTTGTGGCTTGAACGGCTCAAACATAGAGGGTGCGTTAACCTTAGCCCACTCAAAGTATCTCCGGTCATTGTACATCACCCACTTCACGGTCTTGCCTTTGTACTTGCCGATCCGGATGACCATATCCAGCTGCATAATTATAAACGGTAGGCTTGGGCTTTCCTGCAGATGATTTCTCCCCCATCTTGGAAGCACTCTAGTACATCCTCGGTATTGGGAAACTTAAATGTCATGATAGAATCTGCGTGTTCGTCCTGTAGAGTAAGACGTGCAACCTGGGTAATGTGTTCAACCGAAGGATCCAGCAGCTCTGAGGTAACTATTACCCCCTGACTGGGATCGGGCGAGTAGATGTTGATGTCCACCTTAAATTTCTTGGTGCCATCTAAGTTGATATCGATGTACTTTTGTAGTCCAGTTGCAGTCATAATCCGATTTACTATTATAGAGCACCCTGGGTGTATTTGTTTCAGAGCTCCCCGAACTTTGCTCTCTTAGCATCCAGCAGCTCCCCGATGCTAGCCATCTCTGCTTTGGTCTGGTCTATCATCTGAACATCGTGCTTGCCTTTAAACCACTTGGAGTTTAACCCCTGTACAATCTTCTCGAGCTCGGTCAGTCGTCTCAGAGCCATCTTTTCTGCAAACTTAAAGTCGATGGGGGATTTTGCCCCGTTGAGGTTATCGATGACATACTTTGTTCTGTTCATGATCTGTGAGGGTTTTTGTTCTTTCTCCATAAATGGGCGGTTCCTAATCGTTAAATATACGATCAGTTGCGTCTATATACCTCCCAGTATCCCCACTTTTTTCACACCCCCAACCCTGGGTGATTCCAAGGCCCATAAAAAAAGCCGCCCTGAAATGGAGCGGCTTCAAAAAGGGGTGAACCTTTTCAACCCTGCCCTCTAGAGACCTTCACATAATTCTTGCTGCCTTTGTTCTTAGACATCTTAGTCTTGGCATGGATTCCCTTACGGGTAACTTTAGTCTTGACTTTGAATCTGCTTACTGGTCCTGAGGACTTGCTGCCTTTTTTTGGTGCTGCCATTTCTTAAAACGGGTTATTTGATCCCGGACATAAAGCCCATGGGATTACCTTATATACCCACGCGCCAGGAGTATCTTACTAACATACTATGTCGTGGGGGGTGGCACCTGGATTTCCGCGGCACCCAATAGTTGGTTCCGTTTGTAGTAGTAACCTACCTGCTAATGTAGACAGTGTCTCTAATGAAGACTGTGTCACATCTCATTCTCTCTATAAGAGGCATAGGTCTAACCATAGCAAGTACTCTAGGAGAAGACTGGACCTCAACCTCTACATACTTGATCTTCTCTATAGTGTTATTCTTTTCAATAATCCGAGTCTTCACTATAGACACAGTATCCACTGTAGGGGCAAGCCCGT
>Ga0213922_1000583_pt1 | contig 16417 bp, 18 predicted proteins | sample McNCre2917MG_FD_165060 | JGI IMG/M metagenome (GOLD analysis project Ga0213922, IMG submission 165060) | Freshwater microbial communities from McNutts Creek, Athens, Georgia, United States - 29-17 MG | ecosystem: Environmental > Aquatic > Freshwater > Creek | place: USA: Georgia | collected... | reverse complement strand
TTCTTTGTAAAATTGGAGAAGTGGTTGTCGTTGGTGGTGTTCGTCGAAGTGCAATGATTTCCTTGTCCGATTTGTCTGACAACCGTATGGCGACAGCCAAGGCTGGAAACTGGTGGGACACTAACGGACAACGTGCTTTGGCTAACAACAGTGCTGTGTACAACGAGATGCCTGATGTTGGTGCATTCATGAAGGAATGGAGCAGCATTTATGAAAGCCATAGCGGAGAGCGTGGTATTTTCAATCGTTATGCTTCAGAACTTCAAGTGCTGCGCAACGGGCGCCGTGAGGGTGGACACGAGTGGGGAACAAACCCTTGCTCAGAGATTATTCTTCGTCCATATCAATTCTGTAACCTGAGCAGCGTAATTGTACGCCCGGAGGACACAGAAGAGACGCTGTTAAATAAAATTGAAATGGCTACTATTCTTGGAACATTCCAAAGCACCTTGACTAGCTTCCCTTACTTGCGTAAGGTGTGGCAGAACAACACAGAGCAGGAACGCTTGCTGGGTGTATCTATGACTGGTATTTTGGATAATGCTTTGCTTAACAATGCTGCTAGTGCAGAGCTGCCTGCTTTGCTTGAAAGGTTGAAAGAACGTGCTGTATTTATCAATTCTTCTATCGCTGATGCCATTGGTATTAATGCTTCAGTTGCTATCACCGCTATTAAGCCTGAAGGCACAGTTAGCCAGTTGGCTGGCACTGCTAGCGGTTTGCATCCTCAGCATGCTGAGTTTTATATTCGACGCATCCGAGCTGACAACAAAGACCCTTTGACAGCCTTCCTGAAGAGCCAAGGCTTTGAGAGTGAGCCTTGTGTTATGAAGCCAGACACCACTACGGTGTTTAGTTTCCCTGTTAAGGTGAGCAAGGATGCTTTGTTGCGTGAGCAGCTCAGTGCAGAAGAACACTTGAAACTGTGGCTCACATATCAGCGCCACTACTGCGAGCACAAGCCTTCTGTAACCATCTCTATCAAAGAGAATGAATGGCCTTCAGTGGGTGCTCAGGTGTGGGAACATTTCAACGAGATTACAGGTGTGAGCTTCTTGCCTATGGACGGAGGAACATATCGGCAGGCTCCGTATGAAACAATTGATGAAACGGTTTATGAAACAATGTTTAAGGCTATGCCTAAGAGCATTGATTGGGATTCGTTCATTGAAAACACCGATAATGTCGAGGGTGCTCAGATGTTGGCCTGTACCGCAGGTGCTTGTGAAATTAGCTTTTAAGGAATAATATGCAAGTAAACTTTGATTGGACTAATGGTCTTGTCTTTGGCCTCCAAGCAGATGAAATTTGGCCTACAACCGAAGAAAACCCTAACCCCAACTTCGATGAGCCACCAGACACCATGATTGTGCTTTATCTTGGGCTTATCATAATAAGTCTCATCTTTGACAATGGAGGCACTGGAGGCCCTCCACTGCCACGTAACACCTAGAAACAAGAAGGCCCCTCACGGGGCCTTTTTAGTTAAGCAAGAAACATTCAGCAGTTCGCCTCTTTAGCAGGCCCGGAAGCACTCTTCCACCTCCCTTAGTCCAGAGCATTAGCTGCTCCTTGGCTCCTTCCCAATCCTGAGCATTTATCTTACGTTTAAGGGTGCTGGTTTGAAGCCTCCCTACGCCAAGGTTGTAGCAGAAGTCTACAATGGCATTACACTTCTTCTCGTCTGTAGCCAGTATAGGGCAGTTTCTGAGCACTCCCGGTAGGTAGGTGTTCCTAAGCTCGTTTAGAAGCAAATTAGAGGCCTCTGGTTCGCTGATAGGGGCATCAGAGAGGCTTACCTTAGCTCCATGCCCATAATAGGTACTACCATACCCAATTGTAGCTATTCCAGCAGGACAGAGGTAAGGCTTGCTCCTGAAGCCCTCATACTGCTTACACAGGGCAGCAGCTATGTCTAAGTTCATAGGCCTCGTTTAGCCAATGTGCGGTCTAGGAACCAATAATTTAGTGTTCCAGAAACCAGAGCAGCCATATCTCCACTCATCATAAGCTTAAACACGGTGTCGGGAGCAGCACCCATGCTCCAAGCATTCCATGCAAACCAAACATGGATAAAGCTCCAAATTCCTAGAATCCAGTAGGTGACAACAGGACGGACAGAAGCAGACAAACTAGCTACCCAGCCACCTGCGGCCTTAACCATCTCTGTTTGTTGCTCTATGGCGCTATTAAAGGCCTGCATAACCCCATTGTCCACCGTAGCCTCACGCTGGGCGCCTATTTCAGCTAGTTTCTGCTGTCCACGGAGGGTTTCAAGCTGGCATTGTTGGTTAAACATAGCAAGCTCATGAGCACGTTCGTCCTTCTTGTCCAGCCACTTGAGCACCTCAGGGGCCATACGGAACAAACCGCCTACCAATGAGCCAAATATACCTCCACCAAGCAGTTCTAACATATTATTCCTTCTTCCTATGCTTAATTTCAACAACCTTCTCAACACTCTTGCCAGCAAAAGCAGCAGTGATGACAATTATCATACATTGGCCCAAAAGTTCCACATAAGCACCTCTGGTTTCCAATTCAAAGACAGACAGCAGGGCAAAGAAGAAATAGGAAAATAGCAGGAATATAAGCGTTATAGCTTGTAAGTTTTTAGTAACCCATGAATCCTTATTTTCCACTTGTTTCTTCCTTTAAAACCTTTTCGTAGCCTTGTATAACCTTTGCACGTAACAAAGCACTGTCTGCTGAGCCTGCTAGCTCAGGAAGGGAGTTCCATATTGCTATGTAGCTTTCTGAGCTACATTTGTTCTCATTTAGCCAACGAAGCATGGCCTTATGGCGCTCATCTGGTGCATGAACTGTCCACGCTAAGGCATACAGCTCTTCCTTTTGACAGCTTGCCCTCTTCTCAGCAGAGGCTCCAGAGAGCATGAGACAGAGGAAGAGGACAAACCACCTCATTACTGAGGCAAGCGGCTAATTTCACGCTGAATTCCTACTAAATCAGCTTGAGCACGTTGCTGGTCATCCGGATTACCTGTATTCTGCATACGCTGCATAATGGCTGCAAGCTCTTGATTAAGAATTGCTCTACGGTCTACAGGAGTAGAAGTAGGAGAACCTGAAAGCATAGCAGGAGCGCCACCAAATACCTCTGCTGGAATGTCAGGCATTGCCCCTTCTGAAGCAGGTGCTGCTGGAGCAAAAGCTTCCATAGGAACATCAGGCATGGCTCCTTGAGGAATTTCTGGCATCTGCGGAGCTGGAGTAGCTGCTTGTGCTGCTTTCTCTGCTGCAACACCCATTACAGGCAGCTTAGCCCATGAAGGAGGCGCTGCTTGTTCTACCTTAGTAAAGGCTTCCAGTGTTTTAGCTGAAGCAGGGGACAAAGAAGCTGTTTTAAGGAAATCTTTGCCCTCTGCTGTAAGCAGTAGTTTCATTGTTTGTGCATCAGATAAACCTGTATTAAATGCTTGTTTAATAGCATCCTTAGCAAGCTGAATTCCTTGATATGCTTGATAACCAATACTTGCGCCTGCTACACGAGCTGTGTCTGTAGCCAATGTATTAAAAGCATCCATAGACGTATCAGCAGCTTTACCTACCTGCATACGACGAGAGAACACAGTGGCATCTTGCATACGCTTAGCAAACTCATCCGCATTCTGGCCCATAGACGTAGCCAAGCTGTCCTTCTCTGTTTGCTTTAGTTTATTCCATGCTGAAGCCAAACCATCCATTGAAATACCATAGGTTCCATCTGGTTTAGGTGTTTTATTACGAGCCATATCAACGAAGTCTTGATATACACGGCTATCAATGTTCTTCAGGGCTTCCGGATTATAGTCAGCAATATAACTACGTGTGACAGCTTGTTGATTAACAGGAAGAGATTTATAGGTTTTGTACAAGTCTTCAAAATCTACTTCATTAATAGTTTTATCTTTGAGAATAGCAGGAAGGCCTTTACCAATGGCTTCTTCATATTTAGCAGCAGTAGCAGCAGTTAAATTACGTGCTTTAATAAGCAAATCAAGAGAAGCAATTTCATTATTATCTTTAGCTACTTGACGTGCTGCCCGTAGGTCATCCTTCAGGCTACCAAAGATAGCACTACTAATACGGTTTTCTGTGGATAAAGAAACATCTTTAAGCAAGGTGTCACCAACAGCAGCTTTCTTACCAAACTCAGACAAGATTCCCTGTACAGCTTCTGCTGTCATGTTCTTGCTATAAACCTCACTTCCGGGAGTAATTCTAGTTTTCAATGCTGTGAGGAATTCAGTAGCATTCTGTGAGCTAGGAGTAGGCTTCTTAGAGAATTCAGCAATAAGGCTGTCTAGGGTGCTACGAAGCTGTGTAGGCTCAAGAACAGGTTTCTGAGCACCATATTCCTTGGCTTTCTCAAAGATACGACTAGCTTTTTCTTTATCTGCAAAAGAAATATCTTCTATTTTATTCCGTACAGCTTCGAAAATACCAGAAGCTGCTTGTTCCTGAGAAAGCCTACTTGCTTCAGGGGTCATGCCTTTCAAAGCAGCCTGAGAAGCACCAGCTTCTAGCTTGTGGAAAATCTCAGCATATTCAGGGTTACGTTGCAAGCGTTGGAGCACATCAGCAATTTGAGGCGAGTCACTGCCTTGTCCTGTCATCATAAACTTCTTGAAGGTGTTAGAAGTTTCCTCAGGCAAACTGTCCATAAAGGCTTTCACCTTACGGTTTGTAAACCAATCTTTGCCCACTTTAAAGCCACCAGTTAGCAGTTTAGACAGACCATAAACACCAGTGGCTACGTCTGGGCCATAGAAGGCAGGAGCAGCAGCCTCTGAAGTTGGTTCAGAAGGAACACCAGCCAAAGCCATGCCCATAGGATACAGTGAAGGAATAGGCTGTACAGGGGTTTCACTCATCTTGCTACGAGCATAGTTCACACCTGCAATAGCAAGGTCAGGAATGCCTGTAACGCCACCCACAAGGGTGCTCATTAGGCCAGTGCCAATTTCTCCTAGTGTTCCTGTGCCTCGTAGCTGACGTTGCAGCTCTTCAATCTTGGCATATTGTGGACTAGCTAAAATACTACGACTATCGTTCTTTATAGTACCGCTTTTAACAGCATTGTTAAGCTCTTGACGAGCTAAGTCAAGTTGTTTATTAATGCCAATTCGTGCTTCTTCCGAAGTTTTATATTGGGGCATCTTACTTTCCTTGTTGTTTTGCTTTAGCAGTGAATTGTTCTAAAGTGAAATTGTTCCAAGCTGGGTTTAACTGCTTAGCTCGTGCAAAAGCAGCAGCGTAGTCTACACCAGCAGCAGCGGCTGGTTTAGCAGCCATAGGAGCTGGAGCAGCGGCAGCAGGAGCAGCTACATTAATCTGACTAGCTGGTTTTCCTGCTTGTTGTAAAATATTAGTGCGTACTGCATAAGAAGCTGTTATTTTATCAGATGTGTCCATAACATCTTTAATTGCAGCTTCCAAAGCATCTTTATTTTTCCATGTATTTTCATCTGCAATCTGGTCACGAGCACGTATTGCATCACCCTCAGTTTGTGGGCCTTTAGCCAAAAGCAACAAATTATTAGTTACTTTTAGCAATTCACGTTTTGTATTATCAAAAGCAATACGGTCTTGAGTATTAACACCAACAGCAGAAGCTCCTTGACGGAACCAATTAGATACAAGTCCTAAATCAAGACTACGGACTTGAGGCAACATTGCTTGTAGTTTATTATTTGTACTTGCGAGAAGTGTTGTTTTTTCTGCGGTATCAGCTATGTCTTTAAGCGTAGTAGCAGAAGGAGGCTTCTCTGCTCCTTTAGCAAGGTTAATTTCTTTTACACGAGCAACAAACTCTGGGCTACCCGGAGCATTTCCTTCTTCTGCTGCTTGTTTACCTGCTGAGGATAATGCTTGAGTACGTGCAATGGGGTCACGAGGAACAAGAACAGTGTAATCAGGGGAACCGCTTTCTAGCGAAGCAGCATAATCAGCAACACTAGAAGGAGTATACAGATTGGGATTAATCTTACCTAAACCACCAATGCCTCCTGCGGCTGCTTTCTCTGCTTCACTTTCATACTTAGTTGCACGAGCTTCTGCTTGCTTAGTTTGTGCTTCAATAAGCCCCATCTGAGCCTGAGCTTTCTGCATTTCCTGAGCCTTTTGCTGAGCCAAGGAAGCAGGGCCTGACAAGCCTTCAGCAGCAAACTGCTTAGCAATAGCCATCATGCCTTCAGGGGTTGTTTGGTCTCCATTCTTTACAATGGCAGCAATCTTAGCAGCCGTAACCATCTGTGGGTCTTGTCCACCAAGCATTCCACCAATAGCCCCTGCTAATTGATTTCCTCCTTGGTAAAGCAAGGAACTAGCACGAGCAAAAGGGTCTTGAGCAGCATAAGCATTCCCTTGTGCTTGCAAAGCAGCCTGACGCTGTGCCATCAGTTCTTGTGGATTAGCTCCAAATAGTCCTTGAACAATGTCTGTCATATTAAACTCCACTAATCCATTTGTTTAGATAATCCGTAATCGTTGGATTCCCTGCTGCTCCAGCTAGAAGGTCAGCATAAGGATTCTGAGCATTAGCCTTGGCTGCTACACCAGCAGCACCTATACCTCCTTGATACAGGGTTTGACCAGCATTGGCGCCCGCTGTGGCAGCACGACCACCAAGGGCAGAACCAATGTCCAGAGCATTCTGACCAGCTTGTTCCACACTTTGAGCAGTACCAAATTGTGTTTTATAAGGATTGTACCCTTGGCTAACCAAATCAAGACCACCCGACATAAGGCCTTGTCCGAAGGTTGTAGCAGCACGTCCTTCAGCTTGAGCTTGAGCAGCCAGTTGGTTGTTCTGCTGAGCCAAAGCATTGTAGTAGGCCTGAGCTTCTGGGTTAGCAGCTCCCATGCCAGTTCCCTGAGCAATAGACAGACCACCCCGGCCTGTGTTAGCCAAGTTCTGCTGCATACGCGCATAAGCAGTGTCTTGAGCAGGCTGTAGTACCTTCTGCTGAGCTGCCATCCAATCAGCAGCGGCTTGCTCTGGGGTTTTAGCAACATATTGTTGACCTAAATTAAACAGCCCTTGTCCAGCAGTTTGGGTGTTCGTCATCCAATCCATGCCAGTAGTACCTGCTGCTTTTAGAATAGCATCACGCTGAGCAGCAAGTTCTGGGGTTAGTTTATAACCTGCACTAATTAAGTTTCCATTAGCATCATAACCAAAGTTGCTAGAACCAAAGGCAGTAGTTACACCTACTGGCTTAAACTTAGCAGCATCAGCAGCAATTTGAGCAGCTTTGGTAATAGCGTCTGCTTGTGTTTTAGCAGCATCAGAAGCCGACTGTCCTTGCATTAGCCCAGCAGCACCTGTCATGGCTGCTTTAATAATACCTGCTGTATCTGTAGGAGTAATTCCAGACATAGCAGCTTTAATCATATCTGCTATTGAACTTCCACCTGCAACCCCAGCAGCAGCGGCTGCAGCGGCAGCGTTTCCTGTTAATAAGTTAGCTCCTGTTGCAGCAGCATTAACAGCACTAGGACCAGTACCAGCAGCTACTACTTCATTTAAACTCACTGTTTTAGCGGCTGCTGCAGCGGCATCTGCTGCTGCTTTGGCATCAGCGGCTGCTTTGGCTTTAGCAGCAGCATCAGCGGAATTAGCTGCTGTGGCAGCATCAGCGGCTGCTGCGGCATCAGCGGCTGCTTTGGCTTTAGCAGCAGCATCAGCAGCGGCTGCTTGTTCTGCTGCAGTTTTAGTAGCAGCATCAGCAGCGGCTGCTTGTTCTGCTGCGGCTTTGGCAGCAGCTTCTTCAGCGGCAGTTTTAGCAGCAGTATCAGCGGCTGCAGCGGCATCAGCGGCTGCTTTGGCATCAGCGGCTGCTTTGGCATCAGCAGCAGTTTTAGCAGCTGTTTCTTCAGCTGCTTTAGCTGCAGCTTCCTTGGCAGCAGCTTCTTCAGCGGCTGCTTGAGCTTTAGCCGCAGATTCAGCAGCAGCTTTGTTAGCAGCTTCTTGTTCTGCTGCTGTGGATGCAGCATCTCTAGCTGCTAAATCAGCAGCGGCTTTATCAGCGGCTGCTTGAGCTTCAGCGGCAGCTTTTTCAGCGGCTGCTTTAGCTTCAGCGGCAGTTTGTGCATCAGCGGCTGCAGCGGCATCAGCGGCTGCTTTGGCATCAGCGGCTGCTTTGGCATCAGCGGCTGCCTTTTCAGCAGCAAGTGTTTCTGCTGACGTAGCTCCAGTAAGAAGTCCTGTTGTTCCTGTAGCAGCAGCTAAAGCTTCTGGATTAGCAACCAAAGTAGAAAGAAGTTCTGCTGTTGTCATGTTATTAGCTGCTGCCACTGCTGCTAAATTACCCGGAGTAAATGTTCCAGCAGCTACTGCTTGATTAAGAGCAGCATTTGTAGCAGCATTTGTACCTGCGGCAGTGTTTAAAGCTGCTGTATTTCCAGATAAAAGCCCTGTTTGTGTTGCAGAAGCATTGGCAGCACTAGGGCCAGTACCCGCAGCTACGGCCTCAGCTAATGAAGTAGCAGCCGTGCCGGATAAACCAGCGGCAGCAGCCAAAGCATCCCCTGTTAGCAGGCCAGAAGCAGCTCCAGCAGCTCCAGCAGAGCCGGGAGCAAGGCCAGAGGCCACCATTTCGCCAATAGACGTACCAGCGCCTCCAGCGCCGCCTAGCAAGCCGGGTAAATATTGTCCTGCTAGTGCTCCAAGAGCAACAGGAGCCACTGTTTTAGCCATATCCAGAATCTGTGAACCAATACCACTACCACGGTTTTCAACCTGTCCTGTAGGCTTGCCTGCCAAGTCTAGGTACACATACTGGTTTTGTCCATTGTCGTAACGATAGCCTACGGGTGGTTTGGATAAATCATCCATAAGCGTATCACCACCATGACCACCTAGTTTTTTAGCATAGACAGGCTCTACACCTGTGCCAATTGTTTGACGAGCATTATTTACCCAAGAAGGCGTAGTAAAGGTTTCAGGAGAAACAGTGTTAGGAATCGACTGAAATAAAGAACTTACCCGGTCAGGGGAAATACCAAAATTAGCAGAAGCTCTTTGCATAATCTGAGCATCGGTATATCCTTGCGCACGAGAAGCAGCAATAGCATCTTTAATCTGTTGGTCGTTATAAGCTGTAGGGGCGGTAAAAGCAGCACTATTAGGCATATGTCTTCCTTAAACTGTACCGTTAGAAACAATGTTGCCCAAGGTTGTGAAATTCCCTGAGCTGTCTAGTGTTGCCACCGTTGTTCCACTATATTTAAATTGTAATGTACCAGAAACTTCAGTAATACTAAAGTTGGTGAATACACCGTCGAGTTTAGATGCAATGGCTGTTGCAATGTTTGTAAACTCTGTATCAATTTCTGTACCACGAATAATCTTTAAGGTATTACCAGAAGGGAGGCTATCTTTAGATGCAAAGTTTGTTGCCTTTGTATAGTTTGACATAATTTTCCTTAAATTAGTTTGCCGTTCTTAGCAAATATCTCAATCTTCTGAATACTTAAAGCAGAACCAAATATATCTGTTTCATAACCAGTTTGTACAACCTTACCTGCTCCGTTAGGCGACACAGACAAAGATTGAATTAGAGAACCACCTGAGTAAGTAGCAGTGCCGCCATATTCATCTACACCAAAATATGAAATACTTTGATTGGGAATAATCTTAGTTGCTGAGTTATAATTTCCTTTGAAATCATATCCCCACTTAAACGTAATACTCTGGTTACTACCTCCAACAACCGTAGCTGTAAGTTTCTTTAAGACAGACGTAACTGAAGGGTCACCTAGGTCAAGATGGTTAGTATAGTATTGCATCCGATAGGCAAGTCCGTTGTCCTTATATCCGGTGTACGAGGCCACATAGCCGGGTTTACCGAAGAGCAGCGTACCGTCTGAACGGAAGAACATACTGGTAGGATTAATACTATCCCATGTAGTTACACGACTAGCACCGTCTTGTAGGAAGTTCTTTGTATCAAAGCAATAGGTAATATAGGAAGACGGAAGCGTAAGCAAGTAAATAGCATCGCGGGTAGAATATACACTTTTAATTTTAGAAGTGTTAGATTCATTCTTAACCAGCTCTGTCAAATCATTACGAACATTCTTTGACAAATCATTAATAGGACTGCTTTTCTCCTGAATTGTACGCATTACACTACGCACACCAGTTTCAGACAGGAAAATAAGGTCAGTACCTGTATAAGCAATACTATCTCGGGAAACACAGCCAATACCAACAATGGTATCTGATAGCGTCATTGTAGCAGGATTATTAGCTCCTGTATATACAAGAATATTACGCTTACCAAAGATGAACAAACTATTGTTATGTGCAGCCAAGGCTACAATGCTATCACCACCCTTGGGCCATACGGTGTACGTGTCTAGTGTCCCTGATGTACCAGTAGCATAGTTAAACGGGCTGTTAATGTCACACCATTGGATAGTGAGCTTATCCGCAGCTACATCAGCGTGCCAGAAGCGTCCATAGGCTGCTAGAACTGTGTTAGACTTCTGTACCGTACCTGTATATGTAGCAGCCTCGCTAATGCGCTTATACGTGGTTGTAGACAGGGTTGGGTCGAAGTACAAGGGGTCATGCCCGCTTTGGAACATAACAAACACATTCAGCAGCATGGCAAACTGCCAATAATTTGCTGTAATGGTTGGAGCAACACCACCACCACCGTAGGTGAGTTCAGTGAGCGTTGTTCCCACTAGCTTGAATAGCTTGTTATTACCTGCACAGATGGTGTAAGACGTACCATCACGGGTTACAAGCTCACCAATGGCCTGCACATCGTTGGTGCCTAACGCTGCCAAGGTGGAATTGATAGGAAGCCATCCCTTACGTGCTCCTACACGCCCATACTGGTCAATAACACAGTTGTTGGCAACGAGAGCAAAGCCTGTAGCTAGGTCAAGGCTGCTGTCTTGGGTGTTTAGTCCATAGAAGCCCGGAGCAGCAATGGAGAATGCTTGTAGTTGAGAAGCCATTAAACCTCTTCCCAAACATCAAATTCAGGAGCACGAGCTAGTTCTAGGGCAATAATGTCTCCCAAGCATTGCTTAAACAAAGCATAGGTGTCAGAGCTGGTAATTCCACCATCTTCACCACGCTCAATGAGAGCACGAGCCAAAGCACCAAGAATAATAGGCTCTTTAGCCAGCTTGGTTACATCGGTGTCTGAGGACAAATCTGCCTCAGGAACCATTAGGCTGAAACGCATCACATAGCCGTTATCAGGCACAGGCCAGAAACTCACCTGTGTATCCCCATTTGTATCTACACCTGTAAGCACATAGTTGCCCGGAGCTGCCTTCTGTGTGTTGGCGGCGCCGTACATATTCAAATCTAGCTCATTACGGGTAATAGGCGTAAGTTCACCGTAGGCTGTAGTATTAATAACATTGTTTACCTTAAAACGCAAGCCAGACCCTGTAATGGTATAGGGGCCTCCGTTGTTGGCAGTGGTGGTAATGTTTACCGAAGTATTGAAAGCATCCCAATCATAGGAATCAGCAATGTAACGCTTTGTGTCATTAACAAACTTACCCACAAGCGCAGAAACTGTATTCTCATTGACAGTAGAAACCGTTGGCTCGCGCATACGAACCAATACTTCGTTTACCAGTTGTAGGTAAGTTGGGAGGGCCATTTATTTCTTCTTTTTCTTTGTTTTACCAGCTTCACTCAGGGCAATAGCAATGGCTTGTTTACGGGAAGTGACAACAGGGCCTTTCTTGCCAGAGTGCAGAGTTCCTGTTTTATACTCGTGCATTACTTTCTCTTCTTTTGTCTTAGGTTTCTTAGTAGCCATTATTTATCTTCCTTACTTTCTAGTTTATCTTCGATACGACGAAGGGCAGTGAATAGTTCACTTTTGAATGAAGCAAAATCTTCTTTGGGAATATAGTCTTTAGCAATTTCCTCACGGAGTTTGTACAAATCTTCTTTCAAATTCTGTACTGCTGTCCACAATTCCCGTGCAAACCATCCAACAATTGTCATAAGGATGGAAAGCACCATGTTAATAAGTGCCTGAAGTTCCATGCTTATGGGGCCTCGGGCCAGTTAATTTCCCAAGGGAAGCCTGCTTGTGCTGTAATGTCACGAAGCTGCTGACGGTAAGAAGCCCACACTGAGCTATTAATAGGAGCATCAGTTAGCTGTGTCCAGTCGGTTGCTGCTAGTAGCTCTGTACGTTGTTTGCGTACACTTGCTGCTATTTCATCAAGGGGAGGTCGAATAATAATAGGAGGAAAATCTCCTTCTTCTACGTCACTAATTACTCCTTGACCAACTACAGTAAAAGGCAAATCACAACCATCTACACGGTAGCGGTCTTCAAGAATTTCAATAACAACATAAGGGCCAAATTTACCAGATTGAGTAATAATTTTTTTCATGCTAGTTCCACTCTTCGTATTGTTGCTTTTAAAGGAGTATAATTAGAGTTGTTATACAAAACAAAAGCAGAGTAAGTATTTAATGCGCTTTTTGCATAGAAATTACTTGTGCCTACTTCCATTCCAACATTTTGCTCATAAAATGAAAACAAAGTTGTGCCGTTAAAAGCAGTAATCAGTGCTTGTCTATTTCCTCCTGCAAACCCAGTAATAGCAACTATTTTATAAGTAGAAGTATATAAATTGGCTGAGTTTTGCAAGTTTGCATATGTAAATGAATATGGATTAAAGCTATTGTTAGCTCCACCATTTGTCTCAGTTGTTGTAGTATTTGGGACAATATAATCTAAATTAGGGTTATTTCCAGATATGGAATATACCTCTATACCCATAGCTGCTGCGTTTTGCCCTAAAAACATTTGCGTAGCATTGCCACCAATTGTGTAATATTGTGCAGAGCTTCCCCCTACAGTTAAAGCAGTTCCTGCTACAGCAGTGCCAGAACTATCAGTTAAAACATTTATTTTATTGTTGGCTGCTGTGCCACTACTATTAAATACAAGTGCTTGTGTTCCTTGCACTTGCATAAAAAGACTACCTGCAGTACTTGTAAGCGTTAAGTTTACTGAGGATACAGTTGCAGTTGTCCCACTAATTGAAACTATGCCGCCTTGTGCAGTAGTATTGGTGTATGCTATCGCAATTCTATTGTTTGTTAGTAAACCAGCAACCGCATAGTTTGCACTTATAGTAAAAGTAGCTTGAGTGCCTTTCGTCAAAGTAGTACCAGATACAGAAACTGGAACCGCATACCCAGTTGGTGAACTTGTGCTCACATGAACAAAAATTGACGAAGAGTAAACAAGGTTAACAACACTTGCAGCAATTCCTGATGTAAATGTAAGTTCAGAACCTACGGTTGGTGTTGTCCCTGAAACCGTAATTGCTCTATAACAGGCGCCAGACACTCCGGTAAAATATGATAAAACATAAGATGTTCCAACTTGGATTAAGCGACCATATCCATTATTAACAATTACTCCGTTTATTAAGTTAGAAGATGCTGCAAGTGTTGTTACAATAGGTGTGTTAACTGTAATAGTTGAATCACTTACTGATAGCACCACTGTTTCAAGTGCGGTGCTATTTCCTGGAAGGCTACATACCAAAACAGAACTTGAAGATATTGTTATAGCAGATATATTGGAAGTGCCTACAAAAGAACCTGTTCGCAATAAAACAGGTGTTCCAAAAGTTTTAGCGGTATTGTCCCACAATACAGCATATGCACTAGAAGAACCCCAAAAAATTAGTATTTCGGTTGTAGTAGATACAGCAACTGATAATGCACCTACTGGAGTTCCTATAGTAGAAGCTATAGAAAATACACTATCATATTTTGTTAAATCTGTAGCTAGCGCAGGTACGGGGATATTTAAAGTTGTCCAACTAGCATTTGTTCCATTAGTTGTTACATATTTCCCTGCATTTCCTGTTTGAGAAGGTAAAGCTGTACTAAAAGCTGCGTTGTTTACAAAAGCTGTAGTTGCAATTTTAGTAGAATTATCTCCAGCAGTTTGCGTAGTTGAGAAAGAAGCATTCGTGGCATTGGTAGCGTTAGTGGCATTGGTAGCTGTTGTAGCTGTAGTTGCGCTTCCTGCTGTTGTAGCATAAGTTGCATTGGTAGCATTTACAGCATTGGTAGCATTCGTGGCATTAGTAGCCAAGGTAGCTGTAGCAGCATTGCCGCTAATATCACTTTGCCATGTAGGAGTAGCACCTGTGCCAGCAGAAACCAACACTTGCCCTGCTGTTCCATAACTAGGAGTGGCTCCTACACCATAAGCACCAGACGTATTGAACGAAAGAACTTTGGTTGTATTATTAACCTTAATGGCAAGGTCTGCTGAGCTATTTACAGCACCAGAAGCAAGGGTTACAGAAGTCATTTCGTTCCTTTACGTGTTTTGGTAGGCTTTGGAGCTTCTTCTTCAGCATCCTCTTCTTCTACATACTCATATTCATCATGTTCCAACATTGATTCAATGTCGTGGTCAGTGAAATATTCGTATACTTGTCCAGTGTGTACGCATTTGAATTTAGCCATGATGTACCTTTGTTATATGCTTTTGGATAAAAGAATAGAAAAAAGGCCAGCCTCCCTTTTGAGGAAGCTGACCATCTAGCTTTAGGCCGGGACAGCCAAAGCTACAGCAGCGCCATCACGCAGCTCCTGAACACCGTACAGGGTGTCAGCAGTGAACAGAGTACCCAGATACTCTTGTTTGTATTGCGTTTGAGCACGAACAGCTTGTTGTTCCACCAGAACAGCGAAGTCCTTGTGGCCCAGCAAAGCGATACGGCAGGCAGTTGTACCCGAAGTAGTGTCAGCATTGCTGGTGACAAACACAGGAACGCCGTACACGTTACCGATTTCACCGTTACGGATAGTGTTGTTTCCACCAGCTTCGCCAACGAAGGCCTGCTCAGTGAAACGTGCAATACCCATTAAGGTGTTACGGCTAGAAGGAGGAACCACCAAGAAGCGGTTATCCATAGGAACGTCAGAATCATCCAGACGCTGAATGGAGCGACGAATTGCTGCATCAGTCAGAGCACCCAGACCAGTGTTGGCGGCAGCAACATAAGCAGTTGTACCGTCAGCACCAGAGAAAGCACCAGAGTAGGCAGTAGTGCCGCCGCCGCCGTTTGTACCACGACCCAGAGCGATGAGGTCGCTATCCACTTGACGAGCAAGGGCATAACCAGCATCTTCTGTGTAGAAGCTACGCAGCGAGGACAGAGCTTGTGTTTCCACAATATCTTCAATCAAGCGGCTATATTCATAGTGCTTGTTGATGTAAGCAACAACTTCAGATTCAGTTGCAGCAATCAGGTTTACCTGAGTAGAGGCGCTCTTAGCAGAAGCAGAACCACGAGTAGGCGAAGGAATGTGAACGGTGTCACCTTTCTTGCCTTTGAAGTTCATCTTCTTGATAAGATTTGCCATAACCAGATTTTTCTGATAGGCAGCAACAATTTCGTCAGACCACAGTGCGGGGATAAATGTCGCCGCCGTGGTTTTAGTTACGTGAGCAGTACCGAGAGCCATATATAAATTCCTTAAAAATAAATTATTAAGCGCTTACAGCGGGAGCCGTAGGCGACTATTTAACCCGACCTTCGTTGTATGCAGCCATAATGTCATCAGACAAAGCCTCATACCTCTTAGGGTCGGTCATGCGTAGCCGAATGAGGTCAGCACGACGATATATTTTCTGTGAAGTTTCACCAGAACCACCTGTATCAACACCAGCAGCCTTCAAACTCTGTTTACGAACTTGTTCGCCATTAGTTTGTGTTTGCTGAGTTTTTACAGAACGAATCTGCTTAAACGTGGATAGAAGTTCGTCAGCCATCTCAAAGTTATAACCAGCATCTGCCTGAGCGTACATATTTAGTCGCAAAGGAGAGCCTTTAACCCATTCAACAAACTCCGGGTCTCTAACAACTTCAGACGCATCGGGATGCTTCTTTGCAAGCATCTCTTGTGTCTTCATCTGTTTAAATTCCTGTGTTGCCTGCTTTGCAGCAAGAACATCTGGATGTTTGTCTACAGCGTTACGAACTGCTTTCTTTGGGTCTTCAAAGAAATCAATTTCGTTTTCTTCTTGTACAGGCGGTTGTTGATTCTTAGCAAGGTTTTGTTTAATGAGTTCATCAGCAAGCCTACGAACCTCACCAACTTCTTGTGCTTGACGCCCAATTAGCTTTTCAGCCTCTTGGTGCATATTCACAATGTCCTCTAAACTCTTGCCCGAATATTTATCGGGAATCTTAGGACGGGGAGCTTCTTGTTCTACAGGTTTGTCAATCTCTGTAATGTCACTAATGTCTTCGTTAGACGCCTCTTCATTATCAATAATAGCCATATTTGCCTTTCATCCTGCCCACAAAGGGTTTTAGGAAACTTATCTATGAACCTAGCTTATGCTTCTTGTGCGGCTAGTTTCTTTTCTTGTTTGAG
>Ga0213922_1000582_pt1 | contig 16429 bp, 26 predicted proteins | sample McNCre2917MG_FD_165060 | JGI IMG/M metagenome (GOLD analysis project Ga0213922, IMG submission 165060) | Freshwater microbial communities from McNutts Creek, Athens, Georgia, United States - 29-17 MG | ecosystem: Environmental > Aquatic > Freshwater > Creek | place: USA: Georgia | collected... | reverse complement strand
GGTGTAATACTTGACATCAAACTCAAGCCAATAGCAGATGGTAGGAAACGTAAGGTGCTTGTAATCCAATGGGACAATCTCAAGTCACCATCTGAACATGAGCAGATGCGCATCTGTCCTATTGAAGAACTTGATCAACTAACCAAACAAACACTTGTACCAGGAGAATGATGGTGGTTAAACTAACGCTACAAACGCAAGTGGTGCTGGATGCCGCTAACAACGTTAGCTCTTACGGCCCAGATGACTGCCTCAACGAATCTCGTTGGATTGCCGCCGCCGCTCTGCGAGCTGCTGCGGATCAGGTGGTGCCGGAGATAACTACTCCTTGGGCCTCAACACTTACACCGAAGGTATCCGCTGTGGATGTCCGCGCTCAACTCCTTGCTATCGCTGACGAACTCGAAGGCTCTACCACTGAAAACCGATGACTGACTTCCGAGCGCTGTACGCTGAGCTTGTTGACTGTTTGGAAAAAGCCAACTGGCCCTTGCGGCATATGCACAGTTTTGTATTAGGCGGTGAATCACCAGAGGACTTCAGCTTTGATCACTGTGGCTTCGCCCGCGCTGCCTTAGCCCGCTGGGGCCGCCCCGCCATCGAGCCGGTGCCCGTCGCCGAGCGGCTGCCGGGGCCGCAGCAAAACAACTAACTAATTTAAATCAATGGCTACCTACTACAAGAAGACAATGTCTGATAAGGAGTATTATCTTTCGCAGGCACTTAGACCTTTGCGTCCAAACAAAACAAGTCAGTACAGAGGTGTAAGTCGAAACAGTAAATCAGAAAAGGAACCATTCCGTGCAATGATTACACACAAAGGCAAACGTTACTATCTTGGATCTTTTGCCACTGAACTAGAAGCGGCAAAGGCATACAACAAAGCAGCGCTTGCAATCATTGGTAGTTACGCTATTATCAACCAACTACCAGAAGAATCCAATGGGTAATGTCAAATTAATCTGGGCAACACCTAATGCTGAACAGTTGATTGTAAAGATGGCACGGGTCAGTGCACCCGCTAACCAAGATAATATGGATACAGCACCACGGTTGTTGAACTATCTGATTAAACACAAACACTGGTCACCGTACGAGATGGCTAATCTTTGTGTTGAAATCGAAACAACTCGTGGTATTTCAGCGCAGATACTTAGGCATCGTTCATTCTCGTTCCAGGAGTTTTGTCTTTCTGGTGACACTGTTATTCTTGTTTCAGGGGGACCTGGAACTTCTCTTCAACGTTTAAAAATCAAAGACTTATTTAATAAGTGGAACAAGTCTTCTTTTAAGGCACGTTTTGCACGTTCTTATGATACAGATATAAAGCGTTTTATTGATGTTCCTATTCTTTCTGTTTATGAGTCAGGTGAAAAACCTGTTTACAGGTTTTTTATTAATACAGGTCACTCTACAAAAACTATTGATTGCACAAATGAACACAAAGTATTGACTAAAGAAAAAGGTTTTGTTGATTTTAGTGTTGCATATACTGAGGGTTTAACTATTGCTTTAAATGGAGAACAAGCAACACCTTTGCCATACCAGGATCCGCAAGTGCTTCAGCAACATGCATGGATGGGATCTGAAAAATTTGCACTTGAGTTTGGTATTAAAAGTGTTACAGCTAGAAAGTGGTTTAGGCAGCATGGTATTAAACCGTACAATCCAAGGACCGCACCAAAGACAGATATCAATCCTTCTTTTAATGCAAAGAAAACATCTTTTATGACTTGGGCTAGAAAAAATATTTTAAAAGAACAATGTGAAAAATGTGGACACAAAGGAACTACATCAAGACTTGAATTAAGCCATGTAATAGCACATGATGGCGATCCTGCATTGTGTTTTGATGAAGACAATCTTCAAACATTGTGTGCAAGTTGCCATAGAAAACATGACATACAAATACAAGGCAAAAAATTTGGATGGACTGTTGGTATGACAGCCAAGTGGGGAACAATTACTACACGTGAGTTCTTAGGAATGCAGCCTACATATGATATTGAAATGGATCATCCAACTCATAACTTTGTTGCAAATGGAATTATTGTTCACAACAGCCAGCGTTATGCTGACGTTGGTGAACTTGGTTCATCTATTGTTCCACACCTACGTAGGCAAGATGGCAAGAACCGACAGAACAGCATTGATGATTTATCGTCTGATGTAATTGCTGGTTATTATCGTCGCATTGGTCATCTCTTTGAAGATGCAGAGCATCTATACAGAGAGATGGTTAGTGCAGGTGTTGCTAAAGAATGTGCGCGTAACGTATTGCCTATTGCAACAAAAACTAGGATGTATATGAATGGAACCCTTCGTTCATATATCCATTATCTACAGGTCCGCACTCACGAATCAACCCAACTTGAGCACAGACAAATTGCAGAACAAATCAAAGACATCTTCTGTGAACAGTTCCCCATCATTGGAGAAGCTGTGTTTTCAGTAGAGGGTGCAGCCTCACGATGATCAGGTCGCAAGGCTGTTCGTTTTCTAGATCAAGGAAACCACAAAAACTTGATCTCCCTCAGGGCTGACGTGGTTCTTCTGCACCCCATCTGTAGTATAGTTCTACCGTCCTAGGTACGACGTTAAACTGCCTATCAATGATTAGAAAAACTAATCAATCCATTCAACTCAACACCATGAAACTTCTTAAGTTCTCCAAAGGTAATGGCAAGCTGAGTGATCGTTTGATCTTCTCGTTGCCAGCTGGATACGCATGTCCTAACGCAGGTGTGTGTAAGACTTTTGCTGATCGTACCTCAGGTCTTATTGTGGATCTGCCCCAGCTCACGGGCACTGTTGCACCAGAGTACAGATGTTTTGCTGCCATGGCAGAGACCAGGCCAAACGTTCGTGAAGCTCGTTGGCATAACTGGGATCTGTTGCGGGCCACCATGTATTCAGATGGTGACCAGGCTGTGTTGATGCGTGACCTAATTGATATGTCACTCATGGCACAACCAGTCAAGAAGCTTGTGCGCATTCATGAGTCTGGTGACTTCTGGTGCGAGAACTATCTCAAGGCTTGGCTGATGGTTGCAGACCAGCGGCCACAACAAACTTTCTATGCCTATACCAAATCACTAGGCATGTGGTACAACTTGAAAGATCAGATCCCTCCCAACTTCTATCTCACTGCATCGTACGGCGGCACACTTGACTACATGCTGAAGAAGAATACAGATGTGTACCAGCGCATTGCGTACGTTGTGTACAGAGAACAAGAAGCGGCAGAGCTAGGACTTGAGATTGATCATGACGATAGTCATTGCCTAGGTAACAAACCATTTGCACTCCTTGTGCATGGCAGCCAGCGTGCTGGGTCTGATGCATCTAAAGCTCTGTCTCAACGCAAGAAGGAAGGTGGATTTGTTGGATACAACTCCAAAAGAAAATCCGTAGAACCTTGCACTACCAAATAAATCGTGTACTATCTGTCAGTCTTCTTGATTGACAGATGTCTTACATGCTTGCGTGCTGGAGGTGGGGTAAGCCTTACGGGGTGTCTGCCTCCAGTAGTTCTAATAAATTTGAGTTGATTCCGTTAGACTCGGATTCAGCATTATCAAAAGTGTTCAGCCATCCATACAGAGCTGGTGCACAAAACATCTTGAGCTGGATCCGAGACAATGACACAGAAATTAACGGTGAAGAACTCACAATTCAAGATGTCGCCAGGTTCCAGCACTGACACATTTCTTATCTTTGATTGTGAGACGGACGGCCTCTATGATGCAGCGACAACTATCCATTGTCTTGTCATCTACGATGTCGTCCGACAACAAACTTTTAGTTACGGGCCTGATCGCATTGCTGATGCTCTTGCTCACCTGGCAACTGCTGATGTTTTGATTGGTCACAACATTATCTTTTATGACATTCCTGTCATTGAAAAACTCTATTCAAATTACGCATTTAAATCTACAAACTTTTTATTTAAATCCAAGCACATCATCGACACACTCGTATGCACACGATTGATCTGGCCCAAGGAAGTTCTTTATGAACTTGACACAGAACAATATCCGCAGGTTCCAAAGGGGCTGCGTGGATCCGCATCACTTAAGGCATGGGGATGGAGGCTGGCCGATCATAAGATCGACTTCAAAGATTTCTCTGAATACAGTCAAGAGATGCTTAAGTACTGTATGGCACCCCATCACAAGGTTTTGCGTGATGACCTCCGCTGGATTGAATGCGGTTCTATTAATGTTGGTGATACTATTCTTGGTTTCGATGAATACGGACCAAACAGAAAATTCAAAGCTACAAAAGTACTCGTAAAAAACTTTGATGAAGCTGAGCTATTTGAAGTTGTTTTAGAGTCAGGTAAAGTATTTCATGTAACCAAAGAACATAGATGGCTGACTTCATTAGTCCGTACTGACGGCACTGGTTACCTTCAAGGTAATTGGGTAGAAACTCAGAACCTCCGTACAGATAGTTCTTGCGGCTCAAAAGTACCAAGATTTTTTGAGCCTTGGGAAGAAGACCTTTCTAAAGATGCTGGCTGGCTGGCAGGAATGTTTGATGGTGAAGGTACTATCTCAAAGAAACGTGTTGACTTTAGTATTGCTCAAAGACCTGGTATTACATTAAAGAGGCTTGAAGAACTTCTTTGTACTAAATACAATAAAGACTGTGTAAAACATGTCATTAAAAAAAATTCAGATTGTTTGTCTTTACGTTTTACAGGTAATCAATATTCAAAGATTGAGTTTCTTGGCAAGATTAGGCCAGAGAGATTGATAAATAAATTTAGTTTTGATCAAATGGGGCGCATGGAAATTAAATCTTCGTGTTTAGTGGATCGTGTCATATCCGTTAAAAGCATTGGCAAAGGAACAATAGTTAAGTTGACAACTGATTCTTCTACTTTTGTATTAGATGGTTATCCAATGCACAACTGCCAGCAGGACGTGGCAGTCACTAAGAAGCTTTATGAACTTATCCAAAAACAAAACTATCCGCAGTCAGCGCTCAAGCTGGAACACGACCTTGCTTTGGCAATTAACAAACAAATTAGAGCAGGCATTCCTTTTGATGTTGATGCATGCCTTGATCTGGTGGATGATCTCCGAGCAAAAGAGAAACAACTTGAGTTACATCTAAAAGAAATTTTTCCGCCAAATAAGATTGAATCTATTTTTGTACCAAAGGTAAACAACAAGAAACGTGGTTATGTCAAAGGACAACCATTCACTAAAGTTACGTATCAGGAGTTTAATCCTGGGTCTCGCGATCAGATTGTACAGCGTCTCACAGAAAAATATGGATGGCAGCCCGAAGCCACCACTGAGAAAGGTAATCCAATTCTTAATGATGATGTACTTGAAACTTTGCCGTACCCAGAAGCAAAACCATTAGCTGAATATATGTTGATCAAGAAACGTCTTGGTCAGATTGCTGATGGTAATAATGCTTGGCTCAAGTTAGTAACTGAAGACTGCAAGATCCATGGTGATGTAGTCACTAATGGATGTATAACAGGAAGGGCATCTCATCGGACACCAAACATGGCTCAGGTTCCAGCAAGCTATTCACCTTATGGGAAGGAATGTCGCAGCCTTTTCTATGCACCAAACAATTGGGATCTTATTGGTATTGATGCCAAAGCACTAGAGCTACGTTGTCTTGCTGGTTATCTTGCACTATGGGATGACGGTGAGTACGCAAGTATGGTTACTAATCCAGAAGTTGATATCCACATATATAACCAAAAGATGTTTGGTGTAGATACCAGGGATATAGCAAAGCGCCTTCTCTACGGGGTCTTGTATGGTGCTGGTGCACTTAAGGCTGGAACCATTATTGATCCGAATGAAAAAGATGAAACAGTTCTACGGAAACTAGGAAGTACTGCAATCAATTCATTTATGAATGGTGTGCCAGCATTGAAGAAACTTAAACAACAAATTGAAGAGAAGATTGCTACCCGTGGTTATCTCAAGGGACTTGATGGTCGTGTGTTGTATTGCCGTTCTGCATTCAAAGGATTGAACGTATTACTACAGGCAAGTGGCGCAGCAATCATGAAGCAAGTAGTAGTGAATGTACATAACAACATTGAGAATAATCTTGGACTAGAGCATGGCCAGGAGTGGGAACAACTCCTGTTCATACACGATGAGATTGAGGTGGCATGTAGTCCCAGATACACAGAAGACATTAAGACTGAAGCACTGAAAGCTTTTGAGGAAGCTGGAGAATTCTTTAGCTTCCGTTGCCCAATACAAGGAGATGCTAAGGTGGGTCGCACTTGGTACGACGTTCACTAATGCCCCGTCCCAGGTAAGACGTTAAACTGCCTTAACACTTTCTTTTTGATCCAATGAATTTTGCAACAGTTTGTGCACAACTTGCCGAGGATCCTCGGGAGGTTTATACCAGTGCAACTTCAACTGCTATCCGTTGTAACGTGATGTTGCCTCCAGTAGGTAACAAAGCACCTACTCAAATTGAACTGAATGCTTACGGCAAAACTTCCGAGCGACTTGCGCGTCTCCAAAAGAACGCACAGATTTACATTCACGGCGCCAAGCTACGTTTCGATCTTGACGCAAGAGCGTACTCACTACATGGAGGAGTTATTGCACAAGTTAATGATCAGTTCCCCATCCTTAACACAGTCATCCTTAGTGGACGCTGCGTAAAAGATATTGATACTGCCGATCAACGTGCATTTAAAACTACTGCGTCAGGTCTGATGATTTGTAATCAGACATTGGCAGTGAGCACCGGCAGGAATCAATCAGACCTATTCAACTTTTACGCCATCAACTCCCACGAGGACAAGCTGAATCAAGCTCAGCTGCTTGCCGACTTCACACGCAAGGGTGTGGGGCTGACGATCCAGGGGCGGTTAGTTACTGATGCCTGGAAGGACAATGACTCTGGCGAGAAGAAAGCTGTGACCAAGATCCAGCTGGTGGCAATGACTCTTGCACCTAAGCCCCAGAGTGGTGGACAAGAAATCAAACCGCAAACTACGGTTAGCTCATCGGAGAATGTGACTTCCCTTTGGGGTGGTCGCACTGTGGAAGAATCACAAGATGTGTGGAATCAAGCATCTGGAGGTGGACTTCCTGATTTGCCGGGCCAATATGGTACGGCACCTGACCTTGAAAACGATCCATTCTGAACCATGACAATCCAAATGAACATCACAGACTCAGACTTCAGTTTGCTTGATGCAATTGCCTATGAGTATTTTATGGACAATCTAAATGAATGCATTGAAGTAAACAGTGATGATGGCGCTGATGTACTAGCTCAATCTGTTGAACTTCTTGCAGAACTTTCATTCTGTATTGGAGAGATGTTTGTGCAGAAGCGCCTGAGTTACCTTGAGCGTAAACACAAAAAAGAAATGGAGAGCAATGACTAATTTTGAATTGGTAAAACGTGCGTTTGTATTTACTCTCAAAGAAGGTGACTTTAATTGCACCATTGAGAGTGAAGCAGTAACCACTGATGAAGTTATTGCACACCTTGTTCAATTTCTTCGGGGGTGTGGTTACCAAGATGAAAGTATCTATGACGCAATGCGTGAAGCGATTGATGAGCGTGATGCTTTCAACAAATGCTGAAATGGCCTCGCACACTGAAACAGGGGGTAAACTTACCAGGCCCGGAGGCTTTCTTTGCACAGTGAGAAGGGTTGTAAGTCTGCCTGTAAGAAGCAGGTAGACTCCTGATCACTGGCCTCCGGACGGCCTTAAAAGCGTCGATGTCCAAACCCTGAAAAAACCATGACTACAACTCCGGTTGACATGATGTCTGAAGAATGGATAGACAACATCCAGGCTTCTGCTGCTTCTAATTATGGTTCTGTTCCTTCTCTGAAAACTTCTACAAAAATGACTGTGAAGAAAACGTCTGCTCTTGCAACTCGTGGTATCGAGTCTTTCAAACTATTTCAATCTAAAGAGTTTGTATCTGGTTACCAAAATCTGGTGACAATTCAGCCGTTGAATAAGTCTAAGACTCGTGGTTGGTTTGTTCGTAACTCTGACCTGGATACTTGCGCCTGGAGTGCAACTGAAGATCAGTTTGCCAAAGGTTCTGTTATCTGGAACTACAAGCAAACATTTGGTATGGCACCTAACACTTCTGTTGAAGAGGGCCTTAACTTCACTGAGCCTCGTCTCCAGATCCTATTGCGTTCTCCCCTCATGGTTGAGGAAACCACAGGGATGCGTCAAACAATTGGAACCTTTGACGATCCAGATGTCAAAGAATTGTTTGAAGCCGATAAGATTGCATCCGACCTTGCCAACAGCAAGGGCGAGATGTACAAGCGTAAGTACAGTGTACGTACAAAGTATCTGGTGTATATCCTGACCCAGGGCAACAAGCGTGCTCACAAGATTCCTATGGTGCTTACCCTCAAGGGTCTGAACGGCACTGACGTCAGCGACAAAGTCAAGCTGTACGAAAAGGAAATGTCCAAGTGCCTGAGCAAAGCACTGGATGCTGAAGTACCACTGAGCTTTAATGAAAAGTTCTATGCCACTACCGTATTTGCTCCGGTACTTGCCAATGAGATGCGCGGCGCCAACAACGTTGAGATCTGCGCAATTGAATCTTTTGACATCCCTGATTACAGCAACCAAGAAGCCGCTGTCGAATCACTGAATCGCTTGTCGATTCCTGATGAAGATCGTGAATCTACTTGGAAGTTCCAGGAGTTGTTCCAGGATTACATCAATCAGCATTCCCGGCAGGATGCTGAGAAGCTTGGTGGTGCCTATGGTATCAAAGCTGGTGTTGAGATTCTGCCTGTATCTCGTACCACGGATGCAGTTGATGTGAAAGCATTAGCTGGTAGCTATGATGTCACGGGTGAGGATGCTAGTCTGTCGTGACTTTCTTTGGGATGCTATTGAAATGACTTGAGTAATTCTCATTCATTAATTCCATAGCATCCCTGACTAATCCTTTAATTGCCATTTGCCGTGTTGTTGCAATCTTTGTCAGCAGCACGGCAATTTCTTTTAGCTCACTAAGTGATGTACATTCATTAATTGTTCTGAACATCTTTTCTTGCCAGAACAAATCTTCTGGGGACGATTCGAAATGTAACATGCTATTAATTTGGTTTTGTTTATTCTACTCACATAGTTAAATCCTGTTTTGAATTAAAAGTTGTATTTAGAAACACATTCATGAAACCCGAACACAAAGCAATGTTTAAGTATGGAGGATCCTTTGGCCTGGTTGGTGCAGGGCTGCTTGCTGTTGTGGGCACTCCTGTGGCATGGGCTGCGCTGGCTTATGGAACCTACAAGGTATCCAAGGCGGCGTACCAAAACGCCAAGCTCAGTGCTATGCTCCAGGAAGACGACGGCAATTGGCGCGTCTAATCAATCTCAACCTAATCTCAACCTATGTCTACCCAAGTACAAGAAGAACTTAACGCAGCGCAAGCGTGCATTTACACACGTACCAACATTGCGCGTGCGTACCAGGGCTTTGATGACACCGAAGTTGCTGGCATTTATTTGCGAGGTGATCATTGTGTCGTGGTGCATCGCGATGGTGCTGAGCAGACTTTTGATCGGTCATTGATTAAGGCTGCACATCAGTCCTATACTCATCGACTGAAAGACTTCTTTTCTTACCTTGGCCCCAATTATCGTGGCCCTAGTGTATGGCATAACAATGCTTACATTATGTTTAAGGGCTGGCACTACACACACGCACTCGGACACTTAACCTCCAATGCAAAACTACAACAGCACTGGGCCGACAAATTTATACACCTATCAGATCCCACCAAAGTCACAACCCTTCTCCAGTCCGATCAAACGGACCTGGGGCATCTGGTTGCGCCGGACGGGTTGCGGCTTTCAAATCGGCCGATTGATATGGACGCTGAGCTGGTGGAAAACGAAAGCTCCGTTCAGGCATCTGAACCTTGGTGTTCATGCGGGTCCTTTCAGCGTCAACTCAACAATGTGGATTTGTTCCGACAAGAGATTGAAGGATTCAAACCATGGTGCATCCACTTGACTTGGTTTCATAAGTACCGTAATCTGCTGTGCAAACGCACAGAAGCACGTAACGCATCAGCCAGTGGGACACCAGATAAGTGTGTGGCCTGGTGGTATGCACCACCCGCAGATGCCACCAGTGATGGACGCTTTGTGCTTTTGTATACCAGGTCTGGTGCACAGGCTCCACTGACGCACTGGCGTACCTACAAACCAAAAGAGGTTTTTACTCAGCATCAGGCGTGGGATCTTTTCTTTAATATGATGGATGCAGGTTACGTACCATTCCCTGGTGTTGCTTTGCCTCAACTTCAATCTGCAATTAAGAAATGAAATCAACTAAAATCACCTCCTACAAACTTGATGCAGCTTTTGCAAAGCTCCTTGAATTTGATGTCACAGCAAAACCTGATGACTTTATTGAGGTAGCCATATGGCACAACGGTGAGGGCTTTGATGTCAACCTCAACAGCAATGGCGAACAACGCTTTTGCCTAACATGGGGTCAATACAAAGCTCTTAAGAAACTTATTAAAGAACTAGACGGATGACTGACAACATCCTTTGGATCAGCAAACTAAAAATTGAATGTCTTGAAGAACAAGAGGATAGTAGCTTGACTATCCAAATTGAATGGGATGAAACAGACCCAGATCTTAAATACTGGGTATCATTAGGGGAGGAAGGGCAAAAAACCTTCATCCTTGACGCACTAACCAACGCAATTGCTCGCTATGACCGCTGAACTTTACGGCATTGATGAAGATCGTTACATTGAAATCTTTAAAGAAAAATCTAGATTGTTGTATCGCACCATGCGTGCAATGATTGAGGTGGCCATTAAAGAACAAGTAGATCTTAACGGGTGGCCACATGAAACTATCTGGCGCGTGTATGAAAGCATTTCATATGATGCAAACGAAGAAGCCAGGCAAATTACAAAGAAGGAATTCCCAAACAAGCTTCCTGACTATGACATTGGTCCTACCAGGAGTGAGCTAATGGATGAAATCCAAAACATCAAAAAGATGTTGGACAAGCCTGAGTAATCAATCGTCCTGGTCATGACGTTAAACTGACCAACTCATCAGTCCAACTTACAACTTCAGTTCAATGTTTGAAGCAATTTTTTCTGTTGTTCTTCCAATTGTCAAAGACTTTCTTATGACAGCAGCTGCAGCGCTGCTGGCGTATGGACTTAACAAACTTCAGTCTTACTTCCAAACCATCTGAGCCATGACTCAAATTACTCAAACTAAAATCAAAGATCTAAATGTCCTACAGCTTTACGAACACTATGGTGCCCTGGAACGTAGTCTTCCTTTACTTACTCCTGAGTCCCAAGAGCTGGCAAAAGCTGAGCTTGAGACCTGTTCCAGGCTTCGATCTGAAAAGATTGATCGCATCTATTACGCAATGGCAGCCCATGAGGATGCACTGGAACGCATTAAGAAAGAAGGTGAGCTGATTGCGCAAGCTAAACGTCATCACGAGTCTCAACTCAATTCTCTTAAGGGGCTGTTAAATTGGTTGCGTCGAGCCTTGCCACTAGACTCGAACAAAATCACAGGTCGCAATTACCAGTTTGTCCTTGTCAAAAAGAAATCACTCACCGTTGAAATCAAGTCTGACCCAGAAGACTGGGACACTGACCAAAGACAATCTTATTGCGTTGAAGAAGAAGTCACCACAACCAAACGAGTTGTGTTACGTTCATTATCAGGAGACCTCCTCGAAGAGAGGGTCGAACCTACAACCAAAACTAAAATTGTTCCCAACCTCGATGCCATACGCAGCGCCCATCAAGCAGGTGAAGGGCTCCCAGCTGGAGTCAAAGTCTTACAAGAGTACAGCATCCGATCTAAACGGATCTACGGAAACGACTCCTCAATGGAACTGGAAGCATCCCAGTATCCAGGACAGCTTCTACCTGAAGATTGAAGCGCCACATAATGTTGATGACGCACGAATCAAAATGGACTGCCATCAACATGCAGTGACCGACTTTAATCTTCAGCTGGAGATGAATGACCTTGAGTATGAAATGCTCAAGGATAATGGTGAGGTGCTGCCGTACAACACAGCAAAGGCTGATGACCTGGAGCAAAAGAAACTTAAACTGTTTTTTGGTAAGCGGTTCCATCAGAATGCAGCTAATGCTTATTGGTATTGGCTGGTAAAGACTCAAAATAAATACGATTACAATTAAATAACTACTGAGGGGTTTCCATGGCTGATGAGAATCTGGTCAAACTATTGGCTGGGTTTACCAGTGATGGGACCCCTCTTCAAGCATTGATTGGTAATCGTCAAGAGTGGGGCGTTACCATTTTGACTGCTGCAATGTTGGCTAATGAAAACCTTGCTAGCCAAATGACAGCAGAAGAAATGGTAGATGGTGCTATCAATTATTACAATGTGATTCAAGAACGTCTTGGTTATTACCAGAAATGTCAAGCACATTCGCTTGAACGTTTGCTGAATAATTGATTTTTTTGCTAGTGTATTGAGGTCCTTAAACCCAACCAATGGAAACCATTGCTGTTCCTAGGTTAACCGTATCTTTTGCGGTTGATCTAGAAGTAGAGTACAACGCCTTTGAAGGTAAGACACCACAGGATGTGGCTATTGCACTTCAAGATGAACTGGATGATTTGTTATTTGAAACCAGTCCAACTGTTAAAGGTGTGTTCACTTCTATTACGGCAATTGATTCCAATGGATGACCTAGCAAAAAAACTTAATACTGCCGGTGCTTTTGATTCGCCTTGGCTCCAGGAGCAGCTCCGTAACTGGAACGTGGTTGACGAACAAAAGAAAGCAGACTTTATGGAGCGTCTGTACGAAGTGTACAAACCAACCAACAACTGCTACACAGGTCTGTGGGAACGCTTCTGTCTGACAGAGGCTGGTTCTACAATGCGCGAACGGTACTTTGAGATGCTTGCAGCCGTCAAGGAGTATGAGGAGTTGGTAACAAAACAAAAAGAACGTGAAGCTACCGCTTAGTTTCCGTTTAACAGACTATACTCTAAGGACGTGCCACCCTTGTGGTGCGTCTTTTTTTCTTATGGAAAACGACACTACTCAACCAATGGACAACATTAAAGAATGGCAAAAATGGTATCGAGAAAATCGTGTTGATGTAATTAATGAACCTGGTGAAACAAAAACCTCTCGTGAGTCTTTGCATGACACCAGTAATGCAGTAGATACAATGCCTGACTGGCGTGGTTACTACAAAGAACTCATTAAGAATCCAGCAGAAACTTCTGTGTTTAAAGAAAAAGCCACTGTTTATTTCTCTGACACGCTTGCTGAGTTTGCAAATGAATTAACAGCTGCTGAAATCTTTGATTGTTTTCTTGCTGCTGCACGTGAACAACTAAACCACATTGAAAAAGAACGTGCAAATGCATTAGAACTTGTAAGACTTATTGAAGGAAAAAATAATGAGAACTAAAGAATATTATCCAGAATGGATTTGTGATCAGTGTGGTGTAACGTATGGAATCTGGTATAAAGGCCAAGCATATATTGGTCCTCCTGCATGGAGGGCCACGTATCATATGGGTAAGTGCCAGGTGTGTGAAACGGAGAATACGCCTGTAACCGAGCCACGGGATTATGGTGGGTTAAGTCATAAAGAAATGCGTGAGATTCATGCACAAAAAAAGAAAAACAAACGTACTGAATAGTTAGTAAACTAGAATTACTGAAGCAACGCAATTAGTATGAACATTCGATACGTAAACGATTACGGTGATGGTACGTCGGGATATTTAAATTATGGATCAGGTATTGTTGTAACAACTACCAGTGGTCAACCCATTGAAGTAACCACTGGATCTAGTGGTGTTCTTTCGGTACAGGGTGGTGGAACAGGTAGTGATGCATTTGGGCGTTTACGTATTTCAGCACCTTTAACACTATTTGATTCCAGTCATCGGTATCGTGACAATAGTCTGTGGACTACATCCAGTGGAACTGGTGGCACTACATCATTTGATAGTAATGCGGGTCTTGTTTCATTAAATACAACTACTACGTCAGGATCTGAAATCATTCGAGAAACAACAAAAGTATTTTCCTATCAACCGGGAAAATCTTTATTAACAATGTCTACGTTTGTCATGAACTCTGCTAAGGCAGGACTACGACAACGCGTAGGTTATTTTGGCGCTAATAATGGTATTTACTTAGAGCAAAGTGGTACGTCATCTCCATCTTTTGTTGAACGCAGCTATGTAACAGGTGCATTAACTGAAACGCGTGTTGCCCAAAGTAGCTGGAATATTGATCCACTGAATGGTACTGGACCTTCTGGATTAACACTTGACTTAACTAAAGCTCAGATCTTGTGGATGGATGTTGAGTGGTTAGGGCTTGGTACTGTAAGGATTGGTTTTGTAATCAACGGTAAACTTATTCATTGCCATTCGTTTCATCATTCAAATTTAATTGCATCAACTTATATCACTACAGCATCTTTACCTTTGCGATATGAAATTACCAATACAGCTACTACAGCATCTTCTAGTACGTTGAAACAAGTTTGTTCAACCGTTATATCAGAAGGTGGTTATGAACTACGTGGACAACAAAAATCTATTGGTACTACAATCACATCTCCATATAGCCTTGCAACTGCTGGTACTTTTTATCCTGTAATTTCAATTCGATTAAAATCAACAGCATTAGATGCAATTGTCATCCTTACTGCATTGTCTATTATGGCTGCAGGCGGCACAGCTAATTACTGCTGGCGTGTATTAGCAAGTGCAACAACCTCTGGTGGTAGCTGGGTAAGTGCTGGTACCGATTCAGCTGTTGAATATAATTTAACAGGCACTTCAAGTAGTGGTGGACAAGTGATGGCACAAGGTTATTTCAGTGCATCAAACCAAGGGACATCAACAATTGATGTGTTAAAAGAAGCTTTGTTTAAATTCCAGTTAGAACGTGATGGTCTTGTTGGAACACCTTATGAAATCAGTTTGTTGATCAGTGCCAGTGCAAATACATCAACTGTACATGCTGCATTAGATTGGGAAGAAATCTCGAGGTAAACCGTTAAGGTGTTAACGGCTGATAAACTGGTAGTACTGATAAAAACTTATGTATACCCCCGGTCCTCAACAGTACCAGCCTGCTGAAACCCCCCAGCTTCAAGCTGTTCCTCAGCCCCAGGAAAAACCTAAGGCTCCTGCTAAAGCAAAGGCTCCGGGTGGTGATGTAGGTGCATTTATCCAACAATGCATTTCACTGTGTGCATACATTAAAGAACTGGAGACTCAATCACATTTAATCCACCTCAACTATGAGGGATCAAACTTTTTAGGGGTCCACGCATTTCTTAAAGATCAATATGAGGCGCACCTAGAACAATTTGACACACTGGCTGAGTTTGTTCGCTCCATGGACTATCTCATGCCTATGTGCGGTTGTGGCCTCAAAGATGCAGCTCCTCCAGTGCAGGCAGTTACTTCTTACAAAGGTACTGACATGCTTGGAGTGTACTACAAAAATCTTGAAGAGCTGGGGATGAAAGCCAAGAAACTTGAACCTATTGCACAAAAAGTCGGTGCTATTGATATTGCTAATTATCTTGCTGACCTTACTAGTCAAGCTTTTAAAGCAGCTTGGTTTGTTAAAGCAACACTGAGGAATGGGTAATGGATATTTTCCAAAATCTTTTAAACAAAGTAAAAGGTGCATATAAAGAAGCAGATAAAGCTGCGGGTGGTTGGTTGCCAGGGGGTGGTACTGCTGCTCCTCCTGTACGTGCTATGCAAACCGTAGCTCCTATTGCCGGACGCTTAGCAGGTGCAATTAGAGATCAAGCCGTAATTCCCGTGCTTGATAAAGGCATTGAAACTGGTATATTGCCTACCAAGGAGGCGATGTTCGCTCGTTATTTAACTGGAACAAGCAAGCCGCTAACAGTGTATCCTAAGCCTTTATTGGATGAAATTTCAGGGGCTTACGACCAGGCTGCAATAGAAACAACAAGCGATGATGTTGATAAAATTTTTAAACAAAGCCCATTGTATCGTCAATATGAAACTACGCAAAATGAATTAAACAATTTACAGACAAGGCTACGTGACCAGGCTGAAATGTTTGGTATAGAGTCTTCTGCGCAAGACCGGCAAAAATTAAAAAAATATGAACAAAAAACAAATGAATTACGTAAATCTTTGAATCTTCCTGATTACTATTTACCACATGACCGCGTTCCTGAAACTGCATTAAACAATCAAGAAAGGCTAAGCATAATTCAAAAAAATAATCTTGTTCAGCCAGGTAATGTAACTTTTGGATTGCAAACTGCTTATGGTTTAATGCCAAGAGAAGTGGCATTGTCTCTTGGTAGATTTAACATAAAAGATAATAAAATTACTGATAGATATAAATTTGAT
>Ga0213922_1000574_pt1 | contig 16527 bp, 21 predicted proteins | sample McNCre2917MG_FD_165060 | JGI IMG/M metagenome (GOLD analysis project Ga0213922, IMG submission 165060) | Freshwater microbial communities from McNutts Creek, Athens, Georgia, United States - 29-17 MG | ecosystem: Environmental > Aquatic > Freshwater > Creek | place: USA: Georgia | collected... | reverse complement strand
AAAATTTTTTTTCATTCTAATACAATCTTATAAAAATTACCTGCAGAAGAATACAATTTGATTCATATTAACGCATCTTGATACTGCGGTATAAATCATCTATAGTATGTGTAGATATTATCCTTTAGATGGATTCTTTATCCTAAAGAATAATATTATATACTAGAAATGAGTTATTTACCAAAAAGCAAATCAGATAAATGGGCTACACCCCCCGACTTCTATAACAAATTAAATGAAGAGTTCCATTTTAACTATGACCCTTGTCCAATTGATTGGGAAGAAGGAGATACGGACGGTCTTACAAGCGAATGGGGTTCATCAACTTTTTGTAATCCACCTTATAGTAAAGTTGCATTATGGATAAAGAAAGCACACGAAGAATCACAGAAAGGAAAAATAGTTGTAATGTTAATTAATGCAATTACTGATACAAAAGCATTTCATGAATATATCTATAACAAACACGAAATACGATTTATTAAAGGTCGTTTATGTTTTATTGGAATTGATGGAACTAAAAAAAATCCAAATGTAAAAGCATCAATGATTGTAATATTTAAGAAATTATAATCGCATGATATTACCCTAAAGGTAAGGATTATATAAATCCCTTACCATAGTAACTGACGAGCCAATCGCTCACGCAGTGTATTCCCATTATGACGATCATGATATAATTTGCGTCGTTCTTCTGCTAGTGCCTTATCTTCTTTTAGATATTTGGTATAATCTTTATACCGTACATCACCCACTGATGCAATTTTTTTATCTCCTTTAAAAACATCAATCTTCTTATTCTTATTATGTGATGGTTTTACAGTCAATCCCATACGCGATGCTTGGCGCTGTGTATAAGGTTCAATGATATACATAAGTACTACTACTTACTGTGTAACAAAAGTATTTGGATTCAATATACCCCAATCTTCTAATTTATTTTTTGCTTGAATACCTAATCTACCTAATGTTGCAGCCCATGGATTCTCATTATAAAATTTATTGGTATTGGCTATAAATCGTTTATCGGATTCGCGTATCATTTGTTTTGCTTCTTGTCCTGATATTTTTCCTGTATCACGAGCCGTAGCGATTCTACTATAATCAAAATCGTGAGCAAGTGCTGCTTTATCAACATTATCCGTAGGTGGGTGAGAAATCAAATATTCAGGGTCTAGCCGATTAAATGCACCTACATAATGTGTCCCAGTGAGTAATGTCATACCACGGTCTTTAACTGTATTATAAATATCACTTACTTTCTCTTTTACTTTCCCATAGATATTTCCCGCCTTTTCAGCAATCCAATCAAACAGTCCCATATATTAAAGGCTCATTTAAAAAATCCTTTTGGTTTTCCTTCGCTAAGAAATACAGCAATTCGCTGCTTTCGTGCTTGTTCATGAGAGATTGGCTTCTTCTCTAATGCTTTACCCTTCATATCTACTACTTTGTAACCACCTTTTACTTTCTTAATTTCATACGGCATTGTTCTATAATGTGTTATGAAATTATTTTAACCGCTTTAACGAATCACCGCCGACTCACCAGACATTGGCGAAGCCGTAAGAATCGCATCATAGAAGATGAGAATGTAGGTTTGTCCTGCGGTTGAAAGAGTACGCTCCAAATGGAACTGAAGTTGCGAACAAGCCGTACCCGTCATCGTGAGACCACCCTCATTGAACTTATTAAATGACAGACCACCGTAGAAGTAACGATTCGCATAGCCTGAATACATATCAGCCACACCAGATGTGGAAGTACGAGAGGCTAGATTGCCAAGAGCACGGTTCAACTCCGCATAGTATGTCGCAATGTCCGCAACCTGAAAGTTATTCTGAAGCTTACCATCAGCATACACACGAAGAGCAATAGGACTATCAGCGATAGAATATTTAATCGCAGTAATCACAGGGGTTGGCTTATTCGTAAATAGAACTGCCTTTACCGAAGCAAGACCCACGCCATAAACGACATCAAGAACAGCTGATGCACCAACATTCATGACAAGAGCCGAAACAAATGGCATCTGGAAGAGCTGACCCGATTGAGCGAGTTCGCCGCGGAGAGCGTTCATGTACTCAGACGACACCTGAACAGCCTCATACGAGAGAGAGGCCTCCGAAATCGTGAGAGTGGGAGCACAATCGGTAGCTGCAAAGGTAACCGCATCAGAAGCCAAATCAGCGACGATCTGAATGCCACCCTGTAGTAGACCAAGAGGGAAGTCCTTGTTGTCCTGGGCATTAAAGACACCAGCAAACAAAGGAATGGTTACATAAGCGGAACGAACCGCACCCGATGCAGTAGTAGAGGCAACCTTCCATGTATCCGCCGAGTAAGCCGAAGCAGAGCATTGGCCACCCTCCAACAGCTGCATGTCCTGAAGGCCATAGTTGCCAGATGTGTGAAGAAGAAGAGCCTCATGGAAAACATTGTAGTTGTTAATCTGCTCCAACACATTTGAACCAGCCGAAATCGTCAAACGGCTAATAGCCTGAGCCCATGAACCAACATTGTTTGCTCCAGCTGTCACAGCAAGACCAGCAGCACATGTTGCTGAACCCGTACGAATCCATTGGTCAGCTGCACCAGCCGTAGCCGTAGTAGTTGCCGTAATCTTAAAACGAAGATAGACCGAACCATTCTTAATAAATGTGTTCGGGGTGTTACCAAGGTTAATCAAAACTTGACCACCCTGACCCTGCGACGAAGACTGAGAAACGATATTGACTAGCGAGCACTGCGAAGGCTGAGCACGACGCGACGAAGACGAAACGACGGCTGAAGCGATGTCGCTCATTTGAGCCGAGATTGAGTATTGAGGATCAACAGCGGAAGCACCTGACATTCTTTTTGTTCTATACTCCCCCGAGATAATAATTTTACAAAAAAATTACTTATTCGGATAAAATATGACCATATCGTTTCGGTATTTGAAGAAGTCACGAGGGGCACAATTTCCCCATGCACGCAAAACCAAATCTACAATAGATTGTTTCATATCAAGAATCTCAATCGTAAAATAATTCAATTTCTTTTGAACATCAATCAGAGCAATTAAATTATCACTGGTGATAGCCAGGCCAAAATATTCATCTTGCGCGTACCGGATACTTCTTTGTCCATCTTCAATCAAAATGTTATTGGTGGATAATTCATGAAACAATTTAGCAACAACTTCGCTACTTAACATTACAATCTATTATATAACAATAATAAATAATAAATAATAAAAATACGAATATTTTTATTTCCGACTAAAAGCCTTATCCACTACATTTCCTACCGTAGAACCTACTTGCCCAACATAATCTACTCCTTTCTTTGCCATATCTATTCCTGCTGAAACTTGATTCGCCAAACCGGAAATGGGAGCACCAATCACGGGTATGTATTTGGCAACTGAACCAATGCCTTCTACAACTGGTTTAATCTTGTCTGCAACCCAATTAACGCCAGACTTTACACCGTTATAGATATTTCCTGCCACATTCTTGATGCCGCTCCATACACCACCAACGGCGTTACCGAGCCAATCAAAGAAGCCCATATTTTTATTCTACTATTACTTTTAAAAAAAAATAACTGTAAATTTACTGACTGCCCCCATCAGTCAATGGTGTAAGAGTAATATTAGCAATACAATAATCAGTTATACCAATACCATCACCATCTACTGCTACCATTTGAACTTCAATTTGTCCTTGAATATCAGCGTCCCATTCAATACTACCATTTAGACCTCCAATCTGATGGGTAGCAGTAGTCGTAAAACATGGATAGGTAGACGATGATAATGCAGATGTAAGAACGCCCGTACTACTATATTGAGAGCCAGATGGATATTTCAGTCGCATCTGCGGACTACGCAATTGAATGAGTGTATCCGTAGAATTATTATTTCTATACCAAAGAGCGTTCAGCGAGCAATGGTATTTACCAAATGCCTGAACCTGAATAATGTTATTAGCGCTTCCGATCATCACCAATTGCATAGAATGCGACTTCGTTGATACCTGAACAGATTGAGCCTTGCGTTGATCCATATTCTATATAGTGATTGGATTATTTTTTGTAAATTAATTTCTCTTAACTGATTAGAATAGCGATGAGTAAATTGAGAACCATTCATAATCCTTTATCAGATGATATTGCTCCATTGGATTCACAAGTCATTATTAGTGAAGACCCGTTACCAAAAGTAGGTAGTCATTCATGGTTAATTTGCGGCAAACCTGGAACGGGAAAGAGCACTTTGTTGTTAGGTGCTTTAACATCTAAAAAGAGTAACTGGTATGCAAAGAAGTCATTTGATAATTTGTTTCTATGTTCTCCTAGTGCAAGGCGTGATCCTAAATTTGATAATATGGTTGCTGAGCTTAGCTCCGAGGGGCATTATTGGGATACATTCAATGAACGAATCCTAAATGATATTCTTGATGAAGTAGATGAATTTAATGACCAGTATAGATGTGATGTAGATGAGTGGAATCGTCACAAAGAAATGGGAGAAGAGCCATATTATACAAGAGAAATTGGAAAACGCCGTGATGGTAAGCCAATTATTAAAAAAATATTTGTAGAACGAGAATTACCACGCCATTGTTTGATTCTAGATGATGTCGTTAATCTTCTTCCTAAATCAACTCAGACATCAAAGATTAATGATTTATATTGTAACCATCGTCATAAGAAGTTATGCATTATCACGGTGTCACAAGTTTATAATAAGCTCAATCCTATTATTCGTCGTGGTTCTAATATGATGTCCGTCTTTCATACCGACAATAAGAAAGAATATGAAGCCATTGAAAATGATTTAGCAGTAGATAATGATATGTTTAAAAAAGTATATGATTTTGCAACAGATAAAATGAACTCGTTTCTGCATGTCCAATTATGCGGAGCTAGACCATTATACTTTAAGAAGTTTGATAGGATTGTAAGCGATGATATACCACATTAATGTGGAGGCATTCTGCCCCCACACCCCCCTCTAGATACATCGGTACAGGGGTCAAGGGGAGGGCAAATGCGGAAAGGGAATCGGAACGAGTCCCGACCCTTTGGGAGCATTTTCCGTCTCCTTATTTTTTGTTCGTGTTAGGCATAGCCTAACCCTAAGAAAAATGACTATGTCATTTTTTGTTCTTTGACCCCAGCGGTCGTCCGCGGCCACGCTTAATATGAATAATATCGCCAACCGTTTCGGTTATAACCTTATATACCTTATCCTTATCACCTTTCATAAATGCAGCCTCTGCACATAGTTCCGTAGATTCTACCTTAGTTTTATGAATATCTCTAAGGTTTTGTAGTGGAATAACACCAATATGAACATCTTGACTGCTAGAAACAAGGTTATAGGGTTGATTAGATGCGGTCGCCATTTTCTAGAATAAAGACATATTTTTTTATTCTGAAATTAATTCCGGAAGGTATAGTAGAATATGTCAGCACAAGCAAACGATTCAGAAATAAAAACTGAGTCTGTCCCACAAACAACAGTAGAAAATGTTAAAACGGAGCGTGATTCTGCGGTTAAACTTCCTCCAAATGCTAAGGTAATTCTACCTGCAGAGAAGGTTACACCTGCTGTAAAAAAGGAGCGATCAGAAGCCCAGAAAGAAGCATTTAAGAAGATGAGAGCTGCACGAGATGAAGCAAATAAAAGACGGCAATTTTCACGAAAGGAGGCATTAGAGAAGATTGACGAAATGAAGGAAGAAGAACGTAAGCAAGAAGAGGAAGCCATGCAGCGTAAGGCAAAAGAATTAGCAGAAGCAACAGGAGCAGCAGTAGTTGTTCAAAAGAAACGCGGTAGAAAACCAGGCGAGAAAATTCCTTATGGGGGGAAACAAAATCCCAATTTAAATATTGATGCACCGTCACCGCCTATGAGTGCTGTCTATAATCAGCCAATTGAAAAACAACCACATTATAAAGCTCCATCTGGGAACGAACATTCGGTAAAAGCTCCTAATCCTATAACAAATCCTGTACGTGTACCTGCTGCTCCTCCTAAACCAGTGGTCGTAGCCCCTTCGGGGCTCTTGCCCCACTCCAATGGAGCGGTGGTCTATGAAAATCCATATTTAGAAATGATTAGGAGGAAGAGGCGCTAATTACTTATTAATCTGCTGTATTAGATAATTAATAACATCGGCCTTTTTACCAACAACTGTTCTAGGTAATGGAATACTACGAGCAGAAGCAATATCAGTAAGAAAAACTCTTGTATCATTTCTATCTTTACGCTTATAGGGCAATTCATTAAGTGATTGCTGTGAAATTTTGTATCCTAGTACTCTATCATGCATCTCTACTGGTGGAGCTACTTCTTCTGGTGAAAGCATAGATGAACTAGATGAACTAGATGAACTTGCTGCACTTGCTGCTACTTCTGGTGCTTCCATTGATAATAATGGTTGAAATGGTTTTGATGGAGTAAGAGATAAAGGAACAGCCATTGGCTTTGCTTCTTGTTTATCAAGATTATGAATAGGAGCATTTACTGATTGTTGAGCAACTCCTACAATAAGGGGTTCAACGGAAAGGGAGTCGGAATGAGTCCCGACCCTTTGGGAGCCCGAACTTTTTAGAGAAGGTCTTGCTACATTCTGACCAGCCAATTCATTTGCTTGTCGCAATTGAGCTTGTTGTACCTCACTAGCAATATGTAACGGTTGATTAAAAGGCGACATCATGCCTGCATAGTAACCAGGAACATTACCCATCATTGGAACAGCAGCAGCTCTACCACCATATACAGCCTGATGATAAGCCGATCCAACCTGAGGTTGAATAATTTGCGGGGCACTCATTATAGCAGGTGCAGCCTTTGCTTTAGGATTACGCTTACCTTTTTGAATATTAACAACAACCGTTTGATTGACATTAACATTCTTTTTCTTCGTCTTCTTTTGCTTAATCATGTTCTATTCATATCAAATAAAATAATGTGGGGACATTCTGTCCCCACACCCCTCACCCAATATAATCGGACAGGGGGTAAAGAATCCGAAGGATTCGGACTCTTTAGAGTAAGGGGGAGAGAAAATGTTGAAAACATTTTCTTGTCCCCCTATAGAACAACATGCTCCCCGCCACAATAACTACAAAAGCTCGCCCGATGAGTATGCGTCTTCCTCTTGAAACGTATGAAACTTGGTCAGCTAAATCTGGTATTCCTCCATCATTTGTTCCTCATGAAGTTAAGGAACATGCACCTCTTCCTGCGCCAAAGATTACGACTGCAATGCCTCCAAAAGCAGGTAATCCATTTATTGTTCGGGACTTTGTTCAGCAGTAAAAGGTTTGATGGAATCCTTCCCGGATAGATTAGAACCCTCCCTAAGGGTGAGCCTCGGGTGAGGCCTTACAAGAGGTATGATCCTGGCATGCCAATGTAATTAATTGATTGGGTGTTAATACATGTCTTCCTTTTGGTAATATGATTATTTTTGGTTTTGGTTCATTTGATAATGTTTCTTTTGAATGTGTGGAATATGGTCTAAAGAACAATGAACGAACAAACGCCAACATACTCTATTTATTAATAATGAAATAAACTTGAAAGAACATATAGTATGTAGATATACATTACAATAAATGGAAATACCTCTGATGCTTCCATTTATAATAGCCTAATAAAAATAGTTGAATTGACTTACACATTAGAAAATAAATCCTAATACTGCAATCGCGTGAGGGGAACAACCAAGTAAGATGAACATTTGCTGATAGAACCAGGATTTAATAGTATCCTTTACTCTTTCGGCCAACCAGCCAATACACGTAAAAAAGCCCGAAGACACGATTTAACCAGATTTGGTTTTTTCAATTTGTTCGCTAGTAACAATCTATCAAAATCAGATTTCTTTGCTTGGTGATCCGGTAGGGAACGAACTGAATTTTCAGCCTTGGTATCTTCAATGAAATCATCATGAGCGTCCAAATATCCCACCACGCATACAACATGATAGGCTTTTAAATCCTCTTTCATGAGCATCTGACGGTGCAACTTATTATGAATATCCACAAGGCAATAATCAAATACATGTTCACGTAACGGAATGTTAAGATAGGAATCTCTCCAAACCAAAACCTTACCGTAGCCTTGCAAATCAATCATTTCTTCTGGTTTCAAATCGCGGCTGCATACCAAGATGAATGGTTTTCCATCATCTGCGCGAGGTTCTTCCTCCTTTACCTCTTGTTTTGCCTCCTCCTTTTCCTCTACAATTCTTACTACGCCATTTAATACTTTCTCAACCCGTTTAATTACAGGCGGAAGATTATCAACTAACGACATTTATAATACTAGGATATATTATTTTTTTTGAATTAGAGCAACAAGTTTATTAAATCGCTCTTCTGTCAAAGCTTTATAATCTTCTAGGTCTTTTTGTGCTTGTGCAAGTTGCTTAGCCTGTTCCTCAATAATATTTCTATTATCCTGCGGAGTCGGGACGGCTTGGACTTCTGGTGCTAATACAGCAGGTTCTACCTTCACTTCATAATAAAGATGTGGGGGTAGTGGTTTCAGTTCTTCCATTTCTTATCAGTGAGAAATTAATGAATCATATAAATCGTCAATGAACTATGTTCGTACCCAGCAAAATAGCCATAGCATGTTCCTGCTCCACTCGCCATATAGAAATAGATAATATCTCCAGCCTCGCAGTTTAACATAGTAGAATATTGACGAATGGTATCCGCACCGATACCCGCTCCTTCAATACAACAGTACGAGTTTGATTTAATGACTCCGCCTGAGTTGGCGTGTCGCAACATCATACGATTACCAGCTACAAAACTATTCCAATAGAATGTAGCATTGATTTGATACTTGCCAATCTGCGGGGCATAGAATACACCAATAGAGGCCAACCATCCATTTCCAGCGACATTTGACATACCCACACTTTCGCCCACCGCTAAACAGTTTGCACCCCAAAGAGTACCAACACCAATACCAATTGAACCCGCTCCATAGCCATATAGACGGCAATAGGGTTGCTGGGGAACACGAATAGCACCTGCGTTATTAACAATCATCGCATCAGGCATACTTACACCCGCACCTTGTGAGCCATTCGCATATTTAATTTGAAATAGACTACCCGATTTGTAAATACAAAATCCTGTTCCAGTATAACTCATACGAAAAGTACCATCATAATAAATATCATATCCTTGAAAGATGTTGTCGTGCGTATAGTTCAATTGATGAAAGAGCGGATAGACATCACTTGATGTATAATAGGCTACATGCCCTCCTGATGCTGATGATGCCGTTCCTGACACTTGAAACTTAGTCCAAGCAGTGGTAGAATTACCTCCAACAGAGAATACACCATTTGATTGAACGGGTGTCGCACCTGTCCCGAATCCCATGTCACGCCCCATATAAAAGCGACCACCCGCATAATACATAAATGAGGCAACCGTGTTTCCTGCATCATGGACGGCAAACTCAGTATTATCCAGACATTCCATGAGAAACCCTGCCGTGTTTCCCCACCAGCCACTATTTCCAGCTCCATAGTTCTTATTGGTTGCTCCAATTGTCATAGAACCTGAAGCCATATAGCCTTGTGTATTTGCATAATTTGTTCCACCGCACATGATTCCTGAACCTTGTACTTGAAAAGTTCCAACAGGAGAAGGAGTACCTACACCCATTTCACCCGTTGATAATTGATATAATGAACTATTTGCAAAGTTATTCGCCGATGATGCATAGGGAACAGAATTAGCTGATACGCCACCTGTGAAAACCGATGTGGGATTCGCATATTTAATCAGTTGATTGGAAGAGTTTAATCCGATCGTGGTTGCAGGTGTTCCTGTTGCGATTCCTGTTGCGGTTATAACACCCGAAACCGATGCTGTTCCTGTTATTGTAGTCGCTCCTGTGATCGTTGTCGCTCCTGTGATATTTGTTGCCCCTGTGATAGTTGTTGCACCTGTAATAGATGCTGCTCCAGTAATTTCTGTATCCGCACGGGTCAATGTGAATCCAGTAAAAGAAACCGACTTACCCGATGCTGAACTTACAAAGTTCCATACCACATTATTGTTACTCGTTGCGGTAAAACTACCTGAAACGGTTGAGGATGTAATTGGAACATTTACAACATAATCGCCGATCATTGTTCCTGCTCCACCAGAATAGGTATTTGTATAGAGAAGCATGGCTTGTAATGCTGTAGCATTGGTAGAAAAGCCAGTGAAGGTATAATTATATTTCGCCCCAACGGTATAGGTGAAGGATGATCCTAACCACATACCAAATGTTGTTCCGCCCGCGGTGGCCGTCAGTGTATATGACCCTGATAGAGTAGATGCAGATACACCTGTAGGAAGACTAGCGGTAGTTAATGATGATGCAGTTACAATTGATGTTTGATTAACCTTTAACGCATTTGCTAAGTTAGTTGTCTTCCCATTCGCCTGTACCATATTACTATTGATTTGCGAATCAATGATGAGATTACCCATCACCTCTGTATCCACTTCCTTAATGGTAAAATTAGTCCATCTGAGCGTTCCACTTGCACCAACGAAACGAAGATAGATAGTGGGATTATTAGAACCAGGTGTAAAGGTCATGCTTAGCGTTTGGGATGTGGTGGTGATCGCAATAGGGGCATCGCTCACCGTTGTGGATGTTGTATTATTAAAAACAGTACCCGTCCAACTTGCACTTGTACCATAGATGCCAGTAAATGTAATGACATATTTGATTGATGTAGAAAAATAAAACACGGCCGAATCAAGAGAAATATTTGCGGTTGTTCCAGCTACAGGATTTATAATCCAGTTTGTACTAAATATATAAGTTGTAGGGGCGACACCCACTACGAAATAACTGTTTGCATCAAGGCTTGCGTTGTATTGCATAGGATTTTGTAGGGTTTTTATACCACCATTGAGATTATTGGTATTCGCATATCCCCATGTATTATCTAGATTAAGAATACCTGCTCCAAGGCCTGCGATCGCAGAATCAAGAGTTTGACGATTCACAACGGTAGTTGTATCTGATGTAGTTGCATTATAAGATTGTTGAAATTTATTCGTTCCTATAAGGATTACATCTGAAGTTCCGCCTGAATAAGGAACGCGAAGATCTACATAGGTTTTATTGGTAAGGTTATTACCAGTGGTAGGAACAGCGGATGAACTGATTTTATATATACCTAAATCTGTATCTGAGATACTACCCGAATATCTTACAAAGTTTAAATTAACAATACCAAGTGTATCACCTGAACCAGTAGTTACTGCACCATCAACATATAATTTATTGGCTAAATCAGAGTTTGCAGTGGGCAAACGCGATGTTTTAATATTCTGACTGTTTAAATCAATTGTAGTAGTAGCACCAGTATATGGTACTAGTTTTGTTGGATCAATAGATGCACCATCTACATAAATTTGATCCGCCTGAACGATGGAAAGCCCATCAAGATTATTAAAATTGTTTGTATAACTAATTCCTGATAGATTATTCGCCATATCTCTATAATTCTATATGGTGTTTAGATATTATTTTTTTTGTTTCATCTCAGTAGAATTATGGAAATCAATCGCTTTCATATTTATACCTCTTCTTCCAAAAAACAATCAGGAACTAATGAAGATTATAATATCACGCTTCGGAGGCCTATTATTTTGCAGAATCCGCATCATTACTTCAAGTGTATCATTAAGCAAGCTACTATACCCTACACTTTTCAACAAGTAAATGACAATTTTAATCAATTTAGTTATATCATGACGCGTGGAGGTGTCACATATCCACAAAAAACATTCAGCATCTCAAATGGAAACTATACGGTCAATACCTTAATTACAGAGGTAATTAATAAATGGATTGCTAATATTGCAACCTATTTACCAGGTTATTCTCCTGTATTTAATTTTAGCTATGATCGCAATAATATGTTTATTACATTTTCATTTACAGCTGATGCAACCAATACATCATTTACGATTAAACCAATTGCAAATAACATATCCACTATGATGGGTGTTGTAGTAGATACATCATTTAATAATGTGGGGGCAGTTGTAACATCAGGAATTTCTACACAACCGGTAGATGTTAGTCCCATTACCAGTATCTATATCCGCAGTGATACGCTTAAACAAAATTATCTCTCATCTGAAAATCTCGTTAGTAGCGATGATGTAAGCGATATTCTATGCCAAATTCCATTATTAGGACAGCCTACCTCATGGATTCAGTATCTCAACGATCTTACGATTGAGAATCGTTTAGCAAATGAAGTCATTGGAGATGTGAATCTTTATCTTTCTGATAATCGTTCTTATTCACTTAATTTACGTGGTATTCCATGGAGTTGTATGATGACTATCATTGAGATTGCACCACCACAAGAAAACTATATGGGTGATATTCGGCGTGATATTCGCCATGGTGTATCATCAGTAGGAGATGTTGTAGAACAAGATGCAAAATACAAAGAGTATAAGAAAGGAGCAGTAGAAGCTGATAAAATTCAAGCAACTATCAATGGAATCAATGGAGTAACTCCGGCACAGACTTTGATGCCCATGGAACTTTCGCGTAAATAATTTAAAGATTTTGTACCCCTAAAGTATAGATATGGTTAGTAAGTCAATGATATGCGAATTCTGCAATCACACAATACGAAAAGACCGACTAGGGCAACATGTCAAAGTTCGCCATGTAAAACAACTGGCAGCGCAATTTCTTTCTGATAGTGAAGGTCATAATCTAGACGATGCATCTCCTCTTGCTGAGATTATCCGATGTCATAAACTGATTAAGATTTATTCTAAGACTGATCCAACAGCATACTATTTGTTTGGTGTCATTGGTAAATATTTTGAAGAAAAAGATGATTGCGATGCATATTTAGAGAATCAAGATAATTTGATTCAACATCATATCTATCTACAAAAAGTTTTATCTCATATTCCACTATCACAATTCCTAAAAAAATCAATGATTTATGGTACACTTGCCCGTGAAAATCGTGTTTTGAAAAGTGAGAATATGCTTCTGACAAATTCGGTTAAGCATCTTACCTTAGAGAATCAAGGATTAAAGGATAGAGTTGTATTATATTATGATACACACCGTTGAGTTTCTTTACTTAAAGATATATCTACACAGTTATGTAGAGATATGTCTTCCGGCGAAATTGAAGAAGTCGTTACTAAAAAATCAGGCTACACGGAATCGGATCGCAGATATTATTTAGCAAATAAGGATTATTGTTTGCAGATTTCGCGACCTCATAAAAAAGCCTATTGGTTAGCCCATAAAGAAGAATTGAAAGCAAAGCGAAGAGAGTATTATCAGAATGTGGAGAAGCCCGCAAGATTGGCAAAAAAATTGGAATCCTCCGGACAAAAAAATGAGTTTGGAGTCTAAAGATTTTTTGTATAGATAGGGTAGAGAGGAATGGATCGCTTTGCAACTCAGCCAATTGCCTATACGGGTCAGCGTCAAGTTAAATATAATGCTATCACAGCTAATACATTACCTGGTATTCGTGATAAGATTATTAAGCGTCTAAACGCACAGCAGCAAAAAGCAAACGCTAAAATTGCTCAGGAGGCATTTCTTACAGAACAAGCTCGTATTTTTCAGCAAGAATATATCAAAGAACAACAACAATTGGAACGCCAACGAATCCAACGTGTTATGGAAGAGCAACGTATTGAATCAGAACGCAAGAAAGAGCAAAAGAGATTGAATTACATTGAGGGTGCAAGAAAGCGCAAGGAAGCTAGAAAAGTAAAATCAAATGTACTTATTGATATTAATGGTACATTAACAAATGTACTTGGCCAAATTGAATTGCCAGTAAAACAAGCTCTTGCTGCGGTAAAGAATCATCAACATGTATTCATTCAAATTACAGTAAATGGTATTATCATTGAGAGTAAGTTAATTGAGGTTCAAGGTGGAGATGCTCAAGCTATTTGGTGGAATTCTATTTACAACGAATTATTCAAATATGAAGATGGTGTAGAAATACAGCGTATTCAACCAGGTAATACTTTCCGCATTGTAATCATTCGTGCAGATCAAGTTCCATCAGAAAAAATTAAGCAACAATATCGTGAAGGTGAAAAGCATTGCGTTTTACAACCAATTTATGATATGTTCATGGAATATTCAAAAGCATCTGAATCTCCTTCTTCTACCAAACGTTTAGCTCAAATTGCAACTAAAATTAAGGGAATGGAGAAATACTATCCTGATGGTGTACCAGAAGATAGCATGGAAATTATTGCTAAGGCCTGTTCTCGTTGTATTATTATCCATGATATTATTGGTAATGAGATTAAGCGTTACAATACATCTAGTACAAAATATATTCACTTTACAAATACGCGCATCAATCATATTGATCAGGGATTTCTTGTATTAGATAAATCATGGAAAACTGTATCAGTACAAGAAATGCAAGACATTGTAGATGAACACGATAAGAATAATTGGTTTTACTTATTTGATGGTGATATTAAGAATCGTATTGCTCGTTCTATTCGTTCTATTAAAGGAGCATTTGCTGTAGAAAATTCAGACCGTGAAATCTTTAATGAGTTTTCTAAGAAGCATGATATCAACCACTATGGTGTAAATGCAACTCAATACCCAGAACTAAATGAGTTTATTCATGAAGGACGCGTAGTAAATTCTGCTCCTACTCCTCTATGCAATGACCCAAATATGACAGAAGGCGTACAGCATATTGATGTGGAGAAGGCCTATACGCAGCATAAATATGCACCATATTATGAGGGATTTCTAGGACATATTACTAATTGGCGGAGGCTTACGAAATGCTCTATTGATTTTATTAATACTCATCTTGGTATGTATCAGATTAAGGTATTAACATGCTCTAATATTCTTTTGCGTAAGCTTGGATTGAAGGAAGGCAAAATCTATACTCTTTGCTCACCAGAAATCAAATATTTTATGTCACTTGGTATGACATGTAAATTAATGGCCGGCTGCTGGGGTTCTACCTTTCATCTTGAATGGACACCTGAGATGTTAGAAAATCGTCGCTATTGCATGTGGGCAGGTAAGCAAGGTATGGATACACCCTATGAAACTTATACACTAAAGGGAGGTTCAGAATGGGCATCACATCTAAAAGCAGAATTGGGTGATGAAAATGTATTATATTTTTCAGAAGTACAAATGATTGTTGTAAAGATTCCTAAGAAATCTTATACTACACGCCATCATATCCTTGCATTTATCACATGCTACACGCGATTGAATATGTTAGAACTGATGTCAAAAGTAGATGGCGATTTGATTAAGGTTGTTCTAGATGGTTTGTATTTTCGTGGTGTTCTACCAGATGTAAAAATTCCATGCAAATCAAAAGAACTAAAAGAACATATTGGATTTCGTGATGCATGGTATTATGAATCAAAGATTGATACATCTTCATGGCCTGATTATGATTCACGATTTGATAGTTCAGCTATTCTAGCTGGTGCAGGCGGTTGTGGAAAGACACATTCTGTTCTAACTAGCCGTGGTCTAATTCGTCCATTATATGTTGTACCAACGCATGTTCTAGGACGTAAGATGATTCAAAAGCATAATGTAGTTTATACAACTATTAATAAATTAATCGGCGAAGAATGTATCCCATTTAAGGAGGATCATTATGAGCCACATGTTATTCTTATTGATGAATTGACTATGATTGAGGAAGAGTGGGTTAATCGTGCTATTAAAATGTATAAAAATACAATGTTCCTAATTGCAGGTGATATTGATGATAAACAATGGTTTCAATGCCGCAATGGTTGCCCTGGTAAATTTTCGCGTATATGGATTCCTAATAATTGGAAGTATGTTCATTATACAACTGATTATCGTAGCAAAGATGAAGAATTGAAGAAATTTAAAGTAGCCATTCGCAATGAAATGAAACGAGTTTTTAAGAATGATAATATGACAGATACAATGGCAATTCAATCCTTTATTCTATCTAATCAACCAGTTCTATCATTTAATGATGCAGTCGCAAAACATTCTATGGGCGATACATGGATTGCTGGTACGCATCAAACAAATCTACAATTACTCAAGAAAGGTATTGTATCTGGTTACATTAATTCAGATAAGGAGATTGTTAAAGAGGGTGAAGGCGAACAACGCGGTTCATTTACGATTCATTCGTTTCAAGGCTTAACAATTGATTCTGGTAAAGTATTTATCTGTATTTCTGATGTATTTGAGTACGCAATGATTTATACCGCAGTATCAAGATGCGTTAATATGAATCAAATTGTATTCTTCTGCAGGTAATTTTTATAAGATTGTATTAGAATGAAAAAAAATTTTGTGTGTTCTTCTTGTTGCGATTTTTTTTCACTTACGCCAAGTACAACTTTCCTTTCAAGATTTATTTTTAATTCTTCTTGAATAGATTTATTTTTCGTAAGGAGATTTTTGTAAGGAGAACTTTTTTTAAATTT